>ODAI010102009.1_pt1 | contig 11705 bp, 11 predicted proteins | sample 1539321 | NCBI WGS metagenome assembly ODAI01 (sample SAMN02144231, study PRJEB22623) | gut metagenome | biome: sheep rumen | host: Ovis aries | place: New Zealand
CGCTGCCCCTGCGGTTCATCAGCTTTAAGATCGCATCGTTGCCATACTGTATCGGAATATCAAAATACGGCAAGACCTTCTTGCAGGCCTTCATCGTGACCAGAAGGTCTTCTTCGATCTCATCGGGATACATGTAGAGGATACGGATCCACTTGAAATCCAGCTTATCCAGTTCATGGATCAGATCCTTCAAGGCAAAACGGCCGTAGAGGTCATGGCCGTAATAAGTCGTATCCTGAGCAACGATATTGAGTTCCTTCACGCCGCTTGCCAGGAGGATTTTTGCCTCTTCGACAAGATCTTCGATCGGATAGGAATGACAATTGCCTCTGATCAAAGGAATCGCACAATAGGTGCAGCGGTTGTCGCAGCCATCCGAAATCTTCAGATACGCCGTGTAGGCACTGTTGGCCAGCTTACGGTTTTTGCCGTAGCTGTGGACAAAGCGATGATCCAGCAGTTTGGAGAGAAGCTCAGGCAGTTTCGGATAATCGGAGATCTTTACGAAAAGATCGACTTCCGGAAATTCTTCCCGGACTTCTTCGTAGTAACGCTGCACAAAGCAGCCGGTCACGATCAGCTTCTTCAGCTTGTCTTTCTTGTATTCGGCAATCTCCAGTATCGTATCGATCGCCTCTTCTTTGGCGCTGAGAATAAAACCGCAGGTATTGATCAGGATGATCTCACACTGTTTCAGATCATATTCATATTCAAAAAACGGATCATCAAACAAGGCAATGATATTTTCGCTGTCAACCAGATTCTTGGCACAGCCAAGTGATACAAATCCAACTTTCATATTATTTTACTAGCTCCGTCAGGTTATTCGCCCATTTATAACTATTATATCTTTTCAAAGTAAGAAAGAATCTTACAACCTGTTCCAGCTGGCACAAAAGTACCAATAAAACCACATCTTTCATGCCCAGCCAGACGCCGATAAAAGCAATCGGGATACCTACAGCATACATGATGCCGGAATCCAGGAGGTTGTAGATCTTGGAGTCGCCGCCTGCCTTGAGTGTACAGAACATGACATACGTGAAGACCCTCAAGAAGGCTTTAAAGCCATAGACCGCCAATAGCTTGGTGGCAGAATCGTAGACGAAAGGATCGCTGATGTGATAAAGGCTTAAGAACATCGGACTGAACAAAACCATGAAGGCCCATAAGGCAAGGCCAACCAGGAAGGAAAGTCCCAGATGATAGCGCGATTCTTCCTTGGCTTGTTCGATCCTTCCCTCACCCAATAAAGTACCGGTGATGATCGACACCGCTTCGCCATAGCCCCAGACGGCAAACAAGGCCATCGAGAAGATCTCCGAGCCGATGTAGATCGCTTCCATGGAAGCACTTCCCAGCATGCCATAAGCCTTGTTGAACAAAGACTGGCCAAAGCCAAACAGCATCTCGTTGAAGGCAATCGGCAAGACTTTCTTCACAAAAGGTGTGACAAAGTTGGAACCAAAGGAGAACATCTCTTTTAAGCCACAGGCAAAGACCGGCTTATCATATAAGACAAAAAGAATCGAACCGATGCAGATGAGGATCTCAGTAAACAGTACGCCCATGCCGGCACCGGCAACGCCCTTGTTGAGGACGTAGATGAACAGGTAATTCAAGAGGATGTTGCATAAGACATAAAAAGCCGAGATCGTAAAGGAAACTCTGGTCCTGTGCATCGACTGGTACATGCAGCGGATGGATGTGGTAATGCACATAAAGAACAAGGATACCATCACCAGCTTCAGGTAGGTCCAGGAATACGGCATGATCGAAGGATCATTGAGATAAAACAGAAGCAGCTTATCCCCTGCCGTAAAGACGACGATGATCCAGAACAAGGCATTGAGAAAAGACAGACTTAAGAAGATGCCCTGGGTCTTGGCCATATTCTTGTACTGTCCGGCACCGAAAAACTGGGCACCGAACAGGGCGGCCCCGGCTTCCAGACCCCACAAGAGGTAGTCATGCAGGTAGACGACGTTGTTGGCGTTGCCGACAGCGGTCACCATGCCGATCTTGGAGACCATGATCGAACAGATGATGGAACGGCCGGACAAAAGAAGCTGTGCCAATGCACAAGGAAGTGCGATGCGCAGTACCTTCAGATAAAAATCACGGTCACCGATGTATTGTCTTAAATTCATAGTTTATTTACACAAAAGAAACAAGGTCAGTCTTCCTTGTTTCTTGCTTTCTGCTTATAGCGTTCGACGCGTTCTTCCTTGATCTTGGCCTGAATGAATTCTCTTCTCTTGCGGCGCTTGATCTTTTCCACTTCGATATTCTTCTTTTTCTTGTAATTCGGTTTGACCTTTTCCTTTTTGCGGTATAAGGTCTTAACGATCTGCTTCTCTTCTTCGTCTGCCTTGCTTTGACGCTTATCCGTCGGATTATTGGCTTCTTTCCAGCTGCCCTTCTTGAATTCACGGGCAAGGAAATTGATGCCCTTCTTATTCAGTGTGCGGATATTGTCGAGATCGGACTCCTTGTAAAGAAGATAACAGGTGCCGTCTTTTTCATTCCTTCCGGTACGGCCGGCCCTGTGCATATAGAACTGCAGCTGCTTTGGCAAGCCCATCGATATAACATGGGAAATGCCGTCGATATCGATGCCACGCGATGCGACGTCGGATGCGATGACATAAGAGTATTTTTTGGCCTGCAGATCCTTGATCGCTTTCTGTCTGGTGCGGGCATCCAGACCGCCGTGTAACAGCAAGGCCTTGACACCCTTCTCGCTCAGATAACGGTAGGCATCGTCCGCTTCATCCTTGGTGTTGGCAAAGATCAGACAGACGTAAGGCTTAAAGCCCGGCAGGATGTCGTAGACGACTTCCTTGTATTCCTTATGCTTGCAGTTGACTAAGACGTGATTGATGTGCGGATCGCGTTTCTTGTCTTCGACCCGGATGATCTTCGGGTTATTGAGATATTTCTTGACGAAGACATTGAGTTCTTCCGGGAAAGTTGCCGAAAAACAAAGGACCTGTGGATCCTTCACCATATGGGAGAAGACCACATCGATGTCTTCCAGGAAGCCAAATTCCAGAGTCATGTCCGCCTCATCGATGACAAACATCTGCACGAAATCAACCCGCAGGGCGTTGGACACAAATAGGTCTTTGATTCTGCCCGGGGTGCCGATGACGATATGCGGTGCCTTTTCCATTTTGGCGATCGCCTTTTTCTTGTCGGTGCCGCCGGCTGAAAGCTGTATTCTTAAATCAGGGAAAACTTCCTTCATGACAAGGCAGTTTTGATGGACCTGGTAAGCCAGTTCTCTGGTCGGCAGCGAGATGACGACCTGGGTCTTATCGGAAACCGGATTGATCATCTCCATGATCGGAATCAGGTAGGCGTGTGTCTTGCCTGTGCCCGTCTTGGAAAGAGCGATCACATCCTTGCCGGAACCGGCATATTTCAATACTTCTTCCTGGACGTTCGTCAGTTCTTCAAAACCGTTGAGTTCGATAAATCTTAATGTCGTTTCCTTCAGTTTCTTATTCATACGCATATATTTTAGCATACTGTATAATAATCCTATGGAAATAAAAAAGGTTATACCAAGCGGCTACTGCAAGGGCGTCGTCAATGCCATCAAGCTTGCCAAGGACACCAAAGAAAAACATCCCGATGAAAATGTCTACATCTTAGGCATGCTGGTGCACAACTCTTTCGTATCGGATGAGCTTTCCTCCTTAGGCATTATCACTTTAGATGACTCCAAGTGCTCCAAAGCGAAACTGCTTGATCAGATCGACGAAGGGATCGTCATCTTCACTGCCCATGGCATTTCCGATGCCATCAAGGAAAAAGCTGTTAAAAAAGGTCTTGCCTATGTCGATGCCAGCTGTGTCGATGTCTTAAAGACCCAGAACATCATCAAAGAAAAACTCAAGGAAGGCTATGAGGTCATCTACTTCGGCAAGAAGAATCATCCGGAAGCCGAAGCCGTCATTTCCATTTCCGACCGCATTCATCTGGTCGATGGCGAAGAGGCTTTGCGAAGTCTTCAGATCAGCAATCCAAAAGTCTTTCTCACCAATCAGACCACGATGTCCTATCTGGAGCTCAGCGATCTTTTCGCGATCGCTAAGAAGCTTTATCCCGGCATCCTGATCCAGGAAGAGATCTGCAACGCCACTTCTTCCAGACAACTGGCAATCTCCAAACTGGAAGATTGCGATGTCTTATACGTCGTCGGCGATGTCAAATCCAACAACACGGCAAAACTGGTCGATGTCGGCAAGAAGCACGGCATAAAAAAAGTTCTGCTGATACAGAACTATAAAGATATCGATTTAAACGATCTGCAAGGAGCCCGCAAGGTCTATGTCACCGCCGGGGCTTCCACCCCGCCCTTGCTGATCAACGAGGTAATCTCCTACTTAAACTCGGAAACGGGCAATCAGCTTGCGTAAGGAAATATCCTTGATGCCGAAGATCTTCTGCGGCAAGCCCATGCGCACCGTGATCACATAATAAAAACTCACCATGATCAGACCGAGCACGCCCATAATGGCAATGTCGATGATGCGGCTGTCAAACTGGAACGGTATGATGCTTCGCAAAGCAAAAGCCGGAATGACCATGATCAGGGAAGCGATCAGCGTTTTGATGAAACGGCGGGTCGCTCCTTTTACATTGATGCCGAAGTTCTTGCGAAGAGCCATAAAATACATCACGATCTGGATCACATAATACAGACCGGAAGAATAGATCATGCCATAGGCACCAAAGGCACCGACCAGCGGGAAGAAGGTAATGAACTTGACGATAAAGGAAATGATCAGGGTAATGATCGCATCCTTTCGCAGCTTCAAAGACATCATAATCGAAGAGAAGATCGGGGCGATCGTTCCCAAAAAGATCTGAATGTTGGATACCGCGAACAGTTTTGCGCCAAGATCAAGATTGCGGTTGCCGTACATAATGAAATAAATGTCCCTGGCAAAGAAGATAAAGACCATGATCATCGGCACCAGGATGTAGATCGAAGTGTCCAGGATCTGATTGATCTGTCTGGTGATCTTGCGGTTGTCTCTTTCTTCCAGGGATTCGCTGAGATACGGAACCATGCCGGAACCAAAGCCGATAGCCAGTACCGAAGGAATATTGGAGATCTTGGCGATGTTTGCCTGCAAAATACCCGAAGCAAGCTTGGCCTGTTCATAAACTCCGGGACCATTGACCTTGGTCATGTGATCCAGGAAGAAGGTCGTATTGACCAAAGGACCGGCCGTGCCCAAAAAGGAGATGATCACATAAGGAATGCCTAAGAAGAGGATCTCCTTGATAATCTCGCTTTGCGTCTTGGCTGCATCGTTCTCCTGTGCCTTGGCCAGTTTCTGTACATGTGCTACATCACTGCGGCTTAAGATCTTGGTGAAGGCATAGGCTGCAAAAGCGCCCAAGGATGCTGCTGCGATGGCTACAAAGATTGCCCAGATGCTTTCAAAATGAAGGATCGAGACAAAGAGCCAGGCAAAGATGATGATCGAAAAGACGCGGACAAACTGTTCCAGCACCTGCGAGGAAGCGTAGAGATCCAGACGTTTGAGACCCTGGATGTAGCCGCGCAAGGCACTTAACAACGGCACGATGATGACCGCCACTGTCAGGATGTAGAACATCTTCTTCAGATTGAGGATGTCGGTTTCCGGTGCAGAAATGCCCAAAGACTGTCTGGCCAAAGGACCGGCCATTAAAATGAGAAAGAAACCGGTCGCGGCACTCAAGCCTAAAACAACCGAGGTTCCCATCTTGCGGACCAATAAAACAGTTTTATAATCACCTTTGGCATAATACTTGGCAACCAGAGAAGCGATCGCAAACGGAATGCCGGCCTGCGATATCTGAAGCAAGAGATCGTAATAAGTATAGACGATCGAATAAAAAGCCATATTCGATTCGCCGGCAATCGCCGAAAGCGGCGAATAGTACAGTAAACCGAGAAGCTTAGAGACAAAAATACCAAAGGAGCTCGTTAAAGCTCCGATCAGTAATGATTGTTTCATCTTCTCTTTGTTCATTGTTCAGCCTCATAGCTCGCATCGAGCTGGAAGTATTCGGAACGGGTAATCGAATAGTCGGCGTTCTTGAACTGAACAAAGATGTAAAGCGTCGTCTGCGGTTCCTTAGAGACACCGGATACGACAATGCCCTTTACAAAGCCGTCATCAATGTTGGCCTGATTGGGTACCATGTTGTATTCCTTGTCTTCAAAGATACCGACATTGGCTGCCATGTTGTTTCTATAGTCGACCCCCTTCTCAATGCCCAGTATTTCGATGTCGTACATCGCAATGCGGGGATTATCGATCGTGATGTAGTGGCGGTAACCGTTTTCGATCTTCGCCATTTCTACGCCAATATCAAAATAATTGGAAGTCGTCTGAAAACTTTCATGCTCATTGATCATTTCGATAATATACATATATCTGTCGTCCGGGTTTGCCATCTGTTTGCCGTCGTCATCACAAGCGCACAAGGTAAACAGAAGAAGGACGACAAGTAAAAACTTTTTCATTTTAGAATTCGATTGCGTAGTAGAATTTCTTGCCTTTCTTTATGATGGTAAGTTCCTTGTTAAAGGCATTTTCCTGTTCCAGGACATAGCCCATATCGGTGATTTTTTCACCGTTGACCGAAATGGAAGAACCTTTGATCAGATCACGGGCTTCACGGTTGGACTTGCAGGCACCGATCGATACCAAAGCATTGATCAAAGGTGTGCCGCTTTCCAGTTTTGTTCTTTCCAGATCGGCCGTTCCCTGTTTGAGCTCTTCATAAGTCAGATCCTTGAGATTGCCCTTGAAGAAAGTCTCGGCGATCTTGACAGCGGAATCATAGGCTTCTGAGCCATGCAGGAATGTGATGACCTCTCTGGCCAGAGCCTTATGAGCCTCACGCAGTTCCGGATGTTCGTTATTGGAGACTTCCAGTCTTTCGATCTCTTCTCTTGGAAGGAAGGTCAAGAACTTCAGATAATCAATTACTTTGCTGTCTTCGGAATTAATGAAGAACTGGTACATTTCATAGGCGGATGTCTTGTTGATGTCAAGCCAGATAGCCTTGCCGTTGGTCTTGCCGAACTTCTGGCCGTCAGACTTTGTAAGCAAAGGCATCGTGAAACCATAGGCCTCCTTGCCAAGCTTCTTTCTGATCAGTTCAATACCGGCAGTGATGTTGCCCCACTGGTCCTGACCGGCAACCTGCATCGTGACACCGCGGTTCTGATACAGGTGCAAAAAGTCATATGCCTGCATCGTCATGTAGGAGAATTCGGTATAGGTAATGCCTTCATCAAGTCTTCTTCTGACGATATCCTTATTCAGCATATAGCCGATATTGAAGAACTTGCCGACATCTCTCAGCCAGTCAATGTAGCTGAAATCCTTGAGCCAGTCGTAATTGTTGACGACTTCAAAACCAAAAATCTTCTCCGCCTGTGCTTTCAGACATTCGAAGTTGTGGTTGACTTCTTCAACAGTGATCATCGGACGCTCTGCATCCGGTTTCGGATCACCGATCAGACCGGTTCCGCCGCCGACCAGAAGGATCGGATTGTGTCCGGCGTCTTTCAGCCTTTTGGAGATCAGAAAAGATGAAAAGTGACCGATATGCAAAGAGTCACCTGTCGGGTCGGTGCCGATGTAGAACGTCACACCGCCCTTATTCAAAAGATCCCTGATCTCGGGTGAAGACTCATCCTTGATGAGTCCGCGCCATACTAAATCTTCATAAATTCCCATAATATCAATACCCTATTCCTTTGTTGTCTGTTTCGGAGAATACAATGCGCTTAAGCGTTTCTCCTTTTCTTCTACCTGCTCATCTTTGAGCATTTTGGTCATCAAACGCATCGAAATCGCACCCAGGTCATAAGACGGTACGACGAACGATGAAATCTCCGGCCTCACAGAAGAAGTATACTTGCTTTCGTTCATACAGACAAGTTCCATTTCATCCGGAATGCTGATGCCGCAGCCTTGTCCGGCATTCAGTGCCGCCATGGCTTGCGAGTCACGGTTGGCGATAAACACCTGATGTTTGTGTGTTTTGAAATACGATTTCAGGAATTTATAGGTCGAACGGTTGTCTTTGGAAACTTCGATATAACCCTTATATTCCTTGCCGAATTTCTTGAATGCTTCTTCAGCACCGCTCTTCATCAATTGTGAAACGACATCGTTTCGATGATCCTGCAGGATCGCAATGTCTTCGATGCCCTTGTTCAGATACGTCTCGCAAAGTTCACAGACTGCCTTTTTGTAATCGACATAGACGGAACAGATGTTGTCCGAAGAAATCTGTGAGCACATGACGACCATCGGGATATTGTATTCATCCAGAAGTTTGAGCGAATCATCAAGATCCTTGTCGGCATAGATGATGACGCCGTCGACTCTGGACTTGATCACTTCGTCGATGATTTCCTTGATGTCGGTGACACCTTCCGTGATGGTGTGCAGGTAAACGGAATAATCATAGATCTTGGCGACGTCGCAAAGACCGTTGATGACTCTGCCTGAAAATGACACGGAAGTCGAAGGGATGATCAGACCGACTGTCGTCGTGCGCGACAGTGCCAGGCCCTGCGCGATCGCGTTTGGCCGATAGCCGAGCTTATTGATCGCTTCTTCAACTCTTCTTCTGGTATCTTCCTTGACAACTGTCGAGCCGTTGATGACTCTGGATACGGTCGCAAGAGAAACATTGGATTCTTTCGCTACTTCATAAATAGTTACTTTTTTCATTTATCTTCACTTTCCGGCGTTAGCCAATCTTTCAGGATCGCAAGAGCCTTTTCCGCTACATCGACAACGCCTTCCTTGGCTTTGTCTACGGTCGCTTTGACGTCCTCTCTGTTCATAAAATTACTTATTTCGTCGCCGACGCTGCTGATGATGTCATCAATCTGGCGCTTGGCGTCTTCGATATGGTTTGATTCTTTCGGCTGAGTTTCTTCTTCCTTTGCCGGCTGAAGACTCTCGATCTTTTTGACCGCATTGTCGTAGAGCTCTTTCGATCTTACTTTGACCATTTCCACGGCTTTGGCGATCTCTTCTTCATTTCTGTCTGTATCCAGCATCTGCGAAAGTTTAGCAGATGCGTCATTGAAAACCTTGACTGCCTTGTCTTTGATCAGGATCACCTTTTCAGCGATCTCGTCATCGCAGTTTTCAGATGATTGAGTGAGTGTTTCGACCTTGTTCTTAAGATCCTCGATGACTTCCTTCACCGATTCCTCGATATGCCTTTCTTCCACTTCAGCCTCCGATGATGTCTTCCGGACTAGGTTCCTTCAGTTCTTTTTTCTTGTCGGCGTCGTTATTGTTGATGAAAGCGACGACTCTCTCCTTGATATCGTCGGCATTCTTGACGACAAATTCCTTGGCATCCTTAACGGCAACAAGCGTCGCATCATGCGCCTTATCAACCGTTTCGGAAACCTTGGCAACGGTATCTAACGGTGCCTGGACCTTTTCAATCGAGCGGTCGACCAGATCGATCGTTGTCGGGATCTTGACTAACGTCAGATCCACACTGGAAAGCACCTTGATCAGTTTGATAAGCAGTATGATTACACAGACCAGGCAGGCTGCCCCCAGAATCGGGATCAGATCTCTGCTCAAATCTCTAAAAGCAATAATAAAAGCATCCATAATATCACCTTCCTTACCAGTATTCTAATCGATTATGAAAAACTTTTCAATAACTTGTATGCCTTTACAAACAAAAAGGAACTAAATCAGTTCCTTTACTCTTTCTGCGATATTATAGATGTCTTTGCTGGACATGAAGACAAGGCATTCGCCCTTGTATTTTGCCAGCATCTTCGCCCCTTCATCGTTCTCCGGCAGGATGATGCTTCCCGGGATCATGTTGGCCAGATAGGTGATATCGATGTCCGTTCCATCCTGCTTGTCATCGATCGATGTGAAGTCCAGCAGGTAGATCTCATCGGCCTCTTCGAGGGCTTCCTTGAACTGTTTTGCGAAGTACAGGACCCTGGAAGCACGGTGCGGTTTGAAAATGGCAATGATCTTGCGGTTAGGATAGCGCTTGCGGGAAGCCTCAATCGTTACCTTGACTTCCGTCGGATGATGGGCATAGTCATCGACGAAGATCGTATCCTTGTATTCTTCAATAATGTAGCGTCTCTTTGGTCCGACGTAGCTGTTCAAAGCTTCTTCCACCTTATCCTGATCAAAGCCCATGTGATGAGCCAGCGCCAGGACGCCGAGCGTATCGATCAGAAGATGATCGCCGACAAACGGAACACTGTAATGATGGATCACTTCTCCTTTAAACAGGAAATCAAACTGCGATCCCTTGGAATCCGCCTGCAGATCGGCAATTGAATAATCATTCCCTTCATTCAGGCCGAAAGAATAAGCTTCAACCGGGAACTGCAGCTTCCTGCACCAAACATCATCGCCATGATAGAAGACAGCCTTGGTAACATTGTTCACAAATTCCTGGTAGGCATTGAAATAATCTTCCTCATCCTTGAAGTAGTCGACGTGGTCGATCTCAATGTTGGTGATGATCGCATAGGCCGGTGCATAGGCGGCAAAATGACGGCGGAACTCATCGGATTCGACACAAAGATACTCGCTGTCCTTGCTCAAGTAGCCTTCCCCGTCGCCGATCAGATAGCCGGTCTTCTTAAAGGCGGAAACAACCGTCTTGGCGATCGTTGTCGTGGTGGTCTTGCCATGCGATCCGGCAATACTGATGGAAATATAGTTTTTCATCAGTTCACCCAAAAACTCGTGATAGCGGTAGCACTTGCACAGTTTTCTCGCTTCAATAACTTCCGGGAAGTCCTCTAAGAAGGCATTGCCGATAATGACCGTATATTCCGGTTTGATATTGTTCGGATCAAAAGGAAGGATCCGGATCCCCCTTCTGACTAATTCATCTTCCGTAAAAAAATGCTTCGACTGGTCGGAACCGCATACCTCATAGCCAAGCTCATGAAGCATGACCGCCAGTGAAGCCATTCCGGTACCTTTAATACCGATAAAGTAATACATTATTCTTCCTCTCCGTAGGAATTAAAGAGATTGATCTCTTCGTTTTCATCTTCCAGATCATCGTAGGTATGTTCATCATAGCCATAGTCCTCATCCAGAAGACGATGCAGTTCTTCCTCGTCGGAAGCCGGGATGGTCTCAAAAAGATCCGGATGATCTTTCTCATAATCGGAACGGTTGCCGTAGCCATAGATCGGTGAAGTGATGATCTCGAGGTGAGAGGAATCCGGCTTGTTGATGAGCGCTTCGTCGACAGAGACCGAGGTGTTGGTCTCGACTTTGCTTTCTTTGATCACACCAAAAATCGGCGAGATCTGGGAAGAGAATTCATAATCACCGTAAACGTTCTCTTCTTGTTTTTTCTCGGGTTTCTTCTTTTTTTCGTTGAGATCGATAAATGCAGACTTCTCCTGCTTGCGGTAGAGGATGTCTGCTGCCTTGACTGTATTCTCCTGTTTCTTTACCGGCTTGACTTCCTGTTTCGGTTTTTCATAAACCTCATCGTCTTCGTCTTCCGGTTCAAAAAGAATATCCAGAAATTTCCTTTTAATATCGCTCTTCATTCTTCACCTCTTTTATTCATTCTACAACATTTTAACAACGTGAAACAGTTTATTCGGAAGCACCGGTATCTTCTTTGCCGATCACCAGGTC
>ODAI012839638.1_pt1 | contig 11705 bp, 9 predicted proteins | sample 1539321 | NCBI WGS metagenome assembly ODAI01 (sample SAMN02144231, study PRJEB22623) | gut metagenome | biome: sheep rumen | host: Ovis aries | place: New Zealand
CTTTTACAGCGCGGGAAGAAACATCGTAAAGCTTAAAATATTCTTCCATATTTGCGTCTTTCCGGAAGCCCGGAAGGTTAGGCTCGTTCCATACTTCTACCGGCCAGGTAACGACTTCGTCTGTGCCGTAGCGGTCCATAAGGTGGCGCAGTGTTGCCTGTACAAGACCTGCCCAGCGCTCGTAGTTCTTTGGTGGAGTTGTGTTTCCTTTCCAATAGAAGATTGTGTTGTCTCCGCTTGCGAGCTGCTTTGGCATAAAGCCAAGCTCAATAAAAGGTTTGATGTGGAGTTCTTTGTAAGAATCCATTACGAGGTCTAGGTAGGTCCAGTTGTATTCTACCTGAACTTTTTTCTCATCCCAGCCTTCGTAGGCGTGCGGGCCAAATTGAGAAACTCCTTCCTGGAATTCATGGTAAATTGCCATGTCGTCGTGGAAGAGTCCGTGGCCGCGGATATGTTCAAAGCCGATTTTTTCCTGAACCAGTTTGAGCTGTTCAAAGTAGTGCTTCTGAAGGGCAAGGCCCATACGGCCGGTTCCGATACAGTAGAAGGCATTGTTGTTGAAAAGTACCTTTTCGTTTCCTGTGATTTTGTAGTTTGACATTTTTGTTCTCCTGTTTATGTGGATTGCCACGTCGCCTTCGGCTCCTCGCAATGACTGTCATTGCGAGCGTAGCGAAGCAATCCATTTTAGGCTTCCCACGGGTATTTAAAGTTCCAGTCGCGGCGCAGGGCGTCCATTGTATCAATTAAATCTTCTGATTTTTTGAAGGTGTGGACGTCTGATTCGGTGCGGCCGGTAAGAATAAATTCTGTTGCATGAGCACATTCGTACTCATAACCGTTTACGGCAAACGGCTCTCTGATTTCGCGGATAACTTCGTTCTCGCTTCCCCAGATGTTTTTATAAACATGAACATCAGCTTTTGTTGCCATAAAGAAATTTTCTACGGTGATAAAGCCTTTTGTTCCATATATAACTGCGTCATGAGTTCCGGTTGTTGAAGGAACATCCATTGCATCCTGGAAGCTGGTTACTATTCCGTTTTCAAAAGTAAGATTTACGCTGTTCCAGGCATCAACCCCTTTGAGCATACGGACTGCCGAGCTTTCTGCTGTGATTGGAGAGAAGTCTGCCAGCATCATGGCAAAGTAGATGTTGTAGATTCCAAGGTCGAGCAGAGCACCGCCGGCCTGTCTTGGATCGTAGTTTCTGTCGTTCGGGTCATAAGGATTTCTGTTGCAAAAGCGTGACTCAATATTGATGATGTTTCCGATTGTACCGGCCCCAATTTCCTTTTTGATTTCTCTGATACATGGATTGAAAGCGGTCCACATTGCTTCCATAAAGAAGAGATTTTTTTCGCGGGCAAGTGAAGTCATTTTATCCAGCTGATCGCGTGAGCAGCCGGCAGGCTTTTCGCAAAGTACGTGCTTGCCGCCTTTAAGACAGCCGAGTACAGAATCCAGGTGAAATGCATGCGGATTTGCTATATAAACTGCATCTACCTCAGGATCGTTGTAAAGTTCTTCGTAGCTTCCGTAGGCTTTTTCAAAATGCCATTTGTCTGCGAACTCTTTTGCGCGTTCCAGATTTCGGCTGGCTACAGCATATAAGCGGATTTTGTCTCTGCTGATGTTTTGTAATTTTCCGTCTTTGATTCCATTCATTGCAGTTGCCATTGCGTTGGCAATGCGTCCGGGGGCTAGGATTGCCCAATTTACGTAGTTTTTCATAATTTAATTATAGCATGGAATTGAAAGAAAGAATGAATAAAACTCTACATTAATTGTAATAAGAAAATTGCGGGGGCGTTACGGGGGCGGAGCCCCCGTAGGGTGGGTAGCGTAAGACCGCCGAAGGCGGGCTGAAGCGAGGGAGGGGCTCCTCCCTCTTTGTAAACTAGAATCTACCTTCGTCTTTGTCCATGTCGTTGAGAACGCTGTGCTCTTTTACGTACTTAACGGCTTCGTCTACTGTTGTGAAGCAGAGGCCTACAACTGTGTCGGCACATCCGTAGTAGATTGCGATGCGGCCTGTTTCCTGGTCTGTGAGGGCAGCTACAGGGAAACATACGTTGTCTACAAAGCCTGTTGTTTCGTATGGAAGCTCTGGTGTGAGCATGTAGTTCTGGCAGCGGTATTTTACGATTGATGGTTTATCATGATCGAGAATTGCTGCTGAGAATGAGTATACATAACCGTTACAAGTATGAACTACTCCGTGGAAGAAGAGGAGCCATCCTTCATCAGTTTCGATAGGAGCTGGACCTGCACCAATCTTAAGTCCCTGCCACCAAGCTCCGCCGCCTTTCTGCATTACGAGTCTGTGCTCGCCCCAGTACTTCATATCTGGAGAGTAAGAAAGGAGGATATCACCGAATGGTGTGTGTCCTGAATCTGAAGGGCGAGAAAGCATTGCGAACTTTCCGTCGATCTTCTTAGGGAACAAAACAGCGTTGCGGTTGAATGGGAGGAAAGGATTTTCGAGGCGTGTGAAGTCCTTGAAATCTTTTGTGCTTGCAACACCAATAGCGGCACCATCAAAATCACCACACCACATAATGTAGTATGTATCATCTACTTTAACACAACGTGGGTCATAAGCGTAGTAAGGATCATGAGGAGTTCCATCTGGATCATGCATGTGAATCTTTTCACGCTGGAATTCCCAGTGGATTCCATCTTCTGAATCGCCGAGGTAGAGGAAAGGATTTCCAGTAGGATCTTCTGAACGGAAAACACCTTTAAATTTTCCTTCCCATGGAATTACTGCAGAGTTGAAAATGCGTGCCATGCCTGGGAATGGGTTTCTTCCGATAACTGGGTTTGCGTCATAGCGCCAAACTGGAAGCCAGCAGTCTTTTGGTTTGTCCTGCCATGGAATGTTAGGCAGATTTCCGCCACTAATAATTTTAGCCATAAAAAACTCCTATTGGGCATGGTGATTTTACGCCGCCCTGTTTGTGTGTTCTATGCTTATACTTTAGCGCTGCTTGTTAAGTTTGTCAAGAAAAATTAAGTAATATTAGGTAAAATATATTAGGTAAATTTAGGTTAAAAATAGATTTTTTATTAATTTAAGGAACTTCCCTGTCGCGTTGCTGAAAAAAGCATGGTATAATGACGGCATGAAAAATTATTCAATGAAAGAAATTAAAAATATGCGTATACAGGGACGTAATGTTCCCGGCGGTATTTGCAAGGACGGCGCTGTAAGACTTTTTTGGGCTGGTGCTGCTCTTGAGCTTTGTGTTAAGGCAACTGAGGTCTGGGCTCGTATTTCCAGCGATTATGATTTTCATGAGATCTGGCTTTCGGTTCAGGTAAATGGTTATCAGACTGCCCGATTTGCAGCTCCTAAGGAACCAACTATGATTTGTCTTGCTCATAATCTGAATCCCGAAAAGGAAAACTTTATTTCTATTATAAAAGATACCCAGCCAATGCCTGGTGATATTAAGCATGAACTTAAGATTGAAGAAATTGCATTGAATGATGATGGTGTATTCTTAGAACCTTCTCCTCATAAATGTAAGATTGAATTTATTGGAGACAGTATTACTTCGGGAGAAGGGCTTGCCGGCTGTCCTGAAGAAATGGATTGGATTTCCCTGTTTTTCTGTGGAAGTAAAACCTATGCCGTTCAGGTTGCAAAAATGCTTGATGCAGACTGGAAGTGTATAAGTCAGAGTGGCTGGGGCTTGTGCTGGGGCTGGGATGGTGATGTGAAGTCTCGCATTCCTCTTTACTACAATCAGATTTGTGGTGTTCTGGACGGAGAGGCTCAGAAGGCTAGTGGAACCTGTGATCCTTTAGATTTTGCGGGTGGTTCTGATTATGTAGTTTTGAATCTTGGTACAAATGATAATTCTGGATTTTCTGTTCATGATGATGGAAAAGGTGTTGAAGGCGTTGCAGGACAGACCATTGTGGCTGAAGCAAAACGTTTCCTTGGTGAAATCAGAAAGAATAATCCTAAGGCAAAAATTATCTGGACTTGGGGAATGCTTCCTATTGATATTGTGCCTGGTTTAATTACAAAGGGTGTTGAAGAGTATAAAAAAGAGAGTGGAGATAATGCGGTTTATACGCTTGAACTTGAGAGTAATGTTGCTCTTGAAAAGTGTGATGAAGACCGTGGCTCTCGCGGACATCCTGGTCCTTTGACTCACAAAATGGCCGCGCTAAAAATTGTTGATTTTATCCGCGGACTGAATTAACAGAATCTCTTATAACAAGGCTGCCACTTACAAGATGGCGGCCTTTTATATATGGGCGCCCTGTAATTTTATTGATGATCAGTTCGGCTGCAACCTTTGTGGAATCTTCCGGTCTAATAAAAACTGTTGTGAGTTCTACTGGTGTTTCTTTCTGAGGAAGATAATTATCAAAGCCTGTTACAGAAATATCCTTTGGAACTTTATAGCCGTTTTCTTCTAGAACGGTTATGAGGTTCGCGGCAGTTTCATCGCAGTTGCAGACAAAAGCTGTAGGCATATTTTTTGCAGAAGGAAGATTGATTTTTATAAGTTTTCCGTTGTTGTCTCTGTCATTGATGATGTCGTCGGCTGAGCAGGAAAGCTTGTTTTCAAGCATTGCTTTCTGGAATCCCATAAAACGATCTGAAATGGAAGTGGTTGCTCCAAAGTTTCCAACAAATCTGATATTCTTATGTCCCTGTGAAATTACGTAATCTGTCATAAGGTAAGAGCAGAAGTAGTTGTCGTTTGATACACTATCGAACGGTAGTTTTGCTGAGTAAAAATCAAAAAGAATAAAGTTCTGATATGAGGTATTAAGTGCTTCAAGATAAGAATCGCTTGTCTGGCCGAGAATTATAAGTCCGTCTACTTTATTGTCTTTAAGAATGCGTGGCAGTGTGCAGGCCTGTTCGTCTTCAGCTGTAAGAAGTTCCATTATGCTGTAAAAGCCATGGCTTAAAAGCTCTGTAGAAAGTGCGTTGAAAATGTGCCAGTAGTAAGAAACGTTTGGAGAGAAAAAGCGTGAAGGTATGAGGATTCCGATATTGCCAGTCTGAGTCTGAGAACCATTGCCGGAAGTGGCCAGGGTAGTTTTCTTTACCTGGTAGCCCATTTTTTCGGCAATGTCTTTAATCTGCTGGCGAAGTTCATCGCCAACTCCGTCTTTATCTGCGAGAGCCTTAGAAACTGTAACTGTGCTTATGTTGAGCTTTGCTGCAATATCTGATAAACGAACTTTCTTCTTTTGTGCCATGAACTAAATTATAACTTAATTTACTTAAAAAATAAACATTAAATTACCATTTCATTTTATCGCACAAAGTGATTGAGTCGTGGCGTTTTCCTTCTGTTTCAAAAATGATGATTTCATTATTTCCGTTCTTGAGAAGAGGACCTGGAATGTATAAAGTTTTCTGCGGACCAATTTCCCAAAAGCGGCCGATATTAAAGCCGTTTACAAATACACAACCTTTTCCCCAGCCTGCAAAATCAAGGTAAGTGTCTGAATAAACGCCTTCTTTGAGGGAGAGGTCAAAGTTAAAGCGGAAGAAAGCGGGATTTTCGGGGTGGTTCGATGCGGTGGCGGTGTTGCCCGATGTGTTGGCTGTTCCGGCCGTTGTCCACTTTCCCTTTGTCTTAAGCTCTGTCATCTGTGTTTCGTCCAGAGGCAGGGTGAAGATATCCCAGTTATAGTGACCGTGTGTATTAATCAGAACTTCTTCGTAAATACCTTTTTTCTGCTCCTCGAGTTTGTGGCCAAAATTTACACGGCCCATGTTTTCTACGAGGAAGTCCAGTTGGGCGCCAGACTCGCTTCCGATTTTCCAGTTTTTGCCTTCTTTAAAAGTTAGCGGCCAGTGGCCTTTCTGCTCGCTGCAGATTTCTTTATCAAAGGCGGTAAATACTTTTTTGCCGTTAGTGAAAGCGTGAACACGGTCTGCACATTTTTTGAAAATCAGTTCCTTTGCGGCTACGTCTTCTTTCATCTTTGTGCGGTACAAAATATAGCCGGTTGCCTGTCCTGCTTCTTCCATTGAAAGTGGGCAAACAGAATGAAGAGGCTGAGAAATAAGTTCAAGGTTTTCAAAAAGATCTGCCTTTTCGTTCCAGCTGATTTTACCAAAAGCACGGCTTTCGATTTTTGTAGAGAACTCAATATCTGGAACAGCAGCGTTGCCTTTTCGGTTCTTTATGATGTTGCGGAAGGCAAAATATTTTTTTGTCAGCTTTCCGTCTTCGCTAAGCGGTGCGTCATAATCATAAGAAGTTGTATCTGGAGTGAGCTTACCGTAATAGTTAGAGCCGTTCATAAAACCAAAGTTTGTACCGCCGTGGAACATGTAGATGTTTATGTTGTGGCCGTTTTTTACAACGTAATCATAATCAAGCTTATTAATTGGAAGTTTTGAAGCCTTCTTCTTTTTGTTTCCCCATGCATCAAACCAGCCTGCCCAGAATTCCATATTCATAAGTGGAAGATTTTCCGGCATCATCTTTTTCATGTTCTTAAACTGCCATTCACAGCCCGAACCAAAGTTTCCGGTTGGAAGAGCTCCTTCAAGCTGGCCTGCAGTAAAGATGTCTTTGAACCACGGACCATCAGAAGTTACAAATGGAACTGTAATTCCAAGTTTTCTCATAAGGTCTGCAAGGTACTGAAGATATGCGGTGTCATCACCATAATAGCCGTACTCATTTTCAACCTGGAAAAGAATAATTTTTCCGCCGTTATCAATCTGATATGGAACAAGCTTTGGAATGAGTTCGTTGTAATATTCGGTAATGTGTTTGAGATAAGGCTCATAAGAACAGCGAAGCTTCATTCCAGGTTCTGCTAAAAGCCATGAAGGAAGACCACCGAGTTCCCACTCTGCGCAGATATAAGGAGCAGGGCGAACAATCAGATAAAGACCGAGCTCCTGAGCAATTTCTATAAACTTACAAAAATCATGAATGCCATTCCATTCAAAAACGCCTTTCTTTGGCTCGTGAAAATTCCATGGGATATAAGTTTCAACTGTATTGCAGCCCATGTTCTTCAGTTTTTCAAGACGGTCGCGCCAGTACTCTGGTACTACGCGGAAATAATGAATTGCGCCCGAAAGAATCTGAAGTGGCTTACCGTTTACATAAAATTTGTCTTTAATTTCTACCTTACTCATGATAGTAATACTATCATATTGAAATAAAAAAACAAGAAAATTTATTATTTTTTTTTACTTTTTTTTGTAACTTCTTTTTGGGGTGGTGGTTATATTAGTGAACACCAAAGCAATACTCGATGTAGAAAATACCTCCATAATAAAGACTGCCGTTTTCCTCCTTTCCCGGCAGTCTTTTTTTTTGCTATAATAAAACTTATGAATAAAGACTGGTCAGAAAAAAATAAAAAAATGCAGGCTCTCATTTCAAAGGAAGCTACTTTTGATGAAGGCATAAAGCTGCTGATTGAATTGCGTACCGAGCTTTTTGAACAGATTTCTTTCATTGTGAAAACCTTTCCATCGGTGGCTTTTTATCAACTACCTTTCGGAGACGGCGAGGGGAACCATTGCACAACCCTTGCGTGGTCCCTCTGGCATACTTTCCGCATTGAAGATATTGTTTCTCACGAACTGATTTTGAAAAATAAGCAGATTCTTTTTGATGGAGAGTGGCTTGAAAGAACAGGAAGTGTGATTATCACAACCGGCAACGAACTTGCTGGTGACAAACTGATTGAGTTTTCAAAGAAGCTTGATATCAAGGCAACTTATGATTGCTGCAAGACTGTGATGGATTCTACAAATGAGATGTTGGAACATTTGAAGTTTGAAGACTTGAAAAAAACGTTTACAGATGAGGATAGAGAAAGACTTGTCAAAAGTAAATGTGTAAGTTCTGACGAGCATGCGTCGTGGCTGATAGATTACTGGTGCAGTAAAAATATCAAAGGTCTGATTCAAATGCCGTTCTCCCGTCACTGGATTATGCATGTGGAAGCAATGCGGCGTATCAAAAATAAACTGTGTCAGCAGGCAAAGAAAGGTGTAGATCAGATTGCCTACTGCGGACTTTCGTGTGGTCACTGCTTTTTGACTTCGTGGTGCGGTTCCTGCAGAACAATTTACAATACCTGTTCCTATGCAACCTGTTCTCCAGACGGCGTGTGCCCTAACGTTGCCTGCTGCAAAGAAAAAGGCCTCGACGGCTGCTACGAATGCGATGAACTTTATAATTGTAAAAAAGGATTTTACTCTCTTGGTAAAGATACAAACGCCATCAGAGCAATGGCCCTGTTCATCAAAAAGCATGGTAAAAAAGAATTACTTCGTGTTATGGACACCCTGCACAAAAACAAGAAGTTCGAGAAGATTCAGGAAGTTCTCGGTGATGATGTTGAAGAAGGCCTGAAGATTATGGAAGTATGGAGAGGGAAATAATTCCTTTTTTAGTATTCTCCCATATCAATCTTTTTTGTAAGCACAGCAGCCCAGTCGTGACCTGTTTTTTCAGTAAGCTCCGGGTTTTGCTGATGATGAATATTGAAGAGAAGTCCATTTTCTCCTGTACGATCAGAAAGATGTTCGTCATCAATATGTGCGCCAATAATTTCAAGACAGAGAAGCACATGGTCATCGCCCGGTGCAATTTCTTTTTCCCAAACGTATTTACTTTCAAGATTCATAAAGCATTCTTCAACAAGCGGTGCATTTACCCAGCTGGCCTTGCCAGGAGTGAGTCCAGTGGCAGTAATCTCATCAACCTCAAACTGATTATTTTTAATGGTAGCCATGCATTTTGTAAAAATCTCTGCCGACATAAAATTGATTACAGCGTCCCCGGTTTCTTTAAGTGATTTATAAAAATGCCCGTTTTTATTTACGCTTGCAAGAATTGCATAATAACCGTTGCCTTTATTTGCACAGGTAAAAGTTGCCCAGGACTGCATGCTGGCATTAGGCATTCCGTTTGATTTATACGTTGTAACCAGAAGCAGCGGAGATGGAACTGTCATAACAAATTCCTTCCAATTGAAACCAAAATTGTGCGAATAGTCAGCATAAGTCCCTTTTAAGTTTTCAGGCATTTCTTTGTAGTGATGTTTCATGGTGGGCTCCTTTTTTTTTAACTATTTTATCATATTTTTTCTGAAGAAGAAAAGTTATGTTATAATGTTATATTGTAGGATATTAATTAAGTAAAATGACAAAAATTGAATACGTAACATCAAACGATAAAGCCTTGTTGACTGGGCGGAACAGCATAAGGGCTACGGTCAGCAATTGTTAGCACATTGGGAAGAGGACATGAAAGCCCGAGGCTATGGTATGGTTCTTACTTCAACTCAGGTAGATGAAACAGCCCAGCACTTTTACAGAAAGAACGGCTACAAGGATTGCGGTAGTCTTGTGATGAATATTCCAGGCTTTGAACAGCCGATGGAAATGTTTATGAGCAAGGCATTGTAGAAGGGAACCTTTTTCCGGTAAATATATTGATTATGAAATTGATTTGACTACAGACAAAAAAGGACAAAACTGAACAATAATTGACAAGAATTCTTGCGTGACTCCGCGTAGAATAAAATCATCAAAGGAGGAAAACTGTGGAATGGCTTACTAGCATTCGCAAAGCAATCGATTACATGGAAGCACATCTGGAAGACGACATTTCTGCGCAGGATGTTGCCGACAAGGTGTTTATGTCCTCATTCTTTTTTCAGAAGGGTTTTTCGCTGATGACGGGGTATGGGCTTGGTGAGTATATTCGAAACCGACGTTTGTACCTGGCGGCGCTGGACCTTCAGAAAACTGATGAAAAAATAATCGACATTGCTTTCCGTTACTGTTATGAAACTCCCGAAAGTTTTACAAAAGCTTTTTCGCGCTTTCACGGTGCCAGTCCATCACAGGTGCGCGAGGGTTCTCCGGTAAAACCATTTCTTCCTCTGAAAATTGAGATTTCTATTCACGGAGGTAATCAGATGGATTACAAAATTAAAACTATGGCTGGCTTTAAGATGATTGGTTTTGCCCGCGAGTTTGACGGTGAAACTTCTTATGTAGAGATTCCAAAGTTCTGGGATGAGATTCGCGAAAAATATGCTGCTCGTGTCTGGAGTGGCGAGGCCCCTTCTAACGACTACGAAAAAGCAATCGCCGAAAACAACATCGGTGAGTACGGAGTTTGTGTTGATGATGTTGGCAACGGCAAGTTTCGATATTTTATTGCTGGCATTTACAAAGGCGGCGAGGTTCCGGCCGGCATGTCTGTTTACGAGCTTCCTGATTTTGACTGGGCTGTGTTCGACTGTTACGGTCCGTGTCCAAAAGCACTTCAGGATGTAAACACAAAAATCTGGAAAGAGTGGATGCCAGGCAACCCTGATTTTGAGTTCCCGGGCCGCGTAAATATTGAGTGGTATGGCGACGGCGATCCGTCCGCTTCAGATTATCACAGCGCTATCTGGATTCCGGTAAATAAGAAATAAACTGAGCGGGGCGTTGCGGGGTGTCCCCGCTGGAAGGGGTAGGCCGCAACGAAGTGCGGCCGAGGGGAATGCTTTCCCCTTCAAAAACTTTACTCAAAAAATCAAATGCATGTTAGAATAATGTAGTATTCTCATAAATGTAAGGAAGTATGGCGCGCGTGCTTCCTTCAGGAGTTAGTTTGGCTAATCTTGATTTATTGATGCGGTCGCTTGAGTTCATCGAGGATCATCTTGAAGACACTGTCGCTGTTCAGACGGAAGATATTGCAGCAGCATGCTACGCTTCTAAGTCTGCGCTCGAAAAAGTCTTTAAGTACACAATCCGTTTTTCGGTTCACGATTATATAATCCGCCGGAAGATGACCCGCGCCGCAAGAATGATGATAGAAAAGCCTGCTCTAAGTATTTTAGATATAGCCGTGCAATTCGGTTATTCAAGTCATGAAGCCTTTACAAGGACTTTTTCGCAGGTGTGGAATTGTAATCCGTCGGATTTCAAAAAGCGTTACACCGAAAATGAACGCGGGCACACAGCGGAACTGTTTCCAAAAATCACAGGCTTCATACAATTAGAAGGAGAACCTTTTATGAGAAGAACAGTTGACATTTCAGAGTTGTATGATTTTTTTAAGTCGCGCAAAGACTGCTGGTTTGTATGTGGCGACATTGTTCACCTTATCCCAATTAATGAAATTTCGCGCAAGGCAGGAGATGCTGCAATTGCCGAAGCTCTTCGCCGAATGGAAAGCGTTTGCGGTCCAGAAGATGTTGTGTTCAGAATTGGCGGGGATGAGTTCGCTCTGCTTACAAACTCAGCAGACCAGGCTTATGCCGAAGAGCTTAAAGATAAAATCCTTGCCATGAACGGCCAGCTCATTCCGTATGATGACAAGGAAATCCCGCTCAGCCTTTACGCAAAAACAGTAAAGATTGACAGTAAAACAGTTCGCTATGCCGAAATGTTTCCAAAGCTGATGATTCCGAACGAAGAAAAAAAGGAATAATGAAAGATAGAAATAGCTGATATTAAAGCCGTTCTTTAACAGATATCTTCTATATATTATTTGTTTGTATAAAGTCTAAAAATTTGCTAAAATGCCAAATATGGTAATAGCTTCTATTGATTTGAAAAACGGACATGTCGTTCAGCTTAAGAACGGCAAGGAACTGGTTTTGCAGCGTGATGATGCTGACGCACTTATCAGCCAGTTTGACATGTATGGCGAAGTTGCAGTTATTGATCTTGA
>ODAI011571421.1_pt1 | contig 11703 bp, 4 predicted proteins | sample 1539321 | NCBI WGS metagenome assembly ODAI01 (sample SAMN02144231, study PRJEB22623) | gut metagenome | biome: sheep rumen | host: Ovis aries | place: New Zealand
TTGCCGCCACAGGAATCAAAAAAGGCGACAAAATTGCCATCTGTGCCCGCAACTCTGCCCGTTGGGCGATGGCCTTCTGGGGCGTCAACGTGAACGAATGTGTGGTAGTGCCTATCCTTGCCGACTTCCACCCCGACAGCGTATCTAAGCTCACCAACCATTCAGATAGTGTGATTCTCTTTACCAACGATGACATTTGGGCAAAGATGAACCCCGATGACATGCCAAACCTCCGTGCCACCATCAACGTGAAGGACAACAACTTGCTGTGGCATCGCGACGAGGCTGTGGCTGATGCTTGGGAGAAGCGCGAAGAAGTTTTTAATAGACAATATCCAAACGGAATGATGCCGGGAGATGTGACTTATCCTGGCGACAACTTCCATGACCTAGCTATCATCAACTACACATCGGGAACCACTGGCACCCCCAAGGGCGTGATGCTCACCTATGGTGCGATGAGTGACACCGATGATTTTGCCAACACCCATTTCCCCAACACCCCTGGCGAGACCATCGTCTCGATGCTACCCATGGCACACATGTATGGCCTGGCAATCGAGTTCATCCATCCCAATGTGGATGGTGTAACCGTCTATTTCCTAGGCAAAACACCCTCTCCCACTACCCTCTTGAAAGCGATGCAGGAAGTGAAGCCCTACATGGTGATTACAGTGCCCCTTGTGATGGAGAAAGTGTATGCCAATTCCATCAAGCCCGCTTTAGAGAAAAGGAAAAAGTTGTTCATGATTCCAGGCATGAAACGACTTATTTATACCATGGCCCGCAAAACAATCATGAAGGTGTTTGGAGGTCAGGTGCAATGCTTCATTATGGGAGGCGCTGCACTCAATCCCGAGGCCGAAAAATGCTTCAAGAAGATGAAACTGCCGTTCACCGTGGGCTACGGCATGACCGAGGCATGCCCGCTACTGGGATATTCGTGGTGGAAAGAATTTGTACCTGGTTCATGCGGCAAACCCGTGCATGAGGTGCGCATCGACAGCGAAGACCCACAACACCAAGCCGGCGAAATCCAAGCTCGTGGCGCCAACCTTACCATCGGTTATTACAAGAATCCCGAAGCCACTGCAGCTTCGTTCACCGATGATGGATGGTTCCGCACTGGCGACCTGGGCATTATGGACAAAAACAACAACATCTTCATCAGAGGCCGCATCAAATCGATGATTCTCAACTCCTCGGGTCAAAACATCTATCCCGAAGAGGTGGAAGCAGTGCTGGCCAACTGCCAACATGTTGACGAGTGCCTTGTGGTGGACCGTGACGGTAAGATAATTGCCCTTGTCTACAGTGAACTTCCCGAAGATACTACCGACGAGGCAAAGGACGAGATAGCCGGTGAAATTCGCACCGAAGCCAACAAATCGCTCCCTGGCTACAGCAAAATTTCAAAGGTAGAACTAATGGAAGCACCCTTCGAGAAAACCCCGAAGATGAGCATCAAACGCTTCCTTTACAAGTAAAAAGATTTTTTCAGGCAATAAGGTCTAGTGCGTGCGGTGATTATGAGAGAATAATCGCTGCGGTAATTCCATTGCCAAAATGATACCCAAAACAATGGCTATAGCAACCTTGCTCGCCATCCAACCGCTCTGCATTGAGAGGTCGAACTGCGAGTCGGTGAGATAATAGGTAAACCAGAAGATTCCGGCTCCAGGCACTAGCGGGAAGATTCCACAAAGAAGAAATCCCTGCGCCGGGATGCGGAACGGAATGGCAGCCATTCGAGAAACTATACACACGAGAGTGGATGAAGCCAGGGTGGCAGTAACAGGCGTAGCGCCGCATTGACGCACTAGAACCAGATATAAAGCCCAACCAATAGCGCCAATCACTCCTGCAGGCACATAATGCTCGCGGTCGATACCGAACAACAATGCAAACGCCGCCGTGCCAATGAATGCGGCAAGCGCCTGAAGGAACACGCTAGCCGTTTGCGGACTCACAGTCATGCTGATGCTCACCACGCCACCATGCAACGTGCCATCGAGGATAAATCCCAACGACACACCCACCGCAATACAGAAGAAGCCAAGCATGGCATCGGTGAGACGGGTGAAGCCTGCCAGGTAATCGCTATTGGCAAGATCACGAACACCATTGACAAACGGCACCCCAGGAATCAATGGCATGATAGCACCGATGATGATGTTGGCAAGACTGTCGCCAAAGCCCATGCGCCAGCACAACACGCACAACAACGTGGCAACAAGAGCATTGCATGTGCCACCCACAATCTTAGAAAGATAACGACCGCTCACTCCTAGAACGAAGGCATAAAGTAACAAACCCACCACCAATGCAGCAAGGCAGTCCATCCATCCGCCACCGAACACGGCGCAAAAACCTCCTGCACCTAACCCCGATCCCAGAATCTGCTCCCAAGCTGGCTTTGGCGCTGCCGAGCTGATGCGCTCAAGCCTCTCACGAGCCTCGGCCAAATTAATTCTTCCATTAGAAATATCATAGCTCAAGCGGTTCACAGCTACAACCTTCGACAATTGGATTGCTCTGAGCGGAATAAACTCCACATTAGCGTAGGTAGAAGCCTGCGCTCCCGACTTGGTAATCTTATTGGCCCGTCCAGTGGTGAAAATGCCGTTAGAAAGGACAAAGAAATTGCCCGAATCAACTCCAAAATGCGACGAGATGCGACCCATAATGTCCTCAACGCGCGATATCTCGGCTCCATTCTCCAGGAGGATGTGCCCTGCTTTAGCCGCCACCTCCAGCACCTCGGCAAGGTCGGCCTGAGTGGTAACTTCATTGTTATCGTTAATATTAGTGTCGCTTATCTGTCCCATGATAGTGTGAGTGAAGTGAAAATATTTTTTGGGCTGCAAAATTCTAAAAGAATCTTGAATTGTGCAAATAAAACGCCCAAAAAGAACGATAGTGGTTTCATAGGCAAACTTATCCACGGCTATTGATATATATAATATTAATATTACGATTATAATTTATTCATTATATTTTTCGTGAAAAAGTAACAATTATGGATTTTTTTTTCTAATTTTGTGCAGAACTAAAAGATACTTCAAGACTATTAACCAGAAACTCGCTGAAAAACAGCGAGTTTGCCAAATATCATCACTTATATTTTATAGGAATAAATAATTATGGATTATTCTTTGATAGCCAACTCAGGAATTCAGTTATTAACCAAGCGCATTAATATAGATCTAAACGCAGGCTATAAATGCAGGTTCTATGAGTCGTTTGACGACGAGATGTTTCAATGGAAATTAGAGTTTGCCTACACACTGAACAACGAGACCGTGTTGCTCACCTCCCAGCTACGCGAGAAAGGATATCTTGATAGCGACAACAATCTCACCACAAGCGAGGCAGTTGTGCTAGCCAATCCCGAGGTCACGCAATTCAACGTGGGCGACGATGAAGACGAAGATGCCTCGGGAATTTTTTATTCCAAGTTGGCCAACAACAACAAATATCTTGAAAAATACTTTAATCGCTGGCTTCCCATTCCATTCATTGAGATGGACGAGGCTGGCGACTACAAGAATGGTCCGTATAACTGGAGCAAGCTTATGATTGTTCCCCGCGGCACCGAAGGTGGAGTGCTGACCGCCGACCTCCTCTTTGCCTTTGATACTCGAGCAGGCTACTACAACACCAGCGACATCTATAAAGAGAGTCCCGTGTTTATGAGCGAGGGCGAAACCGAGAAACGTTTTGGCCTGTGTGGCAACGAGCGCCAGCTCATTGATTACTGCGCCTGGAACAAAAACTGGATACGCGACTGCTTGATGGAGATAGTATTCCCCGATGTTGCCAACTTTGACATGCTCGAGCTTCGTGATGGTCATCACAAATATGAATTCTTGGCAACCTACTTAATGTTTATCAAGTACTTGAGCAGTATCGACCTGTTCTCGTCGGTAAAACTCATGCGCGACCGTGACGTAAACGTTGTCAACGTAGAAATGATTATCGACATTGGTAACTCTCGCACCTCGGCATTGCTGTTTGAGAACAACCAGTTCACTCAGGATTTCACCAAAGTAGACCCACTTAAATTACAAAACTATACCCACATGCTGCTTCCCAACGGCCATTTGAACCGCGAGGAGGACACATTTGACATGCGCTTAGCCTTCCGCAAAGTGTCGTTTGGTCAAAACATAATGGGCAGCAACCAATTTGTGTGGCCAAGTATAATCAGACTGGGACGCGAGGCCAATTTCCTGAATCATGAGGCCACCGCCCTGAATTTAGGTCAGGAGACCTTATCGACCAACTCCAGTCCCAAGCGCTACTTGTGGGACAACAAGCCCAGCCAGAGCGAATGGCGCTTTGTAAACATTGGCAATGAGAACTACACCTTACCACCCATCATCGAGGGCTTGACATGTTTCATCAACGATGATGGCACGTTCAACCCCGACGGTTTTGGTATAGGAGCTCACTACTCCCGCAGCTCGCTCATGACCTTTGCCTTTATCGAGATTGTGCAACAAGCGCTTGTGCAAATCAACAGCTTCCAGTCGCGAGAGCGTCACGACCTGCGTAACACTCCCCGCCGCCTAGAGCGTGTTATCGTGACTTGCCCCACCGCCATGTCGCAAGTGGAGCGCGAGGCACTATATGATAGCCTGAAAGACGCCATCAGCATAGTAAATGCCTATAACAACATAATTGATGAGAACAGCATCTCATTACAGATAGACATCATCCCCGACACCAAGCCCGATCCAGACGGCAATCGCAGCTGGTATTTCGACGAGGCCACATGCTCACAATTTGTGTACTTGTATGCACAATTCTGCGAGCGTTATAACAACTGCAGCGACATGTTCTTCAAGCTCTATGGCAAGAAACGTGACATAGAAGGCCGAAGTCGCGACAGCCTACACATAGGCTCGGTTGACATTGGCGCCGGTACCACCGACGTGATGGTTTGCCGCTATGAATATAATGAGAGCAACCCCTCACAGCTCAGACCTGTGCCACTATATTGGGATAGTTTCAACGTGGCAGGCGACGACATGCTTCAAAAACTTATTCAAAATGTCATAATCGAGAGTGAGGATGGCATCTTCTACAAGCACATGACTCAGGAGGCCGGTATGACTCGCCAAGAGGCTTATCGACGCCTGTACCACTTCTTTGGTCAAGACAACAACATGATGACATTTAAAGACCGCATCATGCGTCGCGACTTCAATATGCAGGTCAACGTTCCAGTAATGTATCATTTCTTGAGCTTACTGAGCGAGGGCGAGCGCTATCGCGAAGTGGGATTTGATGAGATTTTCAAAGACAATCAGCCAAGCGAGATAGTGTGCCAAGCATTCAAGAACTGCTTTGGTTTTGAACTACAAGACATCAAGTGGACCTATGATTACCAATTGCTCTCGAAGAATGTTGAACTATCACTCGACTCCCTAATCGAGTCAATCTCAACTTTGCTCTATGCCCACGACTGCGATATAGTAGTACTCTCGGGCCGTCCCACCATGCTCAAGCCTATCAAGGACTGCTTCCTCAGGTATTTCCCTGTAAGCCCCAACCGCCTTATTGTGCTAGGCAAGTATCGCATAGGTCGCTGGTATCCTTTCAAAGACGAGAATGGTTACATGTTTGACACCAAGAGCGTGGTGCCAGTGGGTGCAATGATAGGTTATCTAGCCTCAATGACTGGTGGATTGAAAGAATTCTCGTTAGACTTGCAAGAGTTGAGCCAGCGTCTGCGCCCCACTACCGAGAACTTCTCGAAGGCTGGCGGTCGCAACAATGAAGGCTGCTTCATAACTCCAACCACCTCAACAGGCAATATTGTGGTGAACTCATTCCCTTGCTACATTGGAGCCAAGCAGTTTGACATCAGCATCTACCCTGTGAGGCCATTCTATGTGCTGGACGTCGACGACCGGAACATCACCAAGCGAATTAATCCAGATGGTTCTCTATCGCCTGAGCAACAGCAGCGTCGCTTGAGAGAGTATCGCAACACCCTTCTTAATCGCGGTCCTTTCAAGTTTGAGATAGAACGCGAAGACTATGAAGAGAATAAAGAGCTACTCACTATTGCTTCGGTTACCGACGTCAATGGTGAGGACCTCAACACCAAAGACTTCATGCTACAAGTTCAGAGCATTAACGATCCTCAATGCTACTGGCTTGACTCTGGAGAATTTAACTTAAATATTGCTACTACCGATTTAAATACCGACCTCTGATATGAACCTCAACCATTACCTACAAGTAGTCGAGAAGGCCCTCTCATGGAGAATCAATGTGCCTGAGAGTGAGCGCGCGAGCTATGTAAACAAGCTTGTTGAAATTAGACGTGCTTTCAAGAAAATAAAATTTGCTAACGACGAGCGCTGCTCTACAGCCGCCTTTGGCGAGAGCCAGATGGGAAAATCCTATTTGGTAAGCGCCCTGATGAGCGACCCTGGCAAGCCCTTCACCGTGACCGACGGTCGCCGCAGCTACAATTTTATTGACGAGATAAACCCAAGTAACCCCAATTCTCGTGTTGAGGCAACAGGAGTTGTGACACGCTTTACCTCATCGTCGGACCCCACCGTTCCCGAGGGTTATCTCAAAGCCCGATTGCTCACTGTGGCCGACATTATCCTGGTGTTGTGCGAGGCTTATCACACCCAAACCAACTATGACAATAACGAAATAAAGAAGATTGATTATATCCGTTCTTTCTATGAGGGCATTGATGTTCCTTCAACAGCCAATCCATCGCCCTTGATTTCACAGGACGACGTAGGCGACATTCGCGACTACCTGGGCCGAGATGCATCGTCAATGAGGCAGCGTGTTGCCAACATTATCGACCCCGAGACAGGCTTCTTTGACTTCTTGGTGCTTAATGTCAACATGCTCACCGACGACCAATTGATATCACTCGTGAAGCTCCTATGGTTTGAGAATCCCGACATCAGTCGCCTTTTCGACACCTTGATAAAGGCTTATCGCACCATAAGGTTCAGCAATATTGTTTACATCCCATTTGATGCTGTGCTCAAGAAATATGGCACCCTACTCGATGTGGCCCGTCTCGACGAGATTTATGATGCCTCGGAGGTAGAGTTACCCCAATACCGTGCCACGACAATCGTTGGCACATCGCAAGGCCAGCAGGTTGAGATGTCGAAGAGCGTGCTTAGTGCACTTGTTGCCGAGCTGTATATGTCGCTTCCGGCAATGGAGAGCGAGAGCCGTGCATTCCTATCCAACCTTGACATTCTTGACTTCCCTGGCGAGCGCAGACCCGAGAACATGGAGGCAAGCAAACTCTCCAACAGCAAGAACCTCTCGGTAGTGCTACGCCGAGGAAAGGTAACCTACCTGTTTAACCGCTACAGCGACACCAAGCGCATTTCTTCGCTGATGCTGTGCCACAACAACATGCAGTCGGCCGAAAGCAAGATGGGCTCGGTGCTCATTGAATGGGTAAAGAGCAATGTGGGCAAGACATTGTCCGACCGTGACAACTTCATGAGCTACACCCGCATTTCGCCACTGTTTATTATCAGCACATTCTTCAATCTCGACCTGGAATATCAAACCAATGATATGCCCGACAAACCCGATGAGATGCGAAAGCGCTGGGAGAACCGTTTCAAGACCGTTCTTGAGAAAGAAGTGCTTAGAGCCAACACCGACGAGGACAACTCTCACTGGTTCAATCAGTGGACCACTGGCATGCCATTCCGCAATATCTTCATGCTTAGGGATTTCAAGTATTCGACCAAGTCGTTCATGGGCTATAATCCCAATACTAATTCTCCCGAGATTGAAGAAGTGATACCTAGTGCCTTCCCTAATTTCATGGAATGCTTGAAGCAGTCGTTCATTAGTTATGACTTTGTCACCAAGCACTTCAGCGACGCCTCACAGGCATGGGATGGAGCGGCAACACTCAACAACGATGGCACCAAGGCCATTATCGCGGCACTCAACGAGCTAGCTCCACGAGTAAAAGAGGCTCGTGACAACAAGTTTGCCTCCGAAGTAAAAGAACTACTCAACAAGCTAAAAACGACCTTGAGCCTCTACTATCACAGCGGTTCGGTCGACGAAGAAATAAAGAAAGCTAAGCGTCAAGCCGCTCAAGCCAATCTACAGATAGGTATTCTCGACAGCCGTGACCCATCGGCATTTGGAAAGATGCTCGATGTGATGATGATTGACGAGCCTCACCTATTTGAGATTATACACTCCGCGCTCAACAGCAGCAACGCTACAAGTTCCCGCTCCGATGCCGAGAGTGCCTTGTTCATGCAGTTTGGACTAAGCACCGAGGCATCTCGCGACGACAACATCAGAACACTGTGCGACACTCTGGGTGTTGACACCGAGGAAGAGTGCGCCCAGTTGCTGATGAGCCAAGGTATTGAGCTAAGCAAATTGCTTAGTGTGAGCCAAATCATGAGTTCACGCGCCGACCAGGTGGCTTATCAGGTAGAGAACTTCTGGCTTGACCAGTTCCTCAACCAGCATGCTGCCGCCATGTGCAAAGAAACAATCCCGTCAATTACCGACATGGTCACCAACCTGTCACGACTATATCGCTATCTTAACATGCATGATCGCATCACCCAAAAGATAGATGAGTATCTCAACATGTTCAACAATGACAATGCGGTGGGTATTATTGCCGACTATCTCGCAATGGAATTCAACCACTTCGTCACCTCATTTGGCTATGACTACCTTGATGAAAAGCAGCGAGCCAGCATCATGGAGAAAAACGAGCGGTTGAAACTAAACATCAAGGATAGTATTATTACAGCCAAAAACGATATGACAGGCGTTCATCTGCTCGAAGAGCTAGACCGCGCCAACCGCAGCCTTCAGGAGAAGGGTTACAAAGCTTCGGACCGTCAAGCTCTCACACGCTTGCCACGCTATGGTTACAAGTGGAGATGGATTGAAATGCTCAAGGTGGGCTATGTGTTCTCGTGCGACCTGCCCGACTATGATGTAGCCGCCAACGCTCGCATGGGCGAGATAATCGAGGAGTTGAACAACGAATAAAGACCTATTTAAAACGCAATACTATGCCAAGAGTAATAAACAAAGCGCGTCTGTGCACCACGGCACCGATGAGTGTCTTTACAGTAGAGAGTGTAGGAGGCACACCTTTCTATAATAGGAGAAGTGATTTTGAGCGTTTGATTGCAAAACATGTCACAAATCCCAAATTCAAGAACTTCTTTGCCATGCCCTATTTCGAGTCCACAATCCATGGCTTGGAATGGCATGTCGACACCGATTTGGCGCAAGCCGTGCGCCTGTCGTCGGTTAGAGGCACCTCCCAGTACAACGATGCTAAGCGTCAGATTTCGGAGGCCAAAGCCTATTTCAACAACCTCAAGCGCCAAGCCAGCGAACAGGAAGCTCGCTATTTTAACTGCATGTTGAAATATATCGACAGCGAGGATATCGACGATATGGTATTTGTTACTCCGTCGCAAGTTATTCTTGGAGTGTGGGGAATGAAAGCGTTGCCAGGTGGCGACATGGTATCGGCTATCGTTACCGATGTTGACGACACAAGGCTCCACCGCATCACATTCAAATCAGATAACGCAAGATTGAAGGGCACTGCCTCGTTCATGCGTCGTCACGGCTATCGCCTGCACCCGGGCATCGACGTTCCCTCGGTTACTCCAGCCGAAGGATTCAAGTTTGTGGGCTGGTCACCTAACGACCCAAGCAATGCTTTGGTTGACAGAGATTTGGAATTCACTGCCATGTGCGAAGCTATCGCGGAGCCACCAGAAATGCCAACCACTCCTGAGCCACCTGTTTTGCCCATCATGCCCGAACCAGAGCCAATTCCCGTGCCTGAACCCGAGCCTGAACCATTGCCACCTGTGATGCACAACGTGCACTTTGAACACGGAGGTTTTGGTGCCTTTAGTGGTGCTCCTGCCGACACCCAAGTTGCCGACGGAATGGTTATAGCTCCCACTCAGGTGCCCATGGTTACCCCTATAGAGGGTTACCGCTTCACTGGGTGGAACACCCCATTGGGCAATCCCATCCATAGCGACACCACATTCTATGCAACCTATGAGAAGATTGCATTGCCATGGTGGAAGACCTTGTTTACCGAGGGCTGCCTGCGCACATTGTTGTGGTTCTTACTAGCACTATTGCTGCTGTTGTTGATTGCACTCGTGCTTACCCATTGCTCATCGTGCACCCACTATGTGGGCGGATGTAATCGCTGGGGCGGTGGCAACGGCCGTGCTATAGAGCACATTACCACCCCTAACGGCCGTGTTATTGACGACAATGGTAATAGAGACGGCATCCGCGACATAACCGTCGATGAGGATGGCAACCCCATTGAAGATTGGGACGAGGGAAACGAAGTGGCCCCTCCACTCATTGACGACAATGGCAACCCCATCTCGCCCGTTGGTCCTCAAGACCCTAACGACCCAAGCAGCCCCCAAGTGATGGGTGACCGCCTGAACATCTTTTTTGAAGATGACAATGCCGACTTTGACAAGTGGGCTCAGGACTTTCACCGCGCCTATCCTGGCAACAACTATCAGATAATAGGTAAAGATAAAAATTCCAACTGGATACAGATAAAAGTTCCCGTTCAGGAACGCAACAGAATAAGGGAAGAACTTCCCACCAAAATCACTTCACCCAGATTTAGAGTAGTGGATGAGACAGTGATGCAGGGTGGACCAACAACTAGCTCCCGTCAAAGCTTTAGCACAATGTCGCTACCTGCTGGATGGCACATCGATGCTGCAGGAATAAGGCAAGCTTGGAATGTGACCAAGGGCAATCCTGATGTCACCATTGCCGTGGTTGACGATGGCATAGCTCTCGACCATGACTTGTTTAAAGACCGCATTACCAAGAGTTACAACATCTTTCGTTGCGACGACCACCTAAGCGCTGGCCAAGGTCATGGCACCCATGTTGCAGGAATTGCAGCTGGCAACACATCACACCTGAACCAAGGCGTGGCAGGAGTTGCTCCCGAATGCAAAATCATGCCCGTGCAGGTGTTTGACAACGGTCAATGCACCGCCTCGTCATTGATTAGAGGTATCATGTATGCAATTCGCAACGATGCCGATGTGGTTAACATTTCGATAGGCACCGCCTATCCAGTAGAATTAGGATATATCGTTCCCGTTGAGATTCAGCAACAAGTAGCTCAAACCCAATTCAAGGGTGCCGAGGACGTTTGGAACTGGGTGTTCAGCCAAGCTGCCGCCAAGAACACCATCCTCGTGTTTGCCGCCGGCAACAGTCACTTGCTAGCAGCCATCGAGCCACAGTTGCGCTCGAGCAACACCATCAATGTGGGTGCTGTGGGCCAAAATTTCAGCATGACTCCTTGGTCCAATTTCGGCCCCACCGTGTCGGTTACTGCACCCGGCGTGGACATCAAAAGCTCAATGCCAGGCAACACATACCAGGAGCATGACGGCACCAGCATGGCTGCTCCCATAGTTACTGGCACCGTAGCGCTGATGAAATCTCTTAACAAGAATGTCACAGTGACTCAGGCCCTCCAGGCTCTCACATCCACTGGCCATGTCACTGCTGGTGGCACTCGCAGTGGTCCCTCAATACAGGCCGACCGAGCTGTAATGAAAATCAAGCAACAATCTTAATGATTGGAGATTAAGGATTAAAGTAAAATAACAAAAA
>ODAI011515868.1_pt1 | contig 11702 bp, 10 predicted proteins | sample 1539321 | NCBI WGS metagenome assembly ODAI01 (sample SAMN02144231, study PRJEB22623) | gut metagenome | biome: sheep rumen | host: Ovis aries | place: New Zealand
CACGAAGTGCGTTCCTTTGGCGAATTACTGCGTTCCTTGCGCGGATTGGCGTTTTCCTTGCCGCGGATCGATGTTTTCCTTCCGGCGGATTGATGTTTTCCAGAGTGCGGAATAATCACTCGGGTGTTATTTCATTTTACTAACCATAGTTATGTTTTTCTTAAAGAATAAAAAAATGGTGTGTAAGTGTGTAAATGGCGGTATATAGGCAAATGTGGGTGTGTGGTATAGTGTGTGGTGAACGTTCGCTGTCGTGTATCAAGAGAGGTGATCATACAGATCATCAAGCTCCAAAACATGGTATGGCACCTATCTGATAGTCAGTCGTATATCTCAACCCCATTTATATGGTCATTCTGGGTGCTGCTTACCATCATTTTTCCTATTCTCGTTACAACCGGTATCACCAATGCATTCCCCATATAAAAATACCTCATCTTCTCCGGCATACCCGTATTCGTCCAGTTGTCAGGGAAACCGTTGAGTCTTTCGCATTCTGTCGGTGTCAGCACTCTCAACCTGCCTGACTACAAGTCGGTGACAACATGAAAAGTCCTGCCGACTTTTGTTTCTGAGGTCAGCATCGTTTGTGATGGCTTATCGAGCGAATCGGGAAAGCTGACAGCACCTTCGTTGAACCAATACACACTGCCGTCACGCCTGCGACGTTGTTCGTACTTCGCTCCTTTGGCGTATATCCACTTCGGCATATCTTCTTCTTTGAGGAAATATCGTTCATCGACTACACCCTGTTCAAGTATCTTTCCGAGAGGGATAAACGGCTCATAGCTCGGTGTGACCTCAACAGAATAAATCCTGCCGTTCATCGTCACACCGGCATTATAGAGATACACTTTTTGTATCCTGGAGAGGGATTCCATATCCTCAAAGACGTACACCACCGATTTCATCAGGAATCATCTTCATTTCTCTGACAGCCATTGTCCCGACAGGATTCGTAGGCTCGTCAATGAGGGCAGGATCAAGAAGTATCTTAATGATATGGAACTGAAAGTCAGCGATGCTATCTCCCGTCAGGTGGAGTTTTGGAAGCAGACAGACAGTTGCTATCAAAAGACTGTCCTCAGCGATGATGCCGAGAAAATGCTCGGTCTGGAAAACTGCTTCGTCTATATGGCGAGAGAAGCTGTGTTTGAGTGTATGGTTTATATTTGATCGTTTACGGCTGTGCCTTCTGGTGCAGCCGTTGATGTTACATTATCAAATATCATACTTGTCATAGAATAGTCATCTGTTTTCACACCATTTATAACTAATATATCGGCGAAAGGCGATACACTATGACCAATTTTTTGTGCCAGATCGTGGATAATATCCTCCTCATCATTTCCGAGTTGCTTTCCACAAAGTATATACAGTCCTTTTATATGATCCGTTTTGTTTAAAGTACTTATGGAGAATAAATATTTATATACTAATTCCTGTAATTGATGAAGTCGTATATTTTCAGGGGTACTAAATTTTGCATCTAATACAATATAATCAGCTGTACCACTATATTTAACTTTTATAATATAGTCAGGCGTATATGTTTTTCCTCTATTACTGTTTTCCTTTTTGGCATTTGTTGATGTATTTCGGAATATATCTAATCCATTATATGCTCTGCTGTCACCATAAACAACAGGCTGAAAATACAAGGTGAGTTTAATAGAACCTTTGTCAAAAACAAACGTATTATTGTATTTAGTATCCATATAGTAACTATTGTTAACTCGATAAGGAATGCGTTTTGATTCTATTAACTCGTAATCTGTGTTCTGGGTTATATGACACAACATTTTTATCAAACAATAATATTCATATATCTTACTTGTGGAAATAAAGCTTAACAACAACTCATCTTTTCCAATATCATAATTACCAATTGAAAACCAGTTGTGTATAACGGTATATATCTGCCTATAAGCGTTTATAGAACGAAAAACAGGTGTAAAAATAGGTATGTTTCTGACTGCATCTGTTGAGATATTAAAAAGCCTAGTATAGAAATAATACAACTGCTGATATTCATTATGTAGCGATTTCAAAGATTCTATATATCCATTGATCCGTTTTATACTTCTTGAAAAAATCTGATACATCGAATCAATATATCCATCTTGTGCAGAAGATTTGTTTTTAAGATATGTTTTCTCCAATAGACTTTTAATTGTTACATTGATATCAGACACAAGAGTTTTTAAAAAGCCTACAATGATACGGTTTTCATAAACATCATAAGAATATGAGTTTCTCTCCACCAACACTCTGTTAGGCTGATAATATTGATTATTATACCTTATGCCTGTATCATAATTAACGACTGAAAGTTCATCAATATGATTTGTTATATATCGTATTGTTCTCTGTGAAATGGATTGAAGTTTATCAAATGAATCTACTGATTCTGTTTTTTCAAGCTTACAGTAGGGATTGGTTTTAAGATACTGATATGAGTTTTTATATATTTCAAGTGTTTGTTCCAGAAAAGCTATTTTTGCCTCCAGCGAAATTGTTTCATTCGCTTTGATGCCTGATAGAATTGTAGAATATTTATGTTCTTCATAAAGATAATCTTCGCAGTTTCCATAAATGTATTCTATCATATTTATAACGCCATTGTTGATTTCAGAATCTGATACCAGTACAGCTATACTTTTGGAGTAATACTGTTTTCCGTCCATCCACACTTCTATTCTTATCGCTCCGAAGCTCTGCAAGAATGGTCTGTCACACCCTTTTAAACTGAATCGGATCCCGTCTGCATCTCCACTGCCGAATTCAGTATCATATGCTTCATCGTTAACATACACTTTTGATGGCATAGAAGTAGCACCTGACAATAAAAACGAATAAACATTGTCATTATACACTACCTCTTTGCCATTTGGTATATCATAATAATCGCTTTCTTTATCTGTTTGGAGTATTAATTCTATTTCTTCATGATACTTTGGTTTCAGCTTTAGTGTTATTGTATCCAAAGAAATCCCTCCTCACTCAAATCAGATACTGACAGTAACCCATATTTCGTTTCTGAGCATCGATTATCTTAATGACAGCATCTTCAGTCACGTTAAGATTATACTCCTTGCAGAGCTGTTTCAGCGAGTCAAAGAAAGGTTCATAAACGGAATAGTAACCATTGATTTTAGGCAACAGTTTTTGTACCACCGCGAAATCCAAAGCTTTCTCTCTTGCAAGAGTATTAGGTTCGTCCTCCATAATTTCCTGAGCAGCCATAATATAGTTTTCAATTATTCCCTCAATTCTTGGACTTACACTCATTCCATAATTATCGAATAACTTGAAAATTGCTTTCAGTGCATTGTTTGTAATATTGCTTAATTCACTCTTCTTAGAAAATGTGTTTTTAAAATTTTCCCAGGTTATTATTTCTGTTGCCTTAGGTAATTCGGATGTACTTTTCTTAACACCAACTTTCGGAAGCTTTATAATATATGCTCTGTCGATCAGTCGGGGAGACAGTGTTTCAGTAGTTTGATCGGTGTTGATAGTAGCTACGAATTTAAGTGTTTCAGGAACGTATAATTCACGTTCTGTTCCTATGTTTATATACATATCATTCAATGATGATCTGTCTGTAAGCCTCATAAAATCTGCCCAGTAATACTCTATCGGACTGAGATTTGCCTCATCAAGCATAATTATGAAAGGATACTTAGATTTGTCTCTTTCTACATCAAGCACACGAAGAGCATCATATATTTTGCCATTGCTCTTATCATATTTTCTAGTCAGAGGATTATAGTATCCGATAAGATCTCTTTTGGAAGACCAGCCACGTTCTACTGATACAGAAACAAAACGGTTTATCCCTTCACCATACTTCAACAGACCAAGGGTTTCAGCCACGATATTGCACATTGATGTTTTTCCTGTGCCGGGCTCGCCCGAAAAAATAGTGATAAAGTTTTGAGCGATGCTGATATAGATATTGATTATATCATTTCGGCTGTATTCACGTCTTGCCTTGACATAATTAACGATATAGTCGATAAGGTCAGCATCGTTCAATGATGAAGGAGTAACTACACTTATCATTTCCAACTTTTCTTTATACTGTCTGTCTTCTTCAGTTGTTTCCCATGATGCTGCTTGCCTCATCATTTCACTCGAAATGAAAGGATCAAAGGCTAAATTTGCCATTTCAGATTTTCCAGATTTAATAGCATTGCTAACATCTGTACGCAAACTATCTATTTGTCGTGAGTAATCATTTTTTTGGCTTATCAATTCCTCATTGATATTCTTAAGTCTTTTTTTCTTTTCCTCCAATTCTTCTATGTTTTCATTTGTGTGAATTATCCTGTCTTTCTTCTCAAGCTCTGATGTAAGGTTATCAATTTCTTCTTTCAGTTTTAATACTTCTTCCGAAGAAGCAGTGCCCTCCGAACTCTTTCGTAGCTCAACAATCTGTGCATTTAATTCTTCCTGCACCTTTCTCAACTCTTGGATAGTCTTATCGGCATCTTCACTTTTTCTTCTTTCTTCGTTATACTTACTTTGAAGGTCTTTAAAAGCATCTGATTCGATTATCATCTTATCAGATGGTGCTTCCTGATAAATCTTGAGCAGAGATTCAAATACTTCATGCTTCTTTTCTTTGAGTTTTTCGACATTATTAACTATTTCTATAAGTCTGTCAAGACGTTTTGAAACTATCTCCTGCGGTAATTCAGCAAGAAATGGAGAATTACTGTACAAATGAGAAAACTCTTCAGGGTGAGTTACCGCAAGTTCCAATGAAACATCATCGTTTATTTTGTCAAGTAAAACTTCATCTGTAATTAAATCATCGAATTTTTCATCATTTGAAGTTATATGAATAAAACTGGTGTATGTTGGATCTTTATAATAAACTTGCTTTTCGAGTTCAACAACCTCTGCATCTGTTATACTAAAAAAAGGGACTAGATAGTTATTTTCAACGGCAAGAGTATTGATAAAGAATCTTTCCTCATATTGCTTTCGAGATGCCTTAAATGGTCCATAGTATTTTTTATTATATGATAAAACTACCCATTCACCTTCAGTAATATTGGTTTCACGAAGATAAATATTACCACTTATAAAGGTTTTATCTGAAATAGAATCTGCTTCACTGTGAACAACTTTATATATTTCATATTCATCTGCATAACGAATAATATCATGCAGTTTTTTTCCTTTAGAAACTAAACGCTGAAGATCCAACTTAACCTGATAAGTTGAGTTATCATTAGGCTCTAAATCATAATTGTCGATCTCTACTACATATACATTATTTACATATTGATCTTCATCATTATCTGTGGTTATTTCATCATCAAGAAAAGATGCAGCTCCACCAGAATAAGGATTATACGCAAGATTAATTCCTCCATTTGTAGGGTAATCGGCTCTTAGCTTGTCAGCAGGGATCTCTTTAAGGCGTCCGTTCTCAAATTCATACTGAGGAAAGAAATTATAAAATGTATTTCTTTTCTCTATTCGTCCTAATAATTTCATAGTATTCACCTCGTCATTATTTACACCATTTGATGGCATTTCAGATTCTTCTGAAGATATGGTAGCATCAATTTCTAATACCGGCTCATTACTTTGGATTTCAGATTGCAAATTACCAATCTTTTTACTGTTAAGGATACGATCGAATATCTCAGAGTCTACAAAAGTATCAAAATATTTATCATCATTAGATGATCCGTCATCTCCGTCTTCATAACACCATCTGAAGAAGAAAATTGCAACGTAGATTTTATTTTCATCTGTAATACAGTTGACTATTTCATCATAATTAGCTTTTGCAAGTTCCAAGGATATAAAAGGCTTTATGGTGATATATGCCGTATCTGCGAATGTTTTCCTAAATTTTGATGCCATGAGCATCTCTACTTTGCTTTTTGATGTTTTTAGCTTATTAATTTTCCGCCTTAAATCTCTATTAACAGGAAGAGCATTGATAATGGTCTCTAATAAATCATCAGGTAATGATTGGTAAAATGACACAACCTTTCCAAGGCGTTTTTCTTTATCAAGCATATAATCTCCCCCCTTGCTTTATATATTGATGTATACTATTTAATTATACCGTATCTCACTTTAAAAGTCAATAGAAATATAGTTGAATTTTACAAAATATAATGATTCTGAACTTAAGGCAGCCTCCAAAAACCAGCCTAAAAAACAAAAGCCCTGGATTATGGTGGAAATTCCATCAAAATCCAGGGATGATATTAAAAATATGCTTATTTTAAGGAAATATAGAGCATTATTCCTCCTTCTTTCGTCAAATAGATACAGCTATCCCGTAAGGAGGCTTAGACCTTTTTAAAAATTCATATCTGCATATATTGTAAACGAGATTTAAAATACCAATGTTAAAGCAGGCTCTATTAAACCCAACAGAGCGTATAGTTATCCCATGCATCGAATTGGTCATAAAGCCGAATATGTGTTCTATTCGGCATCGTATCTTTGATTTAATGCGGTTAGATGTTTGCTGTTCTTCTGTCAATGGATGATTTCTGCTTCCCTTTTCACATATTATGTTTTCACAGTTTTCAGGAAGATTTTCAGCTATTTCCTGGCTTGAATATGCGCTGTCTGCATAGATTGTTTTGTCAGTATCTTCGAGAAGCTCGGTACATAATTGACTGTCGTGCAATGCGGCATCACTTATGCCATAGTTTGTTATGAGCTTGCTCTCAGCGTCACATTTTACATGATCTTTATATCCGAAATGTGTTTCTTTGTTTTTTACTGCCCAGCGGGCATCGGTTTCTTTCTGAGAAAGCTTGTGCTTGTTTTCCGGTTTCTCCCATTCTTCCGGATTTTTTCCTTCCTTGATCTTTTTTATTCTCGTCATGATGATTGCACTGCCTTGGAACATCAACAAATGTTGCATCAACAATAGCTCCTTTGTGCGTGATAAGCCCCTCATTTTCAAGCTTTCTGTCAAATATGCAGAACAACTCTTCCATAAGACCTGCTTCTGCCAATCTATTCTCAAAATTCCAAACCGTGTTGGAATCAAGCACATTATCATTTAATCCAATACCAACAAACCGCATGAAACTCAGACGGTCATTGAGTTGGTATTCCAATTCTTCAAAGGATAAATTGTACAGACGGCGCAGTACAGAAGCCATAAACTTGATTATGACATCTATGGGTGGGCGTCCTCCCTTGGTATAATCCTCCTTCCGACATACCTTTGTGAGTGGCTCCATGAACAATATCCAATCAATAACCTTGTCAAGCTTTGTTAGCGGATCACCCATCTTTGTTATTTTTTCGTATCTTCTTGCTTCATCAAAGGAGCTGATCTGATTATTTCTCATATTTTGATTCTATCATATAATCAAGCATTTTTCAAGCACTTTTTGGGGGTTTTTAGACGTCCTCCTCATACATAAGCGCTTCGATATTCACAGTGAGGACGTCTTCGGACTTTGTATAGACCCCATATCTGATTTCGACTCCATTTTTATAGCATTTTATAGCAACCTATGTAATCAGGCGGAACTAATTGAAGGGCGCAGATAGGTGATATTGTAATGGTAATGCAGTTAAAGCCCAAACTCTGTACGATATAAAAACAATTGCGTGGCAAAACAAATAAACCATCCGTTTAATTAACTGTTATGACCAACTTTGAGTCCTTATAATACTTGGCTATTCCCCAATCTATTTACAATCCAAAATAAACGAGATAATCATGGTTCACCTGATCCGGAAATAATTGTGCTGTGTAGTTGCTTTCTATCATAGAGCTGAGAGCTAGCTTACTACGAGCTATTGTAGTTGTAAGAAACTTTTTAATTGTTTCCTCTTCTTTTAACGTAAACATTAACCGTTCAAGTTCTTTATTAGCAAACTGAATCGCCTTATCTGCAAATTTGGAGAATGGAGTTTCTCTTTCTCTATTAAGAAATTGCTCCATTTCCTTTGAATAATAGTCCTCCTCAGTTCCCCAGTTTATCCGCAGAATAGTAATGAATCCTATTATCTTTCAGACTCAGATAGGAAACCTTACCATTGGCTCCACGAAAGCGTTCCAGCAAAAAGTTTGGCGCTTGAATGTGCGAATCTATCCCCATTTTTCAACCTATCCACCGGTGAAAGATCTCAGCCTTAATATCCATCACATATTCTCGTCGTAGTCCACGGCCGTTACCTGGTTAACGTCGACGCCTTCCGTGCTCTCTTTGGAGAAGAGAATCTTTATAGTCGCAAACATAATGCTCGCTTCTTCAAGCAGACTTGGGTTGGCTATATACATCAGATCCATCTGAAGTTTGTCATAAGGCGTAGTATTATATTTACCATACACCTGCGCATAGCCAGTAAGCCCGGCTTTTGCTTGCAGTCGGAGCCTGAACTCAGGCATTTCCTTTTCATATTGTTCTGCGATCTCAGGGCGCTCCGGGCGTGGTCCTATAAGGCTCATCGAACCTCCAAGTATGTTTAGCAGCTGGGGAATCTCATCTGCTCTGACCTTGCGCAAAACATGTCCTATAGGTGTGATACGATCATCTTTATCACCGGAACTGAGCCTTGCCACGCCATCCTTTTCTGCATCCACTTTCATAGTGCGAAGCTTTATTATCTTAAACACCTTGCCATCCTTTGTGAGCCTATTCTGTTTGTAGAATACCGGTCCCTTATCATAGGCTTTTATGAGTATGGCAGATATCAAAAGCATCGGGCTCAATAATATCAATGCAATTAAGCTGATAAGTATATCCATCATTCGCTTTATAAGCTGAAACTCTATTGTAGGGCGATAACGCTCTACTCTGAGCATTGGCAGATGCATCATGTGCATCTTATGAGCACCGCTCATTATAACGTCGCCCACACGCGGGATCACAAACACCCTTATGTCATCTGCAATGCACTTTTTAAGGATAATGTTTCTCTCATGACTGTGTATACCGCTCAAAAACACAACTTCAATGCCGTTCAGAACAGATAGATCTGTAAGGCACCCATTAACATCCACAATTTTGACTATATCATATTTGCTATCAAGCTCATATCGCTCTATTGTGTGCTCCAACCCGTTACGCATATCATAAACTATCAATGTTTTACTTGGCTTGAATAGCGTAAAGTATAGTTTCTGCGCAAACAACGCCCATAAGATAGAGAGCAAAAACTGCGTTATAAAACATATAAGGCCGGGAATAACCGAGGGTAGACACTTTGAAAGCAAACAAATGACTATGTATATTACTGCATCTGAAAAGCCAAGCGCCAGAAACTGGCTGTAAACTATCTGTCCTTTTCCTGTATATGATATCTGAAGCGCATCATACACTCGGGTAAATACTAAGAGGATTATTGCATACAAGGCTATGATAGCATAGTTCCCTTTTGCATAAAAAGGCGATGTTATCCTGTCACTGTAATATAAGTACCAACACCCTCCGAAAGCACACACAGACAGGATCACTGATAAAATTTTTATTACTCTGAGCAAAATGTCATGCCGCATTTTGCTTGATACATGACGACTCAAAGATTTATCCTCCTATATCCTGTGACTTTTCTCTACTCATGTTTACGACGATAGATGTCAGATTCTGCATAACGATCCTGTCATGTTCATCAGGAAAATTTATCTTTCTGTAACATTCAAGGCACAACTGACCCGAACCATCCATATATCCTATCCTCTTATATATAGGCATATCCCGTGGTACATCTGTTATCTTGCCGCACATTATACAACGTTCAAAATCCGTCATTTCTACAACCAACCAGCTTTATTAAATCATATATATTCGATTGTTTATAAGTATCTTTCTTTCTGATTTCAATACCAGCTTATGTCATTTATCATATTACTTTTTTGAACGACTATTATACCGTACGAAGTACGCTGTCTGCGAACCCACATACAAAATCTATAACCTGTTTCTGTCACATATGATTCCAAGTTCACTAAATGCTCGATTTGTTCTTCGCTCAGCATTCTTCCTCTTCCGATGTCTCTACAGTTCGTTTTGAGGCTTGAAAGCAGAATTCCAAACCAGATGCCATTTTCATCCACTTAATTTTGGTGGGCATCCCGGATCATGCAATCTTTTCAATTGCAGTTATTCTCTCTGGAGATAGAATGCCTGATCTGAACCAAATCTTTCTCCAAGACCTGATCATAACGAGCCATCGTCCAAGATCAATACCTTCATTGTCAAAAAACATAGAAGCCTTTAGATTGCCGTACTGTTCATAGTGTTTTCCATACTCGTACATTATATCCCATGAGACGGACAGTGTCCTTTCCAACTGTTCAGACAGCGCCTTGCAATCAACTGCTTTATCGAATAGTTCAAAACATCCATTTATTACACATCTGTCCTTGCCCAAGGAATAGCAGTTTCAAGTGTTTTTATCAATCTGCCTTAAAAGTCACAAAGGACTTGCTTGCGGAAGAATCATCGGAATACATTGAATATAGGGTTTACAATCAACTTTGGAAAACCGTTCCTTGACTTTTCCCATTATATCCTGCATATGCTCATACTTAGCATAAAATAGATGTATTTACCGCTTTTTTCTGTCATGTCCTTGTTTAATATAGCGCCGAGCTTTTTAGCTTTGTCAAATGTAAGTCGCAGGGCATCAAGATATTTACCAGCTTGATTCCGGACAGTCTCGCTTTTTTGGAATTTGCAACTCGCCTTTCGTTTTTCCGGGTATTTGATAAGAAAACTTGGCCAAAATATACTTTTGCGGCGAAAATATACTGCCTACTATAGACTCATCATTGGTCAGCTCACCGGCTATGATTCAGTCCAAAAACTCATCCACCATATCCTGCTGATTATCAAGACAGCGGATACTTTTGGCGGAAAAGCCTATAACACTCACTTCAGCTCATATTTTTAGCTTTTTTCAATGCCGATATTCCACATCTCGGCGCCTGTTCTGTGATATTCACAAAGTATGATGAAGTAAGGTTTTATTTCCATGATCTCATCATCACTCATTATCATCAGTTTTGCGTGGGTATAGAACTTTATGTTGTCCGGCTCATAGACTTCGTTAATGCCTTTTAAGTTTTTCAAGCTGGGTTTGAATATATACTCCGAATGAGACATCCGGCAATCAGATTTGTCGGTGTTATCCTTATACAGCTTCAAGCCTATAAACGACCTGCCTCATACCGGTCAGGTAAATGACTGCTGCTTCGTCCTTTCAGCAACCAACGGAACGACCGCTTCATAGGCAATCTGATTATGGTCGAACAGCATTATCATCTACCCCACACCATCCAATTATCATGTTTTCAGCTTTTCGTTAAATCAAATCTTTCACGAAATCTCAAAAATGTGCTATAATAGTATACACACAATTCAACAATAATTATACAATAGATAGAGGGGGAAAGTCAACGGAATTAAGCATAACATTTTTACCCTGCTTTCAGGGATATTTTGTGCAAATTCACCAAAGACAACCTCCAAAAACCAGCCTAAAAAGCAAAAAGTCCTTGGATTATGGTGGAAATCCCATCAAGATCCAGGGATGGTATTAAAAATATGCTTGTTTTAAGGAAATATAGAGCATTATTCCTCCTTTTTTCGTTAAATAGATACAGCTATCCCGTAAGAAGGCTTAGTCCTTTTTAAAATTCATATCTGCATATATTGTACACGAGATTTAAAATACCAATGTTAAAGCAG
>ODAI012015132.1_pt1 | contig 11702 bp, 11 predicted proteins | sample 1539321 | NCBI WGS metagenome assembly ODAI01 (sample SAMN02144231, study PRJEB22623) | gut metagenome | biome: sheep rumen | host: Ovis aries | place: New Zealand
AAAGTTTTTTGCCCCGCTTTTTTTCAAAAAAGCGGGCAGGGGGTATGGGGGACAGCGTCCCCCATGGCGGCAAGGTTTTGCGCGGCGGCAACAGAACAAAAAATCATGGCGAAGCCATGGAAAGAAAAATGGCCCAAGAAAAAGTGGCCTGACTGCGCTGCGTGGTTTGCCCTCTCCGTCACCGCCTTCGGCGGTGCCACCTCCCCCCAGCGGGGGGGGGGCAGAAAAGACCTTGGCGCTCCCCTCTGGGGACGCTGAGTGACCCGAAATCTTTGATTTCGATGTCAATCGCGTGCTGTGGCTGAGCTGTCTGCGCAGCAGACTGAGAGGGGTCCTACTCTGGGAAAATCGTATACTCTTCCATCGTTTCAAAAGCACTGTCGATCAGCGCCTCCACGTCCAGATGGCTCTCCGACAGGAGGATGCTCTCCAGCTTCGGCTTCGTGGAGGGGTGCTTCGGCAGGAACACCGTACAGCAATCCTCATAGGGCTGGATGGAGATCTCGAAGGTGCCGATCTTCTGAGCGATGGCCATGATGTCCACCTTGTCCATGGCGATCAGCGGCCGCATCACCGGCATCTGCACGGCGTTGTCCGTCACCACCAGTCCCTGGACGGTCTGGCTGGCCACCTGGCCCACGTTCTCGCCGGTGATCAGCACATCCGCCTTCACATCCTGTGCCAGACGCTCCGCGATCTTCATCATGAAGCGCCGGGAAAGGATCGTCATCTGCTCTTCCGGACAATGTTCATTGATGGCCTGTTGGATCTCCAACAGGTTGATGCAGTGGACCTTGATCCGTCCGCAGTACCCTGCCAGCACCTTCGCCAGGTCCAGCACCTTTTCCTTGGCCCGGTCGCTGGTAAAGGGGTAGGAATGGAAGTGGATGGCTTCGATGTTCATCCCTCTCTTGGCCATCATCCAGGAAGCCACCGGGCTGTCGATGCCGCCGGATAAGAGCACCAGGCCCTTCCCGTTGGTCCCCAGAGGCAGTCCTCCGAAGCCTTCCAGTTTATCGTGATAAATGTAGGTCTTGTCCCGCCGGACGTCCATGAACAACAGGCAGTCCGGGGTGTGGACATTGACTCTCAGCGGGTAGTTCGGGTCGTCGTTGCAGGCCTTGAGGATGCTGCCGCCGGCCTTCCGGGCGATCTCCGGGGAAATGATGGGGAACTGCTTGTTGCTGCGCTTCGCCTCCACCTTGAAGGTGTAGATCTTCTGCTGCTCCCGGAGTTCCTTCATGTATTCCGCCGCCGCCGGAAAGATCGTTTCCGGGTCGGATTCCACTTCCGCCGCGATGCTGACGGTGGAGACGCCGAAGACCCGGGCCACTTCCTGGGCCATTTCCTTCAGTCTCTCCGGCGCATCTGTCCGGGCGAAAACCACGCCCTCGTAACGCCACACGTGGGCGCCGGGGAAGTCCTTGACCGCTTTTTTGATCCGTTCCATCAGCACCCGCTCGAAATAGGGTTTGTTCATGCCCTTCAGGGCGATTTCCCCGTATTTGATGATCAGTACTTTATCCATACTCTTCCTGTCTCCTATCTCCCATCTTCTATCTCTTTCTCGTGATCTTTCGGATCGAAGCCACGGACTTTTTCAGGCAGTCCAGCACCGCATCCATCTCTTCCTTCGTGTTGTCTGCGGAGAAGCTGAAGCGGATCGCTCCTTCGATCTCCTCGTCCGTGAGCCCGGCCGCCTTCAGCACGTGGCTCTGGCCTTTTTTGTGGGACGAACAAGCCGACCCGGTGGATACGTAGATGCCGCTCTGCTCCAGCATGTGCAAAAGCACCTCTCCCCTTACGCCGGGGAAGCTGACATTCAGCACGCTGCAGACGCACCGCTCATCCCGGAAGCTGTTGATCCGGATCTCCGGGATCTCCGCTTCGATCCCTTCCATGAGGTAGTCCCTCACCGCCCGGATCTTCCGGGTCCTTTCCTCCAGATCACGGCAGGTGATCTCCACCGCCTTGCCGAATCCCGCGATCCCTGGGACATTCTCCGTCCCGGAGCGCAGGCCCTTTTCCTGGCCGCCGCCGGTGACCGGGCTCCGGAGATTCGTTCCCTTCCGGACATACAGAGCACCCATCCCCTTCGGGCCGTGGATCTTGTGGGCAGAGACCGCCACCAGATCCGCTGTAGACGTCACAGGCGCCATGGGGAGCTTCCCGAAGGACTGGACTGCATCCACGTGGAAATAGAGCTTCTCACGGCCTTTCAGGAGCTTGCCGGCCTCTTCCACCGGCTGGATGGTGCCCAGTTCATTGTTGACGTGCATCATGGAGACCAGCACCGTGTCCTCCGTGAGTTCGGAAGCCAGCTGGTCCAGGTCGATGAGTCCGTGCTCATCCACCTCCAGGTGCACCGTTTCGAAGCCCTCCTGCTCCAGCGCCCGGAAAGTTTCCAGCACTGCCGGGTGTTCGATCCCGTCGGTGATGATCTTCTTTCCCCGGCGCTTCAATGCCCGGGCTCCGCCGTAGATGGCGATGTTGTCCGCCTCGGTGCCGCTGCCGGTGAAAAAGACTTCCTCCGGCTTCACACCCAGGCTCTCCGCCAGGATCTCCCGGGACTGCTTCACGGTCTTTTCCGCCTCCAGCCCCAACCGGTGCAGAGAGGAAGGATTCCCGTAGGTCTCTCCCATCACTTCCGCCATTCTTTCCGTCACTTCTTTATAGGGACGGGTGGTGGCGCTGTTGTCTAAATAAATAGTCATAGTTCTCTCCAAAAAACAGAACGCACCTCGCGGTGCGTTCCCTTTACTTCGCGTATTCAATCGCTCTGGTCTCCCGGACCACGTTGACCTTGATCTGTCCCGGATACTCCAGTTCAGCTTCCACTTTCTTGGAGATTTCCCGGGCAAGGAATACCAGTTCTTCATCGGAGACCTTGTCAGGCTTGGCGATGATTCGGATCTCACGGCCGGCCTGAATGGCATACGATTTTTCTACACCTTCTGTTGAATTAGCAATTTCTTCAAGTTTTTCTAATCTCTTAATATAGGTTTCCAGAGTCTCTCTTCTGGCTCCCGGTCTGGCTGCGGATAAGGCATCCGCTGCTGTTACGAGGACCGCTTCCAGACTCTTCGGTTCGTAATCTCCGTGGTGGGACGCCATACCATCGATGATGTTCTGGTGTTCCTTATACCGCTTCAGGAGATCGATACCGATATCCACGTGGGTACCTTCCACTTCGTGGTCCACGGCCTTGCCGATGTCGTGGAGCAGACCTGCCCGCTTGGCGACTTTCACGTCAAGCCCCAGTTCTGACGCCATCAGCCCTGCCAGATGTGCCACTTCGATGGAGTGGTTCAGCACGTTCTGACCATAGCTGGTTCTGTATTTCAGTCTTCCCAGGAGTTTCACCAGTTCCGGGTGGAGGTTGTGAACTCCCACATCGAAGGTCGCCTGTTCACCGGCTTCTTTGATGATCTGGTTGACTTCTTTTTCAGCTTTTTCCACCATCTCTTCGATCCGTGCCGGGTGGATCCGGCCGTCATGGATCAGTTTTTCCAGAGCGACCCGGGCGATCTCTCTCCGAACGGGGTCGAATCCTGAAAGGATCACAGCCTCCGGAGTATCGTCGATGATCAGGTCGATCCCGGTCGCGGTTTCGATGGCGCGGATGTTCCGGCCTTCCCGTCCGATGATCCTTCCCTTCATTTCTTCATTGGGGAGAGGCACCACGGACACCGTGCTTTCCGCTACATGATCCGCTGCACACCGCTGGATCGAGGTGGTGATGATTTCTCTGGCTTTCTTTTCGCCTTCTTCTTTTGCCTTTTGTTCAATGTCCTTGATCATGACGGAGGCTTCATAACGGATCTCCTTTTCCAGACTGGACAGGAGCATGGCCTTCGCATCATCCTTGGACATACCGGAGATCTTCTCCAGTTCTTCGATCTGTTTTTCCAGGAATTTATCTAATTCTTGTTCTTTTTCAGATACTTTTAATTCTTTCTTTGCGATCTGGTCTTCTTTTTTCTCGATGTTTTCAAGTTTTTTATCTAAAGACTCTTCACGCTGCATCAGTCGCCGCTCGAGCCTTGTCATTTCATTTCGTCTGTCCTTGATTTCACGGTCCACATCGCTTCTGAGCTTCTGCGCTTCTTCTTTGGCTTCGATGGAAATTTCTTTCTTGATCGTTTTTGCCTCTTTTTCTGCGTCAAGAATCAAATTCTTCGCAGTCTGTTCAGCGCTGCCAATGGTCCGTTCACTGACATTTTTTCGCACGATGTAACCCGCAAGGATACCGACCAACAGACAAATCAGAGCGACGATCACTGTCGTCAGCATCGGGTTGATACTAACACCTCCTTTACTTCATATTGTAGTAAATAATTTCATTTTGTTGAATTGCTAATCAAGACGTTGTAATGTCTACAACACTTTAATTTTATAGATTTTTCACTATTCTGTCAAGAGGAAACGGTGAAACACACGGGACAAATGCGCCCCTGCTTCACTGTCCTCCAGATCTGCCACCGGGCACCCGTTGGTGAAGGCCACGTGCATGTTTTCGTCGTAGGGAATGACCCCGCAAACAGGGATCCCGAAAGCTTCGGCGATGTCCTCCACGTCCGCCAGATATCCTTCGTCCGCCAGCTTGAGCCGGACGCAGTTCACCAGCAGCCGGCAGCGGTCCGCCGGGAGCCCTTCCTTCTTCAATTCCGACAGCAGGCTCTGCCCCGACCGGACGGATACCGGGTCCGGAGTCGTCACCAGCATGCATTTATCGCTCAAAAGCCCCATCCGGACGCTGATGTCCGTGGAGGCAGAGGAGGTGTCGATGATGACCGTGTCGAATCCTTCTCCGACCCGCTCCAACAGGACCTCGAATTCCACCATCCGGATCCCGCCTTTCCGGAATACCGGAGGCTCCAGGATCGACAGGTTGCTGTATTTGTGGTGTTTCGTCAGGGCCTGCCGCACCCGGCAGTCTCCCCGAAGCACGTCCACCATATCGTAGATCACACGGCTCTCCAGATCCAGGGCCATATCCACTCCCCGGGACTGGAAATTCCCGTCGATGATCAGCACCTTTTTCCCATCCGCCGCCAACCGGATGCCCAGGTTGGAAGCCATCAGGGTCTTCCCGGTGCCGCCTTTCCCCGATAGTACTGTAATGATCTCAGGCATTGTTTTCTCCTCTGTCACGAAGGGTTCTCTTCAAAGGGCATCTCCGCGAAGATGCTGTAGAAGGTCCCGTTTCCAATCACGATGTGATCCGCCACCCGGATCCCCAGCAGTTTTCCCGCTTCCACGGTCTTCCGTGTCAGCTCCAGGTCCTGCTGGCTGGGGTAGGGGTTGCCGCTGGGGTGGTTGTGGACCATTACCACGGAAGCCGCCCCCTTTCGGATCGCCCCGGCAAAGATCTCCCGGGGCTGGATGTAGGTGACGTTCAGTCCTCCTTCCGCCACGTCTTCCATCCCGAGCACTTCGTTTTTTGCATTCAGGTACACCACCCGGAACACTTCCCGGCGGAAATACCGCATCTCTTCCATGACCATATCCGCCACGTCGTCGCTCCCCAGGACCCGGGGATTCTGCCGGGAGGCATCGGAAGCGATGCGCCGGCCCAGCTCCGCCGCCGCCAGCAGTCTGGCCGCCTTGGCCGGTCCCACTCCCGGGATCCGGCAAAGTTCTTCCGGTTCGCAGTGAGCCAGGAAACGGATCCCGTCGGGTTCCATCGCCAGGATCTTCTCCGCCAGTGAAAGGGCGGAGGTCCCTTCCGAACCGCTGCCCAGAAGGATCGCCAGCACTTCCGCATTGCTGAGGCGGGACGCGCCGAATCGCTGCAGCTTTTCCCGGGGGCGCTCCTCCTTCGGCCACTCCCGGATCGTTTTTTGCTTCATCTCTGTTCCCCTTTTCCGGTTCCAATCTCCGATCTTCAACCTCAGACCTTCAATCTCACAACCGCTTTATCGCTTCGGCCGGCGGCGTTTTCCGCCCAGACCTTCACGGTATATTCACTATCTTCTTCCAGTTCGTCCAGTTCCGCGATGGTCTCCTCCGGTCCGAACCGCATCGCCCCGGACAGAGAATCCTCCTCCGTGAAGACTTCCACGCAGTAGTGCTCCACTTCCGGGCGGTTGATGGCCGAGCGCAGAGGCTTCCATTCGATCCTCAGCCGGTCCAGTTCCTCCCGGACGTCGATCTCCGGTTTTTCCGGCACCCGGAGTTGGGCCTGAAGACTGCCCCACCCCTGGTGCGATTGGATCGTCACCACCCGGGTGATCAGTTCCTCCTGAGGCAGGTCCGTCAGCTCCGCCCCGGTCTCTCCGGTGTTCCAGCTATATTGGTATTCCAGCTCCGGCGCATCCTTCACCAGCACGGAAAGGCTCCAGAGCCCGTTTTTCTGTTTTTTCGGATCCAGCACAGCCATCCCGGTGATCTCCGTCAGTCCCGTGACCTTCAGGTACTGTGCTTTCAGGTTCTCTGCCGCCTCCCGGAGCTGTGCTTCCTCCGGTTCCTCCCGGTTCATCACGGAAACCGCCTCCGCCACGGCATTTCTCAATCCCACGATCTCCGCCGAATCTTCCTTCGACTGGTTGATCACGCCCATGGCGCTGTTGGCCAGCCGGTTCAGGTCCATATAGGCCCGGACCATCTGGTGCTCGCCCCGGATCTCCTCCAGAAGGGCCATCAGGGTCCACTTCCGGTTGTGTTCCGTCAGGGAAGCCTTGTGGTCGATGGTGAGGCCCGCCCGCTTCATCTCGTCGAACAGCGCGTCCATTTTCTCATCGGAGATCCCGCACATCAACATCAATTCCGTCTCCGGCGGCTCCTCCGGCGGTTTTCGCTCCGGTGCAGGGGCTTCCTTCAGCCCGGCCAGGGTCCCCACCTTTCGGTACAGGTCCTGTGCCGTAAGGTCCTTCCAGGCCAGACCGACTTTTTCCATCACCGCTCTCAACCGCTCGCCCCGGGAAGTATCTTCCCCCAGGCCGTACAGCAGCAGCTGCTCCCTGGCCTGTTTCGGGTCAAAGGGCATTTCCGGCCGCTTCGTTTTTTTCTTTCCTTTGGTCTTTTTCTTTGTGCTCAATTCTCTTCACTATCCTTGTTTTCGTCTGACTCATAGGTGACCTTTATATTCGGGTTTTCTTCCATGAGCCCGCCGAACATGGTTTTCATCCGGCGCAGATACCGTTCCAGTTCATATTCCCGGCAGTCCCGATCCAGGAAATGGATCGAGGTCTCTTCCGTGATCTCCGACAGCACGTCGTACAGAGCGTCCAGATTCCGGCCGGTATACTCCGGCAGGGGGAGCTTCTGTTCCAACAGGTCGTAGAGTTCAGACCGGGTATTCACGTCTTTTAAATCGATTTGGTAATTCATTTTATGCTCCTCGCTTCCAGCTTCCAGCTCCTAGCTCAATACAACTGTTCAAACGTCTCATAATGGTCGTCCGTATAATAGATCTCCCAATCCTCTGAGTAAACGATCCGCTTGGCGCCCCGGGATTTCTTCCCCAGGGTGTCGATATCGCATTCGTGGTAGGAGACGTCCTCCGGCAGGGTTCCTTCATAGTTCCCGAACCGGTCTCCGCCGATGCACATCCCCGGTGCATAGGGCTCCAGAGAGCCCCCTTCCCAACCCAGTTTCTGGGCTTCTTTCTTGGTGATGAAATTGTCGGGGAGCTTTTCGTAGGTATACAGGTACAGAGCCACATCCTCCTTGGACGTGTAGACCCCGTCTTCTTCGATGGCCGGAGCGTCCTTGGTCACATCCGAGCTGTCTTCCTCGCCGGTGTCATAGGCCTGCTCCGAAGTCTCCGACGACGGATCCGGCAGATCCGAGCTGTCTTCCGTCGATCCTCCGCACCCTGCCAACAGGGACAGGGAAAGCAGCAGGGTCAAAAGAAGCAAGGCGATTCTTTTTCCAGTTTTCTTCATGATTCCCTCTTTTCCAGTCTTTCGTTTCATTAAAGATATGAGACCTGCGGCGGAAACCCTCCGGGGCCTTCCGATCTGCAGATCCCATTTTTCTTTCTTCTTTACAGTTCACAGAAACGGTGCAGGATCGCTGCCACCTGTTCCCGGGTCGCCACGGTCTTTGGCGACAGGTAACCGCCGCTGCCGTTGATCAGGCCCTTGTCGATGGCCCAGGCCATAGCCGTCACCGCATAGTCGCTGACGCTTCCGGTATCATAGTAGCGGGAGGGATCCAGATATCCGTAGTTCTCTCCGCTCTGTCCCTGATACAGGGCGTATCGATATAAGATCACCGCCAGCTGTTCCCGGGTGATGCCGGCATCCGGTTCGAAAATGCCTTCTGCCGTTCCGTTGACGATCTTTTCCGACGCTGCCCAGCGGACCGCGTTGTTGTAGTAGCTGTCTGCCGCCACATCCCAGAACCCGGTCTGAGAGGAGGCTGCCGGTTCTCCGGCGATCCGGTGGAGGATCGTGACGATCATTCCCCGGGTGGTCCGGGCGGTGGGTTCAAAGGTTCCCGGGCCCGTTCCCTTCATCAATCCGTTCTGGTAGGCGTAGACGATATCCGCCGCACTCCACCGGCCCTGCTCGATGTCCGTCATCGGCAGTCCCGGCACGGTGCCGCAGTGGATCCGGACGCTGGCATAGGGTTCACCGGAAGGCCACTTGCAGGCGCTCTTCCATTGTGCCAGAGTCCCGGAAAAATACACATCTTTCAGTTTCGGGCAATCAGCGAAAGCAGACCGGTCGATCAGGGCGATGCCTGAAGCTACCATGATCTGTTCCAGTGCGGCGCATTCGCTGAAGGCAAAGGAGTCGATCCGTTCCACGCCCTGGGGGAAGGTCACTTCCGTCAGGGTGCCGATATTCGTGAAGGAATCCGCCGGTACCGTCTTCATCCCCGCGGAGAGGATCAGGCTCTTCATCTTCTGCACGCCGTCAAAGGCGTTGGCGCTGATCTCTTTCACAGTGTCCGGCATCTTATACGTGGCTGCCGGAGCTGCCGGCGGGTACTGGACCAGTTTGGTCAGTCCCTTGTTGTATAACACGCCGTCCTGCGCAGCAAAGCGTTTGTTGCTGCTGGCGACGGTGATGCTTTCCAGGGCGGTGCATCCTTCAAACAGATCATCCCCCAGCACCACCAAAGTGCTCGGGAAGGAGATCTTCTGTAATTTCACGCAATCCTTCAACGCCTTGTCGCCGATGCTGACGACGCCGGAAGGGATGCTGATGCTCGTCAGGCTCTTACAGCCGGAAAAGACTTCATCGCCGATGACCAGCAGGCTGTCCGAAAAGACGATCCGGGTCAATCCGGCAGCATTGGCCAGATCCCGGTCTTCCAGGGTGTCCATGGAGTCCGGAAGGTACAGGGTCTTCAGGTTGTCTGTCCCCGCGAAGGCATTCTCGCCGATCCGGCTGACTCCTTCCGGGATCCGGTAGGCAGAGGTGGTCTTCCCGGCGGGATAGATCAGGAGGCTGTAGCCTTCCTTATCGAACAGGACCCCGTCCTGGCCGGAGAAGTAATTGTTGTCCGCCGATACCTGGAACTCCTGCAGGCCGGAGCAGGACGCAAAGGCGTCGGTCCCGATGGTCTCCACAGCCGCCGGCACGTTCACGGAGGTGAGGCTGCTGCAGGAGGCGAAGGCCTTTTTGCCGATGGTCTTCAGGCTGTCCGGCAGGGTCACAGTCTTCAGGTTCGTGTTCTGAGAGAAGGCCTGGTCCCCGATCTTCACCACGTCCACGCCGTTGATCCGGTCCGGGATCACCGCTCCCGTCACGCCGGCGTCGCACTCGGTGATGGTGCCGGTGGAATTATCGAAGTAAATATTGCCGCCTTCCACCGCCAGCGCCAGTCCCTTCCCCGGTACGCTCACCGAGGTCTGGGCATCCACCGCAAAGACCGCCGAAGGCCAAAGAGTCGTGCACAGTACCGCGCACATCAGTATCATCAGTATTTTGTTTCGCATTCTATATCCTCCCTTTTTGTTTCAGGTCATATCCAAAACATCTCAATAGAAATTGTAATATAAATGAGGTCTGTTTGCAATGGTTTACGGTTTGAACATAAAAAACTCCCATGCAAAGCCATGCATGGGAGAAAAAACTACGGCTTATTTTTTAAAATCGGAAAATCCTTTCTTCTCGTAGGGTGCTGACTCGTAAGAAGTCATCTTGTACCCGACGATATTGATCACTCTCTTCAGTTCTTCTTCGCTGATCTCTCCGTCGGAGATGATCTCCGTGCAGTTGTTTTCATGGGAAGAAGTGACTTTTTTGATATCAAAGGTCCGTTCTACGGCTTCATTGACGTGGTTTTCACAGTTGTGGCACATCATGCCCTCCACGCCGATCGTGGTTTTGATCATGGTTCCTCCTCCTGTTTGATTGATTTACAGGACTATTATACACGATTTACAGCAATGCCGCCAGTTCTTTGTCGGAACCTTTGAATTCCTGGATCACGTTGCCGCCGTCCACCGCGAAGTCCTGTCCGGTGATCCCGGAGGCCTTGTCGGAAGCCAGGAACACCACCATGGCCGCCACTTCCTCCGGCAGGACGCTTCTGCCCAGCGGAGTATTCTCTCCGCCCATGGCTCCTCTCTTGGACTGAACATCCGTCTTGATCCAACCCGGCATCACGTTGTTGATGGTGATGCCTTTGGTGCCGGTCTCGATGGCGATGGCCTTGCTCATGCCGTTCACCGCCGCCTTGGCCGCGCCGTAGGCACTGTCACCGCTGGCGCTGACCACCGGGCCCGTGACGGAAGATACGTTGACGATCCGCCCGTATCCCTTTTCCACCATCCCCGGCAGTACGTTCTTGATCATGTTCATGGTGATCCCCAGATTCCGGCTGATGACCTTATCCCACTGTTCAAAGGGCATTTCCATGAAATCCGGCGCCTTGTCCTTGGTGCCGCCCTGGGACAATCCGGCGTTGTTTACCAGGATGTCGATCTTTCCGAAGTCGGCTACGATCTCCTCTACGGCCCGCCGGACCTGTTCCCGGTCCATCAAATCGGCGATATATCCCTTTGCGGTGCCGCCCTGCTCACACAGTTCCTTTGCCCGTTCGTGGATCCGTTCACCGGTGGCGATCAATGCGACTTTGGCTCCTAATTCCGCGAAGATCTTTCCGCAGGCAAATCCGATACCGCCTGCGCTGCCCGCGCCGGTAATGACACAGACCTGATCGGTGAAGTCGATATAGTGTTTCATTGTTATCCTCCTTGTGTGAAAATGACGCTTGAAGCTTCCGGCTCCCAGCTCCCGGCTCCCCTAAAAAAAGAGGGTCCGAAGACCCTCCGCAGGTTTTTCCGATCAGTCAGCGATCTTTTCGCATGCTTCTCTGAATACTTCGGTATGTCTGTCAACATCCGCTTCCGATGTGGCGGCAGACATGATCGCCATATTGTGGAACGGTGTCATGAAGATGCCTCTGTTGAGTGCATACAGGTGCATGTACCAATCCAGATCGAAGTCTCTGTGGTTGACCGCGTCGGTGCCGTCTTTGGCCACTTCCGGCAGGAACCAGTATTCTGTTCTGGTGCCCAGCTGAGTGGTGCTCCAGTCGAATCCGAATTCCTTGATGCCTGCTTCTACGCCGGCGTTGAACCGTTCTGCCAGCGGGATCGAGTGCTTGTAGAAGTCCTCGGTCAGTACCTTGTCTAAGATCACGTGCATAGCCGCCATGGTGATGGCATTTGCAGCCAGAGTGCCGCCGATGCCCTTTACCAGGCCGTACAGTGCAACCAGTTCGGCTTCCGCTTTCTG
>ODAI013028467.1_pt1 | contig 11702 bp, 17 predicted proteins | sample 1539321 | NCBI WGS metagenome assembly ODAI01 (sample SAMN02144231, study PRJEB22623) | gut metagenome | biome: sheep rumen | host: Ovis aries | place: New Zealand
AGAACTACAACATCGCCCTGGGCGCCTTCCGCCGCAGGGTGGGTGCGTTTTTCCTCCTTGTCATCGTGTCCGTGCAGACCGTGTGTGTGGACTTTGACAACAGCCCCGTCCGGAGGTTTCCTTCGAGAAGGATTGAAGCGAGGAAGGGATCCGGGAAGAAGGGCCGCAGGGAGGACGACTTCGATACAACCGATTTATTCACTATTTAACACCGATTTTCTATGAAAGAAAACAGATTCAAAACCAAAGACCTTCAGACCGCCGAGGGTTTCTACCTGGCCGAAGATGTCAAGAGGAGCTGGACGGAAGATTTCGTCGATGAAGACAATGGCGAAGCTGTCTCCGTGGTTCGCCACGAACTTGTGATGGAGCGCGGCACGTACCTGGATCCCGACGCCATCTCCAAGCTGGAGTTCCACAAGCAGACGGGGGACATTGACGAAATCGAAGTGACGGATATCCAGAGGACCGCCAAGCCTATGGGCCCCGGCAGCTTCAGACCCTGGAAGGTCACCGCGTATGCTGGCGGCAAGACGGTGGTTCTGCTCCTGTATGCCCGGAGCCTGGAAGGGGCGCTCGCTATTGGGGGCGAGTATGTGTCCAGGAACTATGTCGGGAGCTTCGCCTTTGGAGCCGTGCAGAGCTTCAAGGACAGTATCTTCATCCAGAAGGATTTCAGCGACGAGCAGCGGGAGGATGTCTTCGGGAACGAGGAGAAGGTCGAGCGGGTCTTTTACCAGGCCGAGGTGTGTGTCACCTGGATCTTCGACGATTATGTCACCGACCGCCTGTTCATTGTCCTGGCCAAGGATGTGGACGAGGTCCGGGAGCTGGTCGAGGAGTGGGTCCGGGACTATTCCGTCAGGGAGCGCCAGAGGCTGGAGGAGCAGGACAGCAAGGAGCTGGATGCCTACAAGAGACTGGCCGGCGACTTTGACCTGAGCGTCAAGAGTGCCGCGAAGATTCCGTGCACGGCTACCGTTCCGATGGAAATTTCCAAGGACTACTACGAGAGCCTGGAGGAGGGGGCGGAGAAATGAACATCCGTATTAACCGAATAGCCCTGCACAACTTCAAGGGTGTGCGCGATGCTGTCTTCCAGTTCGACGGGAGAAATGCCCGCATCGAGGGAGAGAATGGCGCCGGGAAGTCCACCGTCTTTGACAGCTTCACCTGGCTGCTTTTCGGGAAGGACCACCAGGGACAGGACTGGACCAACTTCGACCTGAAGCCCATCGACCCCGAGACCCACGAGCCGTTCCATGGTCTGGATCACTGGGTCGAGGCGGAGCTGACTATCGACGGGGCCAAGAGAGTGCTCCGGAGGGTGGTCACCGAGAATTGGGTGAAGCCGAGAGGCGAGACCGAGAAGGTCATGAAGGGCCACAACCAGCAGTTCTTTGTGGATGGTGTGGACACCGCCACGAAAAATGCCTACGATGCAGTCATCCACCAGTGGATTGACGAAGGGGTGTTCAAGATGCTCACCAACCCCCTGTTTTTCATCGATGACAAGTACACCGACTGGAAGACCCGCCGCAAGGCTATTCTCGCCCTGGTCGGGGAGTCTGGGCGGGATGGTCTCCAGGCTCAGTTTGCTGACCTCCTGGCCGAAATGAGAGGGGAGCCGATGGAGCAGTTCAAACGGAGAGTGGCCGCGGAGAAGAAGGCGAACAAGGCCGACCTGGCCACCGCGACCGCAAATATAGCTGCTTTCAAGAAGACCCTCCCGAAGGCTGTGGATGCAGAGGGGCTGAATTTCCAAATCGAGGAAATTCTTTCAGAGAGGGACGGAAAAATTTCCGAAGTGCAGGGAAAAATTTCCACCATTGACGCCGGTATTGCGGATATCAATTCCGCGAATGATGCCAAGAAGGCCGAAATCGATGCCATTTGGCGGCAGATTTACGCCCTTCGTGATAAGATGGGGAAATATATTTCCGAGAGGCAGAGCGATGCTCAGAAACGAAATGCGGAGCGTAACGGCCGAATCCTGGAGGCCCGCAGGGCTGTCGCTGATGTGCAGGCCCAGCTGGAGGATGTGAACAGGAGAGAGCGGAAAGCCCAGGAGGCCTTGGAAGACTTCAAGCGGGAGAGGGTCGAACAGGCGTTGTCCCTGTCTGAGATTGGCGAGGAGTACGGAAAGCGCCGGGAGGAAGCCTTCGACCCCAAATCGGTGGGGATGTGCCCGACCTGTGGGCAGATGCTTCCGGAGGATGTCATCGAGGCTAAAGCGGAAGAGTTCGCCAAGAAGCGCAAGGCCGCACTTGACGCCATGGCCGATAAGGCTGTCAAGCTGAAAAAGGAAATCGCCGAACTCGATGCCACGGTTGCTTCCCGCCAGAAAGCGCTGGAGGGCTTGAAAACGGAACGCGCGGAGCTGACCGCCAAGAGGGACACGGCCGAGAAGGCGCTGGCAGACCTGGAGGAAACAGCGCCGGAGGATCTGGACGCAATCGAGAAGGAGGCCCGCCGCGAGCCGGAGTTCCTGAAGATGGTCACCGAGGAGCTGGATCTGCAGAGCCAGGCGAAGGCAGCCGCCGAAAAGTCCGTGAGCACCGAAGACCTTATGAGCGACCGCAAGGCTGCCGAGGCCGAGGCTGCTCTGATCCGCAAGAATTACGAGGAGAAGGTGCAGCCGCTCCGTGACCAGCTGGCCGTGAACCGGGAGCGGGAAAGGGTGCTCAAACTGATTGCCGACGAGGAGGCCAGCGAGAAGAAGTTCGCCGACGAGGTGGCCAGGCTGGAAAGACTGGAGTTCAGGGCGACGGAATATGTCAAGGCCGAGATTGATGCCCAGGAGGGTGCAATCAACGCCCTGTTTAGGGTGGCCCGCTGGAAGATGTTCGCCCCGACTATCGAGGGAGGCCTTACGGAAATGTGTGAGGTCACCAACACCGAGGGTGTCCCGTTCCGCTCGATGAATGATGCAAAGAAAATCCTTTGCGGCCTGGACGTTATCCGGGTGTTCAGTGAGCGCTACGACTGCATGGCTCCCATCTTCATTGACAATGCCGAGAGCATCACAAAGAAGGTCTTCGATACGGAGGCCCAGGTCATCCGCCTGGTTGTCTCTGAGGGGTCCGAACTGACAATGTATAACGAATAAATCCGAGGCCGTATGAGTTTGCACGAAATGGCAAGGCAGTTTCCTGATATGTCCGTCACTATCCGCCTGGGGGATCTCCTGGAGGCCAACAAGGCCCTGGTTCGGGAAGTCCGGAAGGAGGTCGAGGCGGAGGTGGCCGAGCGGGAGAAGGTGGCCGGGGGCCGTCTCGTTCCGAAGGATGACTTCCAGAAGATGGTCGGCGTCAATTCCTCGACCCTGTACCGCTGGGCAAAAGCGGGCTATCTGAAGCCCGTCAAGTTCGGGACGAAGGTCTTCTACCTGGAACAGGATATCGTGGCCATAATCGAGGCTCATACGGTCAAAAACGAAGATTAACACACGCACTAATTTTTCAAAAACTATGTCACAAAATCAAAACCAGGGGGGCGTTGCCCCCGCCCAGAAGTCCAGCTCGGTTGCTGACTTCATCACCTACAAGAACCAGCTCACCACGAGTGTTCTGAACAAAATCGGAGCCCTGCGGAAGGGTGGCATCACCGTCCCCGCGGGATATTCCGCGGACAACCAGATTTACCTGGCGTTCCTGAAACTGACGAGCATGACCGCGAAGAACGGCCAGCCGATGCTGTCCCAGGTAACGCCGCAGTCGGTGGCCAATGCCCTGCTGACCATGTGCATCAAGGGCCTGAGTATGGAAAAGGGGCAGTGCACCTTCATCCAGTATGGAAACGAGCTGCAGCTGCAGCAGGAGTACCACGGCACGATAGCTCTGGCCAAGCGCTACGGGGCTGGAGACCCGCAGGCGCAGGTGATCTATGCGGACGACGAGTTCGAGTATGAAATCAACCCGAAGACCGGCAAGAAGGTGGTGACAAAGCACGTTCAGAAGCTGGCCAACATCAGCAAGGACAAAATCGTCGGGGCCTGGTGTCTGGTGCCGTATGCCGACCACCCGGACTGGGATCCCAAGGTCGAAGTGATGACCTACGAGGAAATCAAGCAGTCGTGGCTGCAGGGCCCCACGAAGGGACAGAGCCCGGCCCATAGGAATTTCCCCCAGGAAATGGCAAAGAAGACCGTCATCGGAAGGGCCTGCAAGCTGTTTATCTCTACGAGTGACGACGCCGGGGTGTATGATAATACCCAGCCGCCGGAGTGGCAGGAAAACAGGACGGTCGAGGAGGTCGAGAAGGGAAAGGCAAACGCAGACGAGGCTGTCTTCACCGAGCTGCCTGTGCATGCGCCGAGCGCCGAGGAAGTGAAGGCGGCGGCAGGAGCAGTCGAGGAAGTGCCGGACGACAAGACGGGAGAGTTCAAGGAGCCCCCGGCCGCTGCCGCTGAAGATCCCAAGCCGCAGGGGGCTGGAAAGCCGGCGCCACAGCCGGGTGCTGCTGGACTGGCAGGAGGCGAACCGACCCTGGGTGATGACTTTTTCAAGGCGTAGGGTATGAGGCTCACCGTACTTGCAAGCGGCAGCGCCGGAAACGGCTACATTCTCGAAGGCAGGAGCTCCGCACTCATTATCGAGTGCGGGGTCTCCCCGGAGAGGATGATGCGGGCGACCGACTTCCCAATCTCCAAGGTGGCCGGCTGTCTGATAAGCCACGAGCACGGAGACCATGCCGCCTACGCTGGGAGATACGCCCAGCTGGGTTTGACTATTTGCGCGAGCGCTGGCACCCTGGAGGCCTGCAAGCTGCCTTTCTCCGCAAGGCTGGGGAGACTGGAGGCGATGAAGATGCAGCGAATCGGGGAGTTTGTGGTCAAGCCGTTTGATGTGCGGCATGATGCTGCCGAGCCACTGGGGTTCATAGTGGAGCATCCGGAGCTGGGCAAGCTGCTGTTCGTGACCGATACAAAGTTTGTCCCTTACACCTTTAGGCGGGAACGGCTCGACCATATCCTGGTCGAGGCCAATTACAGCGATGAGGTTCTGGACCGGAACACCCTGGAGGGAGTCATCGACGGGAAGAGGGCCGCGAGAGTGAGGGACACCCACATGTCGCTGCGGGCCGCCTGTGATCTGGTCAAGGCCAACGAAACGCCGAGCCTGAAGACCGTCACCCTCGTACACCTGTCCAGCCAGAACAGCAATGCGGAAGACTTTGCCAGCAGGATGCGTAAAACGGTCGTTCTTGCCGATGTCTATGTGGCCAAGGCTGGACTGACCATCGAAATGAATAACAACGGAATTTAACGATTTAAACGATGAAAGAAGGCGGGAACTATTTCAGCCACGACTACGGCGCAAGGAACGACCCGAAGCTCCTCGAACTTCAAATGGAGATGGGAGGCCAGGGGCTTGCGATTTGGTGGTGTCTGGTCGAGATGCTGTGGGAGAACGAGGGCTATTTACCGAAGAACTTCAAGTCGATTGCTTTCAGTCTCCACTGGGCGAAGGCCGAGGAGGTGCAGAAGGTGGTCGAGGCGTTTGGGCTGTTTGAATGGGACGACGAGAAGTTCTGGAACAACTCAGCCCTCGGGCGTATCGAGAAGCGGAAAAAGATTTCCGCCAGCAGGGCCGGAGCTGGCCGCAGAAGCGGAGAGAGCCGACGAGCAAATGCTGAACAACCAGCACCTCAAAACGAACAAGTGTTGAACAAATGTTCGACTGATGCTGAACACGACGGGAACACTGGCGAGCAAATGCTTCCGCAAATAAATAAATATATAAACCTAGAAATAAATAAAGAAATAAATCCTGAGGACGTCGCAAGCGACGAGGAGAAAGAGAAATTTTTCGAGATTTTTTTCTTTGAAAAGAATTTTATCGAGCCCGATAAGGAGCTGGCCAGGTTCCTGAAACACTACCAGGAGCGCCACTGGTGCCGAAAGGGCGAGCTCAGGCCCGCCGCAGACCGGAATGAGCTGGCGAGGAAATGGAGCCCCGAGAAGCAGGGCCAGCGCGTGGCCGATATTCAGATCCTGGAATTTGTCAAGGTTGTCTGGACGTACGTGGCTATGGAGAAAGGCCGGAAGGGCGGCGGGGATTTCCTGCGGAATATCGAGAGCCTGAGAGAGTGGCACCGCGAGCTTACTATCACCATGAAGACGAACGAGTGGGGCCTGTATGTTCAGGACGTAGTGGTCAAGAATAACCTGAAAAACCCCTACGAGAAAGTGACTATCAAACGAAAAACAGCGTAAGATGGACGATATTCAAATGAGACTGGCAAGCTCGAAGGTACTGAAGACCGTCGGGGATATCGAGAGGGAGCGGGAGGAGGCCCGGAGGGTTCCGACCCATGCGCTCCGGACTGAACTGAGGAACCGGACGCACCTGTCGGACGATGCCCTGGGGGATGTCCTGGCAAATCTGACGGAGAAAGGGTTCATCGAGACCGGACGGACGATTAACGACACCTTTGTGAGACTGAAGAAATGAACGAGCAGACGAATTGCGTCCTGACCGCCAAGGATGTGGAAGGGATGCGGGAACGACTGAAAAAGATTCAAGCCCTGGCGAAGGGTGACCGCCGCGTCGGTGAGCACTGCCGGATGCTGGGGCAGACCCTGAGCAAGGGACAGCGGAAGGTTCTGAGGGCCCAGGCCAAAGCCCAAAAGCCTATCGAAATCGAGCTGGACGCCGATACCCTGGAAATGATACGGAAATACTATTAAACCCAATTTCAAACTATTATGACACGCATTTTTATTGTTGAGCCCATGACGGGCAACCTCCTTACTGCCGAGGAGTGGAAAAACAAGGCAGAAGATGTGAAGACCGCCTTCGAGATTGTTATCGTCCCCGGTGATGGCTCCCAGGCTTTCCTGATTACCAAGAAAACCATCTGCAGCGCACCCTGGAAGAAAGCGCGGGAAGCTGCCCAGCAGTTTACCGTGAGCAACCGCGGCGAGGTGGTGCACAAGGGTTTTGATCTTCCGACCCGCAAGCAGTGGATTGATATCAGGGAGGCCCGCAGTTGCGGCCTGGACCAGGTGCTCGAACTGATTGGGGGCGATAAGCTCCTGAGGGATCTGCGCCGTGGCGAGTGGTTCTGGACTTCCGAGGTATGGGTTCCGGCCGGCACAAGCGCCGAGGACTACGAGAAGGAAAAAGAAGGCGCCGGCGGCGCCTGGTGCAGCGGCGGCAACAACGGTAACTGCGGCGGCAACGGTATGTACAGCAGCTACCTGGCGCTTCCCCTCCTGCTTTACAACTTCCGCGAGAGCGAATCTTAAATCTTTAATCTTGCCGAGGGGCTGTGTCTCCTGACCAGCCCCCGGCCTTCAATCGTACTGAGAAATGACAAAAAGCCAATTTTTATCAATAGCATATACGGCGCACAAGATAGGGGTCGAACATGGGTTTTGGAAGGAGGAATGCAGCGAGGCTCATTGTCTGATGCTGGTCGTGTCAGAGCTGGCGGAAGCCGTCGAGGCCGACAGGATTGGAAAGAGGGCCGACAGGGGTATGTTTGAAAAACTTATGGGGGACGGGGTTCCCGCGATGGAGGCCTTCAGGGTATGCATCAAAAACTCTATCGAGGACGAGCTGGCGGATGCTGTCATACGACTGGCCGATATGGCCGAAGGCAAACACTTGGATTTCCCTCAGTGGGATGTTATCGAGCATAGTATGGCGACGTTTGGCCCATGGGGTTTAGATATGAGTTTCTGCGAAAACTGCTGGAACATTGTGAGGATGCTCGGAGGCCTGGACACAATCAAAGTCAGGATCCCGCAGGCGGTCTTTCAAATTGAGTATTTGGCCAGGGTTATGCTGGGCGTCGATTTGCTCTGGCACATCGACATGAAACTGAGGTTCAACAATGGCCGCGAATTTATGCACGGCAAAAGGTACTGAGTATGAACACCGCATTTCAAAAGACCGCCGCCAGCGATGAATGGTACACACCCAAGGAGCTGGTCGATGCGCTGGGGGTGTTTGACCTGGATCCGTGTGCGCCGATGCATCCACTCTGGAAGACTGCCACCCGGATGCTGAACAAAGAGGACGACGGCCTCAAGCACGATTGGGGGGGGTACGGGTCTGGCTCAATCCGCCGTATTCGAGGCCGCTCATTGAGCAGTTCATCGAGAAGATGGTGGACAATGGGAACGGCATCGCCCTCCTATACAACCGGCTCGACAATAAGATGTGCGCCGAGAAGATCCTGCCGAATGCAAGCGCGATTCTATTCTTGCGCCACAGGGTTCGGTTCTTTCTCCCTGATGGAACGAGAGGCGGTAGCCCTGGGCATGGCAGTATGCTGGTCGCCTTCGGGGAGTCCAACGCAGAAATCCTCCGGAACTGCCGCGTCGAGGGTTTCTTTGTAAGTCTGAAAGATTCAAAAACGATTAAAGTATGAACAAAATGCTACGAAACGCAGTTGCCAACATGAGAAAGTGGCAAAAGGCGTATTTCAAGACCAGGAGCCCGCAGGCCCTGAGTAACTCGAAAAGATGGGAACGGGAGGTCGATAAGATCCTGGCAGAGTATGGGGAGCAAACACTATTTGCGAGCGAAGGCGAAGATATCGACGCGCTGCTTGAAGCCTGGCAGACCGAATGGGGAGAGACCGGCAGGCCTCCGATAACCTGGGCTACGGTCGATTATATGGTGTTCAAGGCCTACGAGATAGGGAGGCGCGGGAAATGAAAGCCGATAACAGCATGACCCTGGACGCATACCAAAATCTCCTGGCCAGGCAGGATGCTGAAGAAAAGAAGACGAGGCCAAAGCGGAAGACCGAACACACCGAGAGCAACCTTCAGCGCCAGTGTGTGACCTGGTTCCGGCTCCAGTACCCTGCCGATGCTCTGATGCTGTTTGCGGTTCCCAATGGAGGGGGCCGCTCGGTCGTAGAAGCGGGCATCATGAAGGCGGAAGGAGTGACAGCCGGCGTGGCCGACCTGCTGCTCCTGGAGGCCCGCGGGGGCTGGGGGTGTCTTTGTCTGGAACTGAAGACGAAAAAGAAAGGGAGCAAGCAGAGGCCCAGCCAGAAGGCCTGGCAAACGGCCGCAGAGAGAGCCGGGAACCGCTACGAGGTAGTCCGTACCCTGGAGGAGTTTCAGACGATTGTGGGCGATTACATGGGCCTTCCGTCGGGATTTGGGCGCCGGGTTGTCCTAAAGGGAGCAGACGCCGTGTATTTCTGCAAAGGCCCTGGGGAGGATAGATTCAAAAAATAGCACGTTTCTTTCCCCAAATCGAACATTTTCCTGTAAAAATCGAACAAAGAAATCCCGTTTTAGCACGTTTGCGCGGTCTTTTGGTACGTTTGAGTGCGTACCAGATACGCGGTAACGAAAAATCAATTAACTTTGCAACAGTCTAAATACCATCATCATGGATAATATAACATTTCGGAAGTGGATCACCTGGAAGCTGGGCGAAGCCCGGAAAGACCTTGCCAGCGGAGAGCTGGACGAGGCAGGAAAAAAGGCCTGCAAGGAGTCAATCAAATGGCTGGAGGATGCCGAGAAGATGGCCAAGTACACCGCCGGGCCTGCTTTCCGCAGATTCAAGAAAGACTACGAACGGAGGCTGGCCAGGCTTGGGCCTCAATCCCTGGCAAAATACGAAGCCGAAGGCGAGGCCCTGAAAGCATAGACAGCTATGGATTCCGCCGTGCGTTATATCCCGGAGAGTGAGTTCACCGCCCACTTCGACCAGTGTCTTCTGGAGCTGGCCAGGGCGATAGCTTTCTCCGGGCTGTCTATCTCTGAAATCGCAAAAGGGGCCCGACTGAAGTGGGACACCGTCTATGCGGCCAGTCAGGCCAGGCCTGTGAGGATGGACAACGCAGAGAGGATCCGCTATTTTTTGAAAGTTCACCAACAAACCACCCGCGACAATGAAAAAGAGCATACGGACAATTCCGCTGGCTGACTTGCAGCTCAATTCTGGCCAGCTTTCCTGGCTGCCGAAAAATCCGAGGCAGTGGACCAAGAAGCAAATGGCAAAAATGATTGCCTCGCTCGACGAGGATCCTGACTTTATGGAGGACCGCCCGCCGCTGGTTGTCCCTAACGAGGATGGCAGCGGCACCTTTGTTGTGTTTGCTGGAAACGAGCGCACCCAAGGAGAGAGGGAACGAAAGAAGGTGACGGAGCTGCGCTGCGTTGTATATGAGTGCGAGAGTGACGGAGACCGTGAAATCGTAATCCGCAGGGCCTGGAAGGATAACGGCCATTTTGCCGACTATGATTGGGATATAACAGCAAACGAGTGGGATGCCTATATCGATAAGCTGTCCGACTGGGGCATCCCTATTCCCAGCAGCTGGGGAACCGAGACAAACAAGCTGTCCGACCTGAAGTTCGACACCCCTTATTACCAGCCCGTGAAGATGCCCGACATCAAACTGAGGGACTGCGTGAACCTGGAAAAATTCGAGGCGAAGGTCAAGGCCCTGGACGAGTTCGACCTGACCGAGGAGCAGAAAGCGGTGCTCAAGCTGTTTGCCTATCGGTTCATAAAGATTGACTTCGAGAGCGTGGCCAATTACTACGCGTTCAACGCCAGCGAGGAGGAAAAGAAGGCCATCGAGAGGCTCCGGCTTGTGCTGGTGGATGGAGCCCTGCGGGGCTTTGTCGAGGACGAACCGCTCAATATTATGAACCTTACACCCATGGATGAAGTGGAGGAGCAGCAGGAGGGCTCCGAGGAATGATGCCCGCCGAGAACCTGGTGCCGGTATTCATACCGAGTTACCACCGCCCGGACAATGTGCTTACGGCGAAATACTTTGTCAAGCAGGGCTGGGATCCCAAGAAAATATACGTCGTCATTGATTCTGAGGCCGACGACAAGGCCGAATACGAGGCGAACTGCGCCAGCCTGGGGGTCAACCTTCGCGTGTTTGACATCGAGGAAGGGCGGCGGCGTTTCGACTTTGTTCACCGTGCCAGTGTCTCCCGTAGAGCCGCGGGCCTGGCAAGGAATTGTTTCTACGAGATTGCACAGGCCGAGGGCATAGACTTCTATTGTGTTATCGACGACGATACTGACCACTTCCAGATCAGACCGATGGCGAAATACATCCGCCTGGCCAACGGGGAGGATATTGCGGCCGTGTTTGCCGCAGTCCGCGAGTGGATGCAGAAAAGACATATCGGGTGCTGGGGATTGTCCCAGACTGGAGACCTATTCGAGAAGCGATATTTCAAGCTGATCCGCAAGAAGGTGATGAACACCACGTTTTACGACACCCGGTTTATTTACCGGGGAGAGCGAGGCGTTCAAGACAACGATACTTCCCAATTTGTGGGCATCATGAATGAGGGATATTTCACCGGCTCCCTGGGGTCCGGGCTTATCCTGAAGCAAAAGCCGAGCGCAACCCAGGCTGGAGGTCTTACGGACTTGTACCACGAGTGCAAGCTGCTCAACAAATCTCTGATTGCCCCGATTCAGTACCCGTCGTGCATAAGGGCCGAAAAGCAGGTCCGGAACGGAGGGAGACTGCACCACAGGATTTCGTATCGGTATTTGTACCCGTGTTTGCTGAGGGGAGACCGGGACAACCTGGCGTGGGATGCCTACCCGGAGGATGGGAAATTCACCAACGAGCCGAAGCGGAAGGAGGGGCAGCACTATGAATGACGAGAACCTGAAACCGTTCCAGGAACGAAGTGAGAGTGAACGGAGAGAAATCGCTGCGAGGGGCGGCAAGGCTTCCGGGGC
>ODAI011837294.1_pt1 | contig 11701 bp, 13 predicted proteins | sample 1539321 | NCBI WGS metagenome assembly ODAI01 (sample SAMN02144231, study PRJEB22623) | gut metagenome | biome: sheep rumen | host: Ovis aries | place: New Zealand
CATTGTCAATGACGATCCCGATATGACGGCCGGCGCCATCAGAGAGATGCTGGCGGCAGGGTGCGATCTGATCCTCTGCACGGGAGGCATGAGCGTCGATCCGGATGACCGCACACCGCAGGCGATCAGGAGCTGCACGGACGAAGTGATCAGTTACGGAGCGCCCGTACTGCCCGGCGCCATGTTCATGCTTGGCTACAAGCATACTGCGGACGGCGGAAGGATTCCGGTCTGCGGCCTGCCCGGGTGTGTCATGTATGCAAAACGGACCATTTTCGACCTGGTCCTGCCCAGGCTCCTGGCGGATGACCCGGTGTGCAGAGAAGAGATCGATGCGCTGGGAGAAGGGGGACTGTGTCTGGGCTGCGGCGTCTGTACATTCCCCAACTGCGGGTTTGGCAAGGGCGGCAGGAACATGTAGGAGAACGCGGCAATAGACGCGTCGGAAGAGGATTGAAATCATGCGGGACAGATTCGGACGCACGATCAATTACATGCGCATATCCGTGACGGACCGCTGCAATCTGCGGTGCCGGTACTGTATGCCGGACGGGATCGCCAAATGCGCGATGCAGGAGATCCTGACCTATGAGGAGATCACAGAGATCGCGCAGGCGGCAGAGGACTGCGGCATCACGAGATTTAAGGTCACCGGCGGTGAGCCGCTCGTGCGCAGGGGCGTGGAGGGGCTGGTCCGTTCACTGAAGGAGCTCCCCCTGACTGAGCAGGTGACTATGACGACAAACGGGGTCCTTCTGGAAGAGAAGCTGCCGGCCCTCATAGAAGCAGGTCTGGACGCCGTCAATATTTCTCTCGACACAAGGGACAGGGCAAAATACAGTCAGATCACAGGCAGAGACTGTCTGCCGCAGGTCCTTCATGCGATTCAGGCGTCTGCAGAGGCAGGCGTTCGCACAAAGATCAACGCGGTCCTTATTCCCGGCTGCAATGAAGACGCCTTCCTGCCGCTGGTCCAAATGGCCTTCGAAAGGCCTGTGGACGTGCGATTTATCGAACTGATGCCGATCGGAGAGGGGCGCAGCAGCAGCGGAACGGATAACCGCACTCTGATCGACAGACTTTACAAGACGTTTCCGGGAACAGCGCCGGATCCTGCGCCGAGAGGGAACGGTCCTGCTGTCTATTACGCCATTCCCGGGTTTAAAGGCAGGATCGGCTTTATCAGCGCGATCCACGGGAAATTCTGTGATTCCTGCAACAGGGTGCGGCTGACTTCTACAGGATTTCTTAAGCAATGCCTCTGCTATGAGGACGGCGCGGACTTGCGCGCTATAGTAAGAAACGGGGAAGCGGCAGGGCGCCGAAAGCGTTTGGCAGAGGCAATACGGTCCGCTGCGTCAAATAAACCGGAGGCGCACTCTTTTGACAGACCGGAGCTGATCACGGAAAGACACAGAATGTCCGGGATCGGAGGATGAGAGGAGGAATATCATATGGCTCTTATTCGCGCAATTTGTATAAGTGACCGGAAGGGTACGCAGAAATACAGGATCCCGGAGGGAACCTTTATAGAAGATCATGGGATCGAAGGCGATGCGCATGCCGGCAAATGGCACAGGCAGGTCAGCCTCCTGAGCGCGGAAAAGATCGAGGCGTTCAGGGAGAAGGGTGTACAGGTCGAATACGGTGCATTTGGCGAGAATCTTGTCGTAGAGGGGTGCGATCTCCGCGCCCTGCCGGTCGGCACGCGCTTTGCGATCGGCGATGTCCTCCTGGAGATGACGCAGATCGGCAAGGAGTGCCATGATCACTGCGCCATTTACAATGTGACCGGGGACTGCATCATGCCCCGGGAAGGCGTCTTCGCCAAAGTATTGCGGGGAGGCAGGGTCCGGGAAGGCGATACGCTGGAGGTCATACCGGCGGCGCCGGACAGGCCCTTTACAGCTGCCGTGATCACGCTCAGTGACAGGTCATTTCGCGGGGAGAGGGAGGATAGGAGCGGTCCTGTGATCCGGGATATTCTCTGTGAGAACGGATACGACGTCGTGGAGATGATCCTTCTGCCGGACGGCGAGGCGCTTCTTAAGCGCAACCTGATCCGCCTGGCCGACCAGCGGCAGGTAAACGTGATCTTTACAACGGGCGGCACCGGATTCGGACCGCGTGATCTGACGCCCGAGGCGACCATAGCCGTGTGTCAGCGCATGGCGCCGGGCATCGCCGAGGCGATGCGGGCGGAGTCCCTGAAGATCACCAGACACGCTATGCTCAGCCGCGCCGCAGCAGGGATCCGCGGCGTAACACTTATTGTGAATCTTCCCGGCAGCCCCAAGGCGTGCAGGGAAAATCTGGATGTCGTACTGCCGGCGCTGAAACACGGGCTGGGACTTCTTCGCGGGACAGACGACAACTGAAAGGAGACAGATATGAAAAAGTTGATAACATCTTTGGCAGCACTTGCCGTAGTACTCCCGCTTCTGACAGGCTGCGGCGGAGGTTCCGCGGCGCCTGCGCAGAGCGCGGACAGTAAAGAGGAAGAACAGGAAACCGCGCAGGAGACGGTGCAGACTGCTGAGCAGGATGCGGCTCAGGAGACAGCGGCCGGGGAACCGGTCGAGATCCAGGTTTTCATCGCCGCCAGCCTCAATACGGTCATGCAGGATGTGAAGGCCGCTTACGAGGCGGAGCATCCCGGCGTCACAGTCGTTCTCAATGCCGACAGTTCCGGAAAACTCCTCACACAGATCGAAGAAGGTTACGAATGTGACGTATTCTTCTCCGCGGCACAAAAGCAGATGAATACACTGCAGGATACGGACGGCCTGGTCGTGGATGGAACAAGGCACAATGTAGTCAACAACCAGGTAGTAGTGGTCACGAGAAAGGACAGCGGCACTTCCGTGACGGGACTGGCGGACATCGGCAACGCGGAGAGCATAGCGCTCGCGGACGGCAGCGTGCCGGTCGGCCGCTACACGAGAGTCGCCATGACGGCGCTCGGCATGCTTCCCGAGTCGGAGGATCCGTCCGCTTATACGACGCAGGAAGTGAGCGACGCGCTGGGCGGCGTCGAGATCTCGGAGCAGTCCAACGTCTCCAAGGTCCTGGCGGCGGTCGTCGAAGGCTCCTGCGAGGTGGGAACGACGTATTATTCCGACACATACGGCTATGAAGACGAGCTGGATATCCTCGAAAAGGTCCCCTATGACCTGACGGGCGATGTCATCTATCCGATCGCGCAGGTTCAAAATGATCTGGCTTCGGATGCACAGAAGGAAGCCGCAGCTCAGTTTGTGGAGTTCGTCGTCTCCGAGCCGATGAAGCAGGTGTTCGAGGGTTACTATTTTGACACAAACGTCGAGTAAAAAAGGGACAGACAAGTGAGAGAGCTGATCGAAGCCGCGAGGACCCTTGACTGGCGTCCGCTATGGATATCGCTTAAGACCGGTGTGCTGGCCACTGCGGTATGCTTTGTGCTGGGAATTCTGGCAGCCTGGAGAGTCATGTACTGCCGGGGAAAGCACAGGTCCATCCTCGATGCGGTCCTGACCCTTCCCATGGTCCTGCCGCCCACTGTGGCGGGTTTCTTCCTGCTGCTCTTTTTCAGCAGGAGGAGACCGTTGGGGATCTTTTTGTTCGATCACTTCGGCATCAAGATCGTACAATCGCAGGTTGGCTGCGTGATCGCGGCTTCGGTCATCGCCTTTCCTCTCATGTACAGGAGCGCGCGCGCCGCATTTGAACAAGTGGACATCAATCTTCTGTACGCGGGAAGAACGCTCGGGATGTCGGACCCGGAGATCTTCTTCAGGGTGATCCTGCCGTGCGCAAGACCCGGGATCACGAGCGGAACGGTGCTGGCCTTCGCCCGCGCGATCGGGGAATACGGCGCCACGTCCATGCTGGCCGGCAATATTCCCGGAAAAACGGCGACGATTTCGCAGAGGATCGCAATGGTCATTCAGGACCAGGACTACGTAACGGCCGGCATCTGGGTCACGGTCATGCTGGTCATTGCGCTGATCGTACTGCTGGCGATCGGACGCATTTCGCAGAGAAAGGATGCCGGGCGGGGAGAACAGCTATGGAAATGAAAGCGTCATTCCGCTTAAGTGCGGGAGACTTTTCACTGCAGGTACAGATGGATACCGCGGACAAAAGAAACGGAATACTGGGCGCATCGGGCTGCGGGAAATCCATGACGCTGAAGGCGCTCGCCGGGATCCTGACGCCGGATGAGGGAAGGATCGAACTGAACGGCCGGGTCCTGTTTGACAGCCGCGCCGGGATCAACGTTCCTGCCAGGGACCGCGGGATCGGCTATCTTTTCCAGAGTTACGCGCTGTTTCCGAACATGACCGCAGAGCAGAATATCGGCGCGGGCCTGCGCGGGGACAAAAAAGAGACCCGCGCAAAGGTCTCGGCGATCATGGAAAGGCTTCGTCTCACGGACCTCTTCGGGCGTCTGCCGTCCCAGATGTCAGGCGGCCAGCAGCAGCGGGTCGCGCTGGCCAGGATCCTCGTGAGAAAACCGGAAGTGATCCTGCTGGACGAGCCCTTTTCCGCGCTGGATGCGTATATGCAGGATGCCATGCAGCAGGAGCTCATGGAGATCCTCTCGGAGTACGACGGGATCACCGTGATGGTCTCTCACGACAGAGATATCTTATATCGCTTTTCTGAAAAGCTGTTTGTGATGGGGAAAGGATGTTTTCTGCGGGCCGGGACCGTGAAGGAGATCTTTGCGGAGCCGGTTTACACGGAGGCGGCAATTCTGACAGGGTGCAAGAACATCGCCGGGGCGGTGCGCAAAGACGATCACACGATCGACGTCACGTCCTGGGGGATCACACTGCATACGTCCTGTATTTTGCCCGCGCAGTTTTCCTGCATAGGTTACAGGGCGCATGACTTTGTGCCCGTTTACGGAGGGCGCAGGGAGAACTGTATTCGATTTGCGCAGTTCGAAAAGGCAGAGCTTCCGTTCGAAGTGAACTATTATGTGGCGCCTGAGAAAGAGGAATGGAAGAGAGGGGAAATGCTGTCCTGGTTCGTACAGAGGGAGGACTGGCCGCTTCTTAGAGAGAAGGGACTGCCGGATTATCTGCAGCTGCAGGAGGACAGAATACTTTTTCTTCGGGAGGTTCTATGAGACTGGAAATGACACATTTTGACGAAGAGGGCAACGCCCGCATGGTCGACGTATCGGATAAGGACGTGACAAAGCGCACGGCTGTGGCGGAGGGCAGCATCCGCATGTCGGGGGAAGCCTTTCAGGCTGTCATGGAGCACAGGATCGCCAAGGGAGACGTGCTGACGGTCGCCCAGGTGGCCGGGATCGCCGGCACCAAAAAGACGTCGGAGCTGATCCCCATGTGCCACCTTCTCGCCCTGACCGGCGCCGGCATCACGTTTGAGACGGATCCGGAGGAGTGCCTGATCAAAGTGCGCTGCACGGCCAAAACGACGGGGCGCACGGGGGTGGAGATGGAAGCGCTGACCGGTGTCAGCACAGCGCTGCTGACGATCTACGATATGTGCAAAGCCATTGACCGCAGCATGCGGATCCTGGATATACATCTGGTGGAGAAGGACGGCGGAAAGAGTGGGCATTTTGTCCAGTGACATGCAGACGCAAAGGCCGTGAACAGATTCTTATAGCGGCGCCTTATTACGGATCATACCGGCGGATCGGAGTCCTCTTGATCGGGGTTCGGTCCGCTGCTTCTTTTTATAGAAATTCTAAACTTTTTATAATGAAACTGTGAAGAAATGGATAAAAGGGCGGACGTTAAACCGCTGACTTCTATCCAAAATCAGAAGAAAAAACTCATCAGCGCTTTACTCTGCGCAGCCATGACAGCATCCCTGGTAGCAGGCTGCGGTCTTTCCGGCGGCAGTGCAGCATCCAGCAGCGAACCGGCAGCGGTAATGATGGCTAGAGAAAGCAGAAGTATAAAGACCTTCATTTTCGAGCCGATCGACAGGCCGAGCCAGTAGCTGTTCATCCTGGACAAAACAAATACCTCGTAGGAAAGGCGGCGGATTTCGGTAAAGAGTCTTGCATTTTTATACAGGATTATGACATAGCGGAAAAGTGTATTCCCAAAGAGGGCAGGTTCGCGAAAGCATATGTAAATTATTAACAAATGTTCATAAAAGAATGTTACTATGTAATATAAAGCGGCGCAAAATCCTGCTGAAGTCAGTTGTCAGGGGAGAAGATCGTGAATAACGGTGATAATGATAAACATACTATAAGAGATAAATGGGAGTCCGCAGTTCTGCTGCTCCTGCCGTTTCTGTGTATTGCTTCGCTGCTGCGGAGCTGCGGAGGCGCCAAGAGGGAGGAAGCTGCGGACATGGCGCCGCAGACGGCCGCCGCGCAGCAGGTCATGGCCAGGGAGGCGGGGCAAAAGACAGCTGTCCGTCAGAATCCCTACAATCCGGAGAACTTCGTCTATGACGAGGAAACCGGAACGGTCTCCTATAGCGATGACAATTACGAATCCCTGCAGGGGATCGACGTCTCCGACCACCAGGGGGAGATCGACTGGGAAGAGGTCGCGGAGGCCGGCTTTGAATTCGTTTTCGTCCGCGTGGGCTTTCGCGGCTACGGAGAAGAGGGGACCCTCAACGAGGATACAATGGCCATCGAATACATGCAGGATGCCAAGAAGGCGGGGCTGGAGGTAGGCGCTTATTTCTTCTCTCAGGCCGTCAGCGAGGAGGAAGCGGCGGAAGAGGCGCGGTTTGCAGCCGGGATCATTAAGAGATCGGGCGTCAGCCTGGACCTGCCCCTTGTCTACGATCCGGAGCACGCGGGAGGAAGCGCCGGCCGGGCCAATCACCTGTCGAGAGAACAGGTGTCAAAAAACGCGGCGGCCTTCCGGGAGGCGGCGGAGGAGGAGCTTCCCTGCAGAGTGGCGATCTACACCAATCTCTATTGGGAAAACACATATTTTGACGTGGATACCCTGAACAATTTCGAGATCTGGTACGCGGACTATGCGGACACGCCCCAGACCAACTGCCACTTTACCTGGTGGCAGTATACGGAGAGCGGCTATGTGCCGGGGATCAGGGGCAGGATGGACCTGAATCTTTGGATCAGGCGGATCGATTGAGAGACAGGAGAAGGCCGGATGACTTTTATTAAGTACGTGTTCTCATCGCTGTCGTCATGCGCGCTGGATCTGGGGCTGTTTGCGCTTTTCTGCCGCCTTTTCAGGGGGCGGGTCATCGCCTACGCCGCTCTTGCGACTGTGATAGCGAGAGTCATTTCCGCCATTTATAATTACTGTATCAATTACAAGATCGTATTTAAAAGTACGGAGAGAGTGAGTACTTCCGGCGTGAAATATTTTGCCCTCGCATCGGTCCAGATGGCGCTGAGCGCTGCGCTGGTGACGGCCGGGGTCTTCGCGCTACCGGGGATTCCGGAGACGGCGGTGAAACTGCCGGTCGATACGATCCTGTTTTTTATAAGCTATATGGTGCAGCACAAGTACATTTTCCTCGGATCTGACTAAGAAGGAGCGGGGAGAAATCATAACCGGTGAAGAGAAAGGAGCAGCTATGGCATTTTCTAAGGATTTTCTGTGGGGCGGCGCAGTGGCGGCACATCAACTCGAGGGCGCTTATGATGTGGACGGAAGAGGTCTCAGTGTCAGCGACGTGATGACAGGGGGGTCCAACAAGGAGGCCCGCCGCATTACGGACGGCGTAGCGGCCGGTGAAAACTACCCCAATCACAAGGGGATCGACTTCTACCACACTTATAAAGAGGATGTGAAGCTGTTCGCGGAGCTCGGGTTCAAGTGCTTTAGGACCTCCATTTCCTGGAGCCGCATTTTCCCCAAGGGCGACGAGACGGAGCCCAACGAGGCCGGTCTTCAGTTCTACGACGATCTCTTCGACGAGCTCTTAAAGTACGGCATCGAGCCGGTGATCACGCTCAGCCACTTCGAGATGCCCTATTACCTGACGCAGGAATACGGCGGCTGGACCAACCGCCTTCTGGTGGACTTCTTTGTCCGCTACGCGCTGTGTGTTATGGAGCGCTATAAGGACAAGGTAAAATACTGGATGACCTTTAACGAGATCAACAATCAGTCCAATACCGCTGTGGATATTTTCGGATGGACCAACTCGGGGATCCGCTATTCCCGGCTGGACAACCCGAAGAAGGCGCTCTATCAGGCAGCGCACAACGAGATGGTGGCGGCCGCGATCGTCACAAAGAAGGGACATGAGATCAATCCCGATTTCAAGATCGGATGCATGATCGGTTTTGTCCCCTACTATCCCTACTCCTGTGATCCCGACGACATCATGCAGGCCGTCGAGGCCATGCACGAGAGATATTTGTTCTCCGACGTCATGTGCCGCGGACATTACGGCGCATATGCATATAAGGAATGGGAGAGAGAAGGAACGGCGCCCGTCATGGAGGCGGGAGACAGCGAGATCCTGGCGCAGGGAACCGTGGACTATATCGGCTTCAGCTATTACATGACCAACACGGTAAAGGCTGTGACGGAAGCAAAGGGAACATCCATCGTCGGCGGCAACGCACATTCCGTGCCCAATCCCTATGTAAAGGTATCCGACTGGGGCTGGGCCATCGACCCCGTGGGCCTTCGGTATGCGCTGAACGCACTGTACGAGCGCTATGAAAAGCCCATGTTCATCGTCGAAAACGGTCTGGGAGCCTATGACAAACTGGAAGACGACAAGAGCTGCGACGACAGCTACAGGATCGATTATCTTCGCGCGCATATCGAGCAGATGAAGAAAGCCGTCGAATATGACGGTGTGGATCTCATGGGATACACGCCCTGGGGCTGCATCGACGTGGTCTCCTTCACGACCGGCGAACTGGCCAAGCGCTACGGATTCATCTATGTGGACCTGAACGACGACGGCAGCGGCACGGGAGCGAGATACCGCAAGAAATCTTTTGAGTGGTATAAGAATGTTATAGCCAGCAACGGCGAAAGACTGTAAGAGGATCGGGAAATTCTATGATCACCAAAAATCAGATATGGAAACTTTACGGAACTGACTTCAAGGGTATGACTAAGAAACTGCTGGAGGAGACGGAGCTGGCCTCTCTGATCGGGGACAAAAAAGCGAGGATCGGCATTAAGCCCAATCTGGTCACCGCTTCGCCGGCTCAGTTCGGCGCGACCACCCACCCGGAAGTGGTGGCAGGCATCGTCGAGTACCTGCAGGAAAAGCACTTTGAGAACATCACGATCGTAGAGGGCTCCTGGGTCGGCGACCGCACGTCCGAGGCCTACCGGTACTGCGGGTATAAAGAGCTGTGCGAGAAATACGATGTGCCGTTTGTGGACGGACAGAAACAGAAGTGGCACAGCGTCGACTGCGCGGGCATGAAGCTGAATATCATCGACGCAGTGGAGAACATTGATTTTCTGATCAACGTGCCGGTGCTCAAGGGCCACTGCCAGACCCGGATCACGTGCGCGCTCAAAAACATGAAAGGGCTTCTTCCCAACACGGAGAAGTCCCGCTTTCACCGCATGGGTCTGCACAAGCCGATCGCGCACCTGCAGGCGGGGATCCATCAGGATTTCATCGTGGTGGACCATATCTGTGGCGACCTCGATTTCGAGGAGGGAGGAAATCCCGTCGTGCGCAACTGCGTGATGGCGGCGCTGGATCCGGTCCTGGTGGACAGCTATGTCTGCTATCTGATGCAGTACGCGCCGGACGACGTGCCCTATATACGGATGGCGGAGAGACTGGGGATCGGAAGCGCGGACCTTTCAAAGGCTCAGATCATCAACCGGGGCGGATTCAATGGATATAAGGGACGCGAGATGGAGGAGGATCTTCCGAGAGAAAACAAACTCCTGGAGGTCTCCTATGCCGTCGACGAAGTCGATTCCTGCAGCGCCTGCTACGCCAACCTGGTCGGCGCGCTCTGGGGACTGCGGGAGGAGGAGCTTCTGGAGCAGCTGAAAGTGCCGATCGGCATCGGCCAGGGAATGCAGGGCAAAACAGGGCGCCTTGGCGTGGGCAGATGTACGAAGGACTTTGACGTGTGCATCATGGGATGTCCGCCGGACGAGGACAAGATTTACCGGGAACTGAAAAAGTATATACTGCAGCAACAGTGAGGAGGGGCTTGCTGCACCGGACAGAAGAGAGGCGCGTGAAGATATGGTCAAATCCAATAATCATAAGCTGGCGCTTTTGTATATGATGAGGGAACTGCTGCAGAAGACCGACGAGGAGCACACCCTGAATGCGACGGAGCTGATCGAAGCGCTCGCCCGGTACGGCTGCGCGGCGGACAGGAGGACGATCTACAGCAACGTGGAGATCCTGCAGGATTTTGGCGTCGACGTGATCAAAAAAGAGAACGGGCAGGGCTACTACATCGGAACAAGGGAGTTTGAGCTTCCGGAGCTTAAGCTGCTCGTGGATTCCGTGCAGTCCTCCAAGTTCATAACCGAGAAGAAGTCCAGAGAACTGATCGGCAAGCTGATGGAGCTGACGAATGAGTACAAGGCGAAGCAGCTCAACCGCTCCGTATTCATCAGAAACCGCATGAAGACGGGAAACGAGAAGGTCTACTACAACGTGGATACGCTGCACGAGGCCATGAACCAGGACCGGCAGATCCGCTTTCAATACGGCGAGTGGAACCTCGGCAAGCAGCTGGTGGAGAAGAAGGGCGGCAGAGAATACCAGGTCAGCCCGTGGGCGCTCACCTGGGACGACGAGAACTATTACCTGATCGGTTTCGACGAAGCGGCGGGGATCATCAAGCATTACCGGGTGGACAAGATGCTCAGGATCGGAATGACCGGCCGGGAGAGGGCCGGAAGGGAGGCCTTTCAGGATTTTGACCTGGCCGCGTTTTCCAGAAAGACCTTCGGCATGTTCGGAGGCCCGGACGCGGAGGTCACGCTGCGGTGCGAGGACCATCTGGTCGGCGTCGTGATCGACCGCTTCGGCAGGGAGACCGCCGTCGTTCCGGAGGGGGAGAAGCATTTTCACGTGCGCGTCACGGTTGCAGTCAGCCCCCAGTTCTACGGATGGGTCACCGGCATCGGAGCCGGGATGGAGATCGTCTCTCCCGGGGAAGTGCGGGAGGGCTACCGGGAGTATCTGCGGAACATTGTATCCAAGTATGAAGAAGAGTAGAAGGGCAGCCATACACATTTGGGAGGAAGTTGATGGAAAAAACGTGAAGTTGTCCATAAATTGACAGATTGCGTCCATGTACAAAAACGACTTCACAGGATAGACTTTACTTAACTATGGAAAACAAGCTGCATATAAATGAGACGTGCACAAATGAAAGATTTTAAAGAGCAGTTCAGAAAAATTGGTATTGTACCCGTCGTGGTACTGGATGATGCAAAAGATGCAGCACCTCTTGCGAAAGCACTGACGGAAGGCGGCCTTCCCTGCGCAGAAGTAACATTCCGCACAGCAGCTGCTGCTGATGTCATTAAGATTATGACCGAACAGTATCCCGATATGCTGGTCGGCGCAGGCGCGAGAGTCAAGAGGTAAGAAGGTCATAAGAACCTCCCGGCAGAAAGAGGATTTCTTCCGGGCAGGTCCATACATAATATGTGACTCCTTGATAGCGGAAAAGGGGACGTTTAAGTACCAAAAGGTGCGGAAACGTCCTTTTTTCTTGCCCGGAAAGGCCGCCTTCGCTTCCGGCGGCGGGCGGCTCTCTGCGAAGATC
>ODAI012833455.1_pt1 | contig 11701 bp, 14 predicted proteins | sample 1539321 | NCBI WGS metagenome assembly ODAI01 (sample SAMN02144231, study PRJEB22623) | gut metagenome | biome: sheep rumen | host: Ovis aries | place: New Zealand
CCGTTTCATTCCCGCAGAGCCAGCTATCGTCCTTGGCGTGGACACAGGCAACGAGATCAAGCTAAAGCTGGTCAACAACCGCATTTGGTTCTTTAACGGGGATGATGATTCCACCGATTTGTCACAGGCATTCGCTTATTTCAATTCGGAAGAAGCATTTGCAGACCGATTTGTGGCGAAGAACAGCGTACAGATCGGCACAAGTGATGATGCAAACCATTGGCTTTGGAAGAAGCTGGGCAACGGCGATTTGGTGCTTGACTTGGTATGAGGTAACACATGGCGAAAACATATACACTTAACGCAACCGCTTGTAAAGGTGGTACTGGTAGCTGGTCGGGCGATTGGAACAACTTTTATGAGCAAGGCAGTAGCCGAACCCGTGCTGGTCAAGTCGGCTCAAACTATTACGCCGTTTACTGGATGTTCGATGCGTCAACCTTGGCATCGTTACAATCGAAAACGGTAACAAGCGTTACGCTGACCTTGCCCATCACAAGCGTTGGGACGGGCATTCCGGGGTCTACATCCGATTTGTACCCTATCCGGGCAAAGAAAACAAATGCAACTGGTAGCGGGTCGGGAAGCACAGCGTGGCAAAGCACGGGGTCTAACCTTGGGTATTTGCGTGGAACGGTCAGTAACAACAAACTGACCATATCCATGTCTACCACGATTCCGACCTATGGTTATGTGGTCGGTGCTGGTGCCGCTGGATATGAGCAGTACGTTGAGCCGGGAACGGCGGCTGTCCTGACCGTCACCACAAATGAAGTCGATTCCTTCACCATCACCTATCGCCCCGGCACGAACGGCACGGGTTCCGTAGTCACAGATACCAAAACAAACGGCGTTGCCCTTACGCTTCGTGGAGCAATCTACACCCGCACGGGCTACACGCAGACGGGCTGGGCCACATCGGACGGTGGTAGCAAGGCGTACAATCTGTCTGCAAGCTACACAACCAACGCCGCCGCAACGTTTTATCCGTACTGGACGATTAACACCTATACCGTCAGCTACAACGCAAACGGTGGTAGCGGTGCGCCGTCTGCACAGACGAAAACATACAACGTAACGCTTACCTTGTCCAGCACTACGCCTACCCGAACCGGGTACACATTCAAGGGCTGGTCAACATCCAACACGGCAACCACGGCAACCTATTCCGCTGGCGGCTCATACACGGCGAATGCATCGGCTACCCTGTATGCGGTTTGGCAAGTCGTAACATATACCGTCAGCTACAACAAAGGCTCCAACGGCACGGGCACGAACACCAGCGACACAAAGACCTACAACGTGACCCTGACGCTGAAAGGGGCCATCTTCACCAGAAGCGGGTACACGCAAACCGGGTGGGCAACCTCCGATGGCGGCGCACAGGCATATGCGTTGTCTGCCTCCTACACGGCGAATGCGGCTGTCACATTGTACCCTGTTTGGACGGCTGGCAAAAGCACGATTTCCACCCCGAACGGCACTCTTGGCACGGCGCAGACCATCACGATCACCCGGTATAGTTCCAGCTACACGCACACGCTCACCTACAAATACGGTAGCGCAACCGGGACTATCGTAACGAAAACGAGTAGCACCACGCCGTCATGGACACCCGCAACGAGCCTTGCAAGCCAGTTCCCGTCCGCAACAAGCGGAACGTGTACCATCACTTGCGAAACTTTTAATGGCAACACAAGCCTTGGCACAACCACCACAACTTGCACACTATCCATCCCGTCCAGCATCAAGGCCACAATATCCAGCGTATCCCTGTCCGAAACGGTCAGCGGGATTGCGGCGCAGTTTGGCGGGTTTGTGCAGAACAAGTCAAAGGCGAAGGTGACGGTCAACACAAGCACGGCGAACGCTGGCGGTGCTACGGTAAAATCGTACTCCATTACGATCAATGGGCAAACGCTGACAAGCAACAATGCGACCACTTCCCTCCTTGCCACAAGCGGGTCGAACAGCTACAAAGCGAAGATTACGGATAGCCGGGGCCGCACATCGGAAAGCACGGGCACATTCACCGTACTTGCCTACAACGCCCCGTCCGTATCTGAAACCGCACAGCGCAACGCAAGCACCACCACCACGATCAATGTTAACTGCTCTTGGACGATATCGGCGGTCAACAACAATAACACCAAAACCGTCAAGATAAAGTACCGCACCTTCGGCTCTTCTTCGGCGGCTACTACGGCTACCACGATCACACCGTCCGCATACTCCGGGAACGGGTCTTACGCCATCACCGGGCTGGACGCTGACACGGCATACGATGTGTGGGTCGAGGTAACGGACTACTTCGGCACGGTGTCTGCCACCTCTACCGTGGCGGGGAACGCAAACCGTATCTACCATATATCGAAAACGGACAAGACGGTTGCACGGCACGGAGCAAATCCGTCAGATGGATGGGATCATCAGTTTTTCAACGAGCAGTTCCACGGCGTACTGGACGTCACCCCCCGGCGGTGCGAGGCCGTACTGTCGAGTGCTGGGTGGTATAGGGTGCTGACGTTTGAAGCGTTTAGCGCGGCTCACGTTCTTGGAAACGAAGGGTTTATTATCCATCTTGATGTTACGAGAACGGCGAGTTCTGTCCTTAGCGAAGTGCATTCGATTGACTTTCATGGGGTGTGGAACAACCTTCACTTCATCAATGAGTCAAGCACAAGCGCTGTTTTCATAATAGATAAAATTCGATATACCGCGAACGGAGCGTATGGGTATATTGACATCCATTATATCGGAACAACGGGAAACGATGCATCTGTTTGTTTCAGCGTGGCGTGTCGTGCGTTTAATCAATACCGTTTCACAGCTAACTCCCTTGAAACTGTAGCCGAATCCCCCAGCGGCGAAACGGTGCTGACGGAGTACACGTTTGCGGCGAATACGGACGCTGTTGGAACGATAACTCCTGCCAGCGGGATAACATTATTGGGAACGAGAGTGGTTCAGCGCGGGAAGGTTGTCCAGATATACGGCGTGGTTCAAGGCTCATTTACTGCTGACACGACAGGGTACACTATCTGTACTGTATCTGGTGTGACAATGCCTCCTTCTTTCCTTCGATGCGTAGGCGGTTGCGGGAGCCAACCATTTTATGCCTACAATTCGGCGTATATTATTATCGATACAAACGGAGAACTGACAGCACGGGTATCTGTTAATTCAAGCTACATAACGTTCAACATCACTTACATATTGAACTAAGATTGAACTAAGGAGGTAAAACAATGCAAACCCTATTTCTCTTGGAGTATCAGGCAAAAAATGACGGCTCCTGCACCGCTACGCCGCCGCTTGGCTATACGGACGAAACGGCGTGTCTGTCGGCGTTTTACAGCAAGTGCGCAAGTGCGGTGGTTTCCGCTTGCGACACCCATACCGTAATGATTGTCAATTCAGAGGGCGAGGTGTGGCGGGGGTACAAGCAAGTCTTGCGGCACGGGCATGAGGTGGCGGCAGAATGACCGTATACATCGGCAACGCTGCCGGGGACGAGCATAACAAAGCCAGAGGCGGCGAACCGGGCGATCAAACCGGGCGTGAATTGAGAATACAGCCTTGGTACGCCAATAAAAAGGGTTGGCGCATATTCCGTCCCAAATCGGATGAGGTCGCACAAAAGCTGGCATACGATATGCGGGCGGCTTGCAACAACCCGAACATCGGGTACGATCAGGGACAGCGCAATACGCTATACAATGTGGCGCAACGGTTTGGGTTTGATTGTGCAGAGGTAGCAGTACCGTGTGAATGCGATTGCTCATCTCTTGTCCGAGTGTGTCTTGCTTATGCGGGGATTAAAACAGGTAATTTCAACACGGCAAGCGAACCGTCCGTATTGATAAAAACGGGTCAATTCGTGGAAATCACGGAGCATACGGATGTACCGTACTTCCTGAGGACGGGCGATATCCTTGTGACGGCTGTTAAGGGGCATACCGCTATCGTGCTGAACAGCGGTGAAAGCGGGGAGCAGACACCACCCGAACCTCCCATAGTTGATAAGGTTGTTAAGGTCATAGGCAAATCGGTACGGATCAGGGCGGGCTACACCACGTTAAGCAGGACGGTGGAGATCGCACATCGTGGAGAGGAATACCCGTTCGTAGCGGTCGCTCCGTCCGGGTGGTACTGCATCGATTTGGGCGAAACCGAGGCGTTTATAACAAACAAAGAAAAATATACAAGGTTGGTAGAAAAATGACAGGGATTATTGTAGCGTGTGGCGCGGCCTTAATCGGAGCAATCGTATCAATCGTGACGCTGCTTTTAAACCGAAAATGGCAGAAAGAGGATAGGACGGCAGACCGCATTACGGAACTGTCCGGGAAGGTCGATAACGTAGCGTCCGAACTGAAAGCGCATATCGAGGCGAACGAAATGGAGGCGGTGCAATCCGCACGGGTGCGTATTCTCCGATTCGCTGACGAGTGCCGCCGTGAAGAAAAGCACAGCAAGGAGTTCTTTGATTCGGTGCTGGACGATATCGATTTATACGAACACTATTGTGAAAGCCACCCTAAATTCAAGAATAACAAGACGGTTGCATCCACAAAGATAATCAAGGACTTGTACAAAGAATGCGTATTAGGCGATAAATTCATCTAAAGGAGAACATACCATGATTATGAGCAACAAACTGTATGACATCCTCAACAAGATTCAGCGTTGGCTCCCGGCCCTTGCCGTTTTCTGGCTGACGATCAGCACGATTTGGCACATCCCGTATGGTGAGCCTGTCCGCGATACGATTATTGCTATCGCTACGCTTCTTGCCGCAACGCTGGAGGTTAGCACGGCGCAGTATAACAAGCTAAACGGTGGTGATCTGTAATGGTACAGGCCACAACGCCAACATTTATCCTTACGCTGCCGAACACGGTTGATTTGTCGCAGGCAAGCAACGTGTATTTTACCTTGCAGCAAAACAACACCATTTTGACAAAAAGCACGGACGATCTGACGATTGATGGGCAGCAAGTGTCTGTCTATTTGTCGCAGGAAGAAACGCTACCGCTACTTGGCGGAACCGTGAAAATCCAGTTGAATTGGACTTACGCGGATGAATCAAGAGCGTGTTCTAATATCGTTTCCGTTCCGATTAGTGAGAACTTGCTAAAGGAAGTGGTAACTTGACATTTCCCATCCCGGTAAATTTAACAACGGATCAGAGCGTACAGCAGTACGATTTGGTTGTATCGGAATCCACGGCTCAATTCGTTGTCGGGATGGAATCTCCGATAGTTGTTGGGACGGCCCCTATTTATGAAGGGCCTTATACCGTTGTCCCGGAAGTAAACGCACAAATGTTGCAAACCAAAGACAAAAAAATGACAGACAACGTAACGGTTACTGCTATACCGTATTACGAAGTGTCGAACACAAGCGGCTTGACCGTTTATATCGCAGAAAATTTGAATGATTGAAAGGATTAAAAAATGCCTAATCAGTATGTAAACAAAGTTATTTACGGCGGGTCTACGCTGATTGACCTGACCGCCGACACCGTAACCGCATCGGATGTTTTGACTGGCGTTAAGTTTCACCTTCCGAGTGGCGCACAGGGTACGGGTTCTTGCGCTTTCGATGTGGATTCCTCAAACTGTACGGCTACTGTTGCGGAAGTCCTCGCCACCAAAACTTTTGCAAAGAACGGTTCCGTCCTGACTGGCACGATGCCTAACCGTGGTGCGGTGTCAGGAACTATCTCCGACAAATCCACTCCGTACACCATCCCACAGGGCTATCACGATGGAAGCGGCACGGTCAGTATTGATTCTTCTTCTGCCACCGCCTTGGTCGCAAACAATATTCGTGAGGGTGTTGAAATCCTTGGCGTGACTGGCACGATGAGTGGTTCGGAGAACATGAAGCCGCAGAGCAAGACGGTCACCCCGTCCTCTACTGCTCAGACCATCCTCCCTGATTCTCCCACCTATAACTGCTTGTCTCAGGTAACGGTGAACGCTATCCCCTATACTGAAACTGATAATGCCGCAGGAGGCAAGACTGTCACCATCGGCTAAGGAGGGCTGAATGGCTAACAATCCCTATGTGAACAAAGTGGTTTATGGGGCCACTACCATAATTGATATATCCGACACCACAGCCACGGCAGATAAGATTCTGCAAGGCTACGGGTGCTACGGTGCAGACGGGGCGTGGATTGATGGAACTGCTGTTGCTGGTGCTGGTAGTGCGGTGTCTATTGTGGACACGACCGATGAGAACGGAGGAACGATCCGAACCATCACCGGCGTTTCGTTGGCTGGAGATACGGTCACAGCATCCCATCTGGAAACCGGGTACACCGCACATGACGCATTGGGAAACCAGATAACAGGAACGATGAACCATGGTGGCTCTCCCACTTTGCAGACGATCACAAAAACGTACACGCCTACGGAATCGCAGCAGACGGAAACTATCACCGCCGGGGCCGGATATGATGGCATCGAAGAAGTCAACGTGACCGTGAACGCCGTTGACCCGTCATACGTCGGAACCGGCGTATCAAGGAAGTCGAGTAGCGATTTGACGGCCAGCGGCGCGACCATCACCGCACCTGCTGGATATTACCAAAGCGCAGCGACAAAGTCCGTGGCATCTGGGACGGCAGGAACTCCTACTGCAAGCAAGGGAACGGTGAGCAACCACAGCGTAACGGTTACCCCGTCCGTGACAAACAGTACGGGTTATATCACCGGAGGGACAAAGACCGGCATGGCGGTGACGGTGAGCGCGAGCGAGCTGGTTTCAGGGAACAAGGAAATAACAGCGAACGGGACAAACATAGACGTGGCTGATTACTCTACCGTCAGCGTGGCTGTCCCGTCCAGCGGCAGCTCAATGAACGTACAGGTGGCGCAATCGACAACCCGTGTCGCGAACACAGCGTATACAAAAACCGCAGCGCTGACTTGCTCTAAAACGGGGACTTATGATGTGTACTGGGACTGCTGGAGATCAACTACAAGCGGCACAAGCGGATCGCAGCTACACGTTGGCGGGTCAACATACGGAAGCGCGAACACGACATTTAGCAATCACGCCCAGAACAACCACTTAACAGGTGTGAGCATCAGCTCAGGGCAGGAGGTGTCCGTGTACGTTCGATCTCGTGCGACAAACTACTACGCATATTGCGGGCAGTTGACTATCATACAGACGGCATAAGGAGAAGTTAAGCATGGCAATAGCAAAAGTAGTTTATAAAGAAAATGCGTCTGCCACTCCTGAAGTGTGGATGGACACCACGCAGAAAACCGTCACGGCTGGTACGATGCTGTCAGGCACAACCGCCCTGAAAAATGACGGTACGGGAATTACGGGGAATATCGCAAGCAAATCTTCCTCAGATCTTACGGCGAGTGGCGCAACCGTTACGGCTCCTGCTGGGTATTATCCTAATGCGGCAAGCAAAACCGTTGCAAGTGGCTCAGCATCCACTCCGGCAACGTCCATCACGGCGAATCCTACAATCAGCGTCAATGCGAGCGGTTTAATCACGGCGTCTGTCAGCGGGTCAAAATCCGTAACGCCTACCGTGTCAGATGGATACGTTTCCGCAGGGACGGCTGGCACAGTTAGCGTCAGTGGAAGCAACACGCAACAGCTTTCAACTCAGGCGTCTGCCACTATTCCCCCATCCACGACTTCGCAAACGGCTGTGGCAGCTGGGAAATACACTACTGGCGCTGTGACAGTTGCGGCTATGCCGAGCGGAACTGCCGGAACACCCACAGCAACAAAAGGAACCGTCAGCAACCACAGCATCAGCGTCACCCCGTCTGTAACGAACGCAACGGGCTATATCACTGGTAGCACCATAAACGGCACGGCGGTTACTGTTGATGTTACGGAACTGGAAAGCGGCGCAAAGACCATTACTGAAAACGGCACGGGAATTTCCGTGTCTGGATATAGCACTGTGGATGTAAACGTGGCCTCTGCACAAAAAGGTGCAAAGCTTTGGGTGGATGTACAGGATGGCGAAACCGTATCTCTAAATATTCACGGTAACACTCCTGTAGCTGATTGGGGCGATGGGGAATCCGGTGGGACATCGCATACATACAAATATGGCGGGCTAAAAGTTATCACCGTAGTTGGCAGCGAATTTGGAGCATACGCATTGGGGCAGAGTTCTTCTTCTCACAACATGAATCTTTTGGCGGTTGAATACTTTGCAGAATCTACGTCATTTTCATCGATATTTGCGTATTGTGATAAGCTTGAATCACTTTCTATAACCGCCGATGCAGGAGCGTTGAGGAGCTCAGATACTCAAATGTTTGCTAATAACGCAAACCTTAAATATTTGCATCTGGCTGATGGAATGCCTGTTATTTCGACAACTATGTTTTACAGGTGTCCTTCTCTTACAACTGTAACCATTCCGAGCACGATCACAACTATTGGGTCTAATGCTTTCGGTGCGTGTACCTCTTTATCTGTCGTTCATGTTCTTCCAACCGTTCCTCCTTCGCTTGGGTCTGCTTATGTGTTCAACAATAATGCTGCCAATCGAATCATTTATGTACCGTATTCTGATGACCACAGTATTATTACCGCCTATCAATCTGCAACAAACTGGAGCAACTATGCAAGTGCAATGCAGGAGGAACCGCAATGATAATAAAATATCTTTTTGCGACAAGAACTGATGGAGTAAATCTTTATAGGTCGTACAGCAATTTGGGAATGATGATTCGGCAGGATCAAACTGGTGTTGAATATGCAGAAGCGGTTGATGTGGAAAATAGCGAATACACATATACCGAAACAGATATTCCTGCTGACAGCCTAATCCCGCCAGCTCCTCCTGATTATGAATCTGTATTGCCGTCACAGACAGCGCTTGACATCATCTTGGGCGAGGAGGGATAACGCATGAACCTTACACGAGCCGAAGCCGAGAAAATCCGCAGTATGCTCCAGATTGCATCCGAATCCCTGACGGACAACCAAGCCGTACAAGCTCCTCTACTGTTTGAGCGTTGGTCCGCTGACAAACATTATCCCGTTGGAAAGCGCTTGTATCATTCCGGCAAGCTGTGGCGTGTTCTGATTGAGCATGACAGCCAGAAAACATGGGAGCCGGACGCATCGCCGTCCCTGTTTGCGGAGGTGTTGATTCCTGACCCGTCTGTCATCCCTGAGTGGGTACAGCCCGAAAGCACCAACCCATACATGATTGGCGATAAGGTGCGGCATAACGGAAGCGTGTGGGTTAGCATAGTTGACAATAACGTATGGGAGCCGGGAGTGTACGGATGGAGCGAGGTGGCATGAAATCTGATTTTGATTTGATAGTCCACCTCCTCCCGTTGCAGGAAGCTAACAATCGTACAAAAAGCATAACAGCACGAGGAATATATGTACCCGGAAACCAAACCTATCCTGTTTAACTGCCCAAAGGAATTTGACACCGTTGAAGTCTATCCTGTCCACGATTTGCATTACGGATCGGAGCAATTCAACCTTCGGAAGTGGAATGCGCTACACGATTTGATTTTGTCCGAACCGAACCGATTTGTGGTATGGGTGGGCGATCTTCTGGAGAACGCGATACCGTTCAATAAGCATTCGGACTGTTTGACACAGATGTATTCGCCGCAGGAGCAGAAAGAGTACATTACCGCGCTGTTCAAGGAGTTCAAGCGAAGGACCATCGCGATCCTTGACGGCAATCACGAACTGAACAGATCGACAAAGATGTGCGGACTGTACCCATTGTACGACTGCGCTGCCATCGCCGGGATAGAATCCGCATACAGATCTGCCTATGCCGTAATGGATATTGGCGTTGGGACCGATTCGCACGGCATGAAAGGACGGCAGACCCATTACGTTGGGTTCGCTGCGCACCGTGCCAAATCGCTCAAATCGTTTGCAAGTGTGGACGCATTGGAAGGGTTCGACTTCTTCCTGTCCGGTCACGATCATGAGCCGACTGACCATTCCCGTGGCAAACTGGTTTATGATGCCCGGAACCATGCGGTATCGTTCAAATCGGTCGAAGTGCTGAATTGCGGATCGTTCCTGTCCTATGGCGGATACGGCGCACAGGCGGGGTACAGGCCCAAATCGGACAAGCTGTACAAGCTGGTGCTGCACGGTGGAGAGAAGCGAATCGAAACCGTCGGATTCTATCTATAATGTAACAAAGTTTCCGGGCGTTTGCTCCTTCTCCGCCCGGAATTGGCGGGATCCCTCCACCCGCCGCGCCCCAGGTCCGGTCCGCCTGGGGCATTTTAATATGCAACCGTTAGGCTTAATATCAAAGTCACCCGCGAAACCACGGTTTGTATGTTCCGTCCGGAAGTATTTCGATGTGGTGCAGGATGGTCCGCCAGAACTGGCCGCGATCTTCCGGATCAATGCGGTCGTACAGACTACGCCACCCCGAATTGAGTATTGCGTTCAGCTTCTCATAATCCAATTCGGAGTGATCCGATTCTAATTTACCCAATTCGGCGCGGACGGCATCGCGTTTTTTCGTATAGTCATCTTTACTTATGTCGCCATCGATGTAAAGATTTTTGAGCCGTTCCAGTTTGGCCTGTAAAGATTTCATCCGATTTGCATTGTTTCGCTCATTCTGTTTTGATATTTTTGGTTTCACGTTCGCCGCGTCCAGCATCGGTTTGAGATTCTCCAATAGAAACGATTCGATGCGGTCCTGCCGGTGCGATTCGCTGTATCCGCATTGATGGTATCCGAGATGGTACTGACAGGCATAATAAATATGTCCGGTCTGCTTGTACCTTGCGTTCATCGTTCTACCGCATTCGGGGCAGCGTAACAGGCCACGGAACAGGTACAGATTGTTGCGCGATTGTTTGGCATAGACAGGTTTGATGCGCTGTATAGCGTCCCAATCCGATTTGGTCAAGTACGGTTCGCAGTAGTTTGCGTTTCCGCGATACTCTCCGTAGTACATCGTATTGTGCAACAGTTTGGACAGGTTTGGTTGCCATATCGTTATGCCGTACTGGTCTTTCAAATAGCGGCCCAATTCGTGTTGGTTGCGTGTTCGCCGGTAGTGGTCGAAAAGATCCATTACGATAGGCGCGGCCTGTTCGTCCTTGACAACACGCTTTGAACCGTCAACAACAGACACCTTATACCCTAACGGTAACTTTTCGCTCCCGTTGATCGCTCCGCCTTGCATCACACGATTTGCCATGACGAACTTGATACGCTGGCTGGTATTCTCCGATTCAAGCTGCGCCGTGCCGAGCATAACGGTCACCTGGAACCGTCCGGTCGGGGTCTTCGTTTCAAGGTACGGTTGCTCCACGGCAAGCCAATATACACCGTACCGGTCCAGTTTATCCTGTACGGCATAGTATTGGGCAGAATTGCGCGACCACCTTGTAATGTCCTTGAACAGAATGCAATCGAACTTTTTCAATTCGGCATCACGGAGCATCCTGTTAAGCTCTGTGCGCTTCGATAGGGCCTTGTTTGCACTCTTCCCCTTATCTGCGTACAGGTCGTACACAACCATGCCGTTCTGGGCCGCGTAGGACCTCAGAAGGGATTCCTGTGCTTCAAGGGAGTAGCCGTGTAGGTATTGCTCTCTCGTACTCACTCTCAAATATAAAGCCGCGATCATTCGTGTTTACCTTGGGTTGATAAAATGAAGTCGAGATAGCTCTTAACTGCTTGTTTA
>ODAI013610492.1_pt1 | contig 11701 bp, 8 predicted proteins | sample 1539321 | NCBI WGS metagenome assembly ODAI01 (sample SAMN02144231, study PRJEB22623) | gut metagenome | biome: sheep rumen | host: Ovis aries | place: New Zealand
ATATTTTCACATTATCTTCCCCGATACGATTGCCTATAAATATGACCCTTTCCCTGTTCTGCGGCACTCCAAAATCCTTTGCATTCAATATTTGCGCTGTCGCGGTATAACCAATATTTGAGAAATCCTCCTCTATTTGTACTTTTGCCTTTAACATTCCTCGTACATTTTCCATAACGAAAAATTTCGGCTGTAGTTCACCTATCGCTTTTATAAAGCTCTTATATAAGTGATTCCTCGGATCATCGATCAACCGTTGCTGATTTGCTGTACTAAAGCCTTGACACGGAGGACCTCCCACAACTACATCGACATGTGAATATCGAGACAATTCTCTTATATTGTCAATAACATTATTTATATCACCTGCGACAATATACTGCCCCGGCACCTCCGGATGGTTTAATGAAATAGTGTCTATACAGCATTCTTGAATGTCATTTGCTAAACTCATTTTGAATCCCGCCATGTGAAACCCCCATGACAAGCCACCAGCACCACAAAAGAAGTCCGCATAAATCAGTCTATTAGATGTTACAGCTTCTTCCTTCTGAACCTTGTTCCGGTAATGATTACACCACTTATTTGCAAAACATTTTCTGCAGTCATCCTTTGAGCATATCTGCTTAATTGAGCCAAATTTCCCACTAAATAGAGAAACAACTTCATCAAAATGCTCTTGTATATAATTATACTTTTCAGCTCGTTTTTGATCATCTGTCTGTTCTCCGATCTTGTGGATGATTGCTTCGGTTTCAAGAAGAGACTCGGTCTCTCCCTCTACTAGCGAAAACATCCTAATCAAATCTTTCCAGTCTTGATGCATTACTCCACCTGCTTGAGAATACTTTTTGCAATAGCCCGTGATACGTTCACAGTAACAGCGTTTCCAAATTGTTTATATGCCTGTGCATCGGATACTATTATTTTAAAACTGTCAGGAAATCCTTGGAGACGGGCACATTCTCTTGGCGTCAAACGCCTTATCCCACCTTTCTGCGTTACATAATTGTCCTGACATGCCCTGTGCATTTTTGCCATAGTCGCAGTCAAAGGCCGAGCAATCTTTAAATCTATTTCTGATTTTGCATAATATTTTCCCGTTCCGCTTGACATAATTGTTTTCAAGATACGCTCTGACAGAAAATATTTATCTGGCACATCATGCTCCAGTATATCCTGCAATGTCTTATTCAAAATTTGTGTTTCCGGGAACACATAATCTATATCGTCCAAAAAGCACACTAAAAAAACCCTGTTACGGGTCTGCGGAACGCCATAATCCGCGCTATTAAGCATTTCTGCAAATACTTTGTATCCCAAATTCTCCAAATCCTGCTTAATGACTGAAAACGTACGGCCTTTATCATGTATCATTAAGTTTCGTACATTTTCAAGCACTATAACCCGAGGCTGTTGCCCACGTTTTTTCTGGTTTTTAATAATCTCTATTACCCGGAAAAACAAAATTCCCCTGTGATCATTAAACCCCTTCTCTTTACCCATCAAACTAAAAGGCTGGCATGGGAACCCACCGATCAGGATATCATGTTCTGGTATTTCATTTATGTCTATTTCATTAATATCTCCGCATACCGCAGCATGATCAAAATTAGCGTTATAAGCTTGAACCGCATACTTGTCAAAATCATTAGACCAGACTATATCATACCCCGCTTGGGTGAAACCCAGATCCAATCCACCGCAGCCGCAGAACAATGAAGCTACTTTCATTAATTACCTACTTTCCAGTAAACCCTTCATCGATTAGCTTGGCTTCTATATTTACAATACGCTGACATTGTTTCTCTGAAGGTATTCTTCCAAAATTCATTTTTGTAGCAGATAAAAGAAAACTAATCTCTACAGGAGCAAGAATTTTTTTCTCTTTTCCCCAGGTAAGCGCTTTCTCCCAGTATTCTTGACCTTTCCTAACTACTTCCGCCTGTACCTGAATACCGCTTACTATAACTTGGTCCTTCCTGCTATTGGACTTGACTTTCCGCTGTTCTTCTTTTGTTAAAAGAACTTCTTCTATCTTCTTATCTAGGGTAAATCCCTTTGCTTTTAAATTAATCCAACACTGTTCTTTTTTGCACCACTCTGTAACGTTCGTAATAGGGCGGTCATCCGATGTAATATGTTCAAAGACAAAACGAGTAATTCTGATAAACTCTTCCTCAATACACTCCGGTACTCGCTGCTTATCCCAGATATAGCGCATATTAAGAGATGCTCCATGGTACTGAGTCCTAATTAAATAATGGAAAAGAGAAAGCGTATATACTACAATGTTAGCCTTATAACCCTTCTCATACCATTCTTGCTTTGGCACCATCTTATCAATACATTTAAACATGATCGCTATAGCAATAGTATCCCTAAAGTACTGGTCATTAAACTGGACATCATCCTTATTCCATTCATCAACAATAAAATCAGCATATTTCGTAAAGTTCTTCTGGGCACCCAGACTTACAAAATAAGGAAACTCCCTCCATGTATTCTGATACTTAGCCAAATCGGTCTTTGTAAATTTCTGGTCCTTCGGGTTCTGCATCTGATACTTTTTCTTCTCTGCCCGTGTCATTTTACTTTGTTCCTGTTCATATTGGCCCCGAGAACGTTCAAAGAACCAGTGTGTTTCATACTGTAATCCGTTTACAGCCGGGGCATATACCCTTCTTGAAATCTGCTGTATCCTTACGTTGAATTCGTGATTGGAGAAGAAATCTGCATCTGAAACCTTATTCTGGCTATTAGATCCCCTTGATATTTTGGGAATTAAAATTTGAGCCTGTTCACTGTCGGGAATAACTGTCAATTTCATCTGCACAAAAATTCCTGTCAGATCCGCTTTATCCTTATATCTTGCATTAGATAGTGACGCTGTTGTCTGCCCTCCATTTACGATCTGAAGGTTGTTGATTGATGTTATATACTTACCGTTTATGTCGTCTTCTAAAGTCACTGTCGTCGCTGTCGCAGAAATTCCATTGTTATATGAAAAAAACATCCTTTTATCTTCCCCGCCAGCTTCAAGTATTGTTTTTCTAATATTCTTATTCACCGAACCTCGGGTTGACAGGAACGACCTGACATTGCCTTCTAATAACGTACTTCCATACGTATCATATAAATCTGCAAGTGTTTTACCGGGAATAACACATAAGAGACACTTAATATCATCCGTTGATACATCGCTCGCTTCAAGACACGGCAGTCCTTTCTCAGTAAATTCTGTAAAATCAATTTCTACCGGTTCATGTCCATCCCCTGTACTCATCACGCGGTACAGTCTCTGTATATCCCAGATATTATATTCTATCCCCACGCCATCGACATTGCCTTGTTCAAATGAGGAAATCTTACCACTCATTTCCTTATCTGTAACTATAAAGAACCTATATTTCCTTATTGTCTTTTCAAGGTTTACTATCCTTTCAACAAGGTCATACGCAGGGGTACTGATTTCCATTTCGTTCCGGAAATTTCCGTGTAGAGTCCCGTCCAGAAATGTAGAAATCCTCTCAAATAACGCAATTGCGTCTGTCCTTGTCAAAGTCTCAATATTATCATCGCCACTATAATCCGCGATAAAAATCGACATAGAATTATCATAATCATCAAATGAGTATGCATCTACTCTATAAGATTTCCTTCCATACCTCCCCATAGCATAGCAGAGTTCAAAATCCGTTATTACATTTAAATCTTGAAGATCCTTCATCACGGCATCTACGAAAGTTGAAACTGTACCTTCATTTTCAGCAGCTGCTATCATTTTTACAGTTTCCAGATAATCTTTACGATAATCAACTAACTCCATAATAAATCCATTCCAATCTTCCACGGCCAGATGCCGGCTATGGAAAGGTCATACCTTACACCTGTTATTTCTACAGGGACATTTTCAGTTACTAGTCTTGGAAACGTTTTATCTACTTTATAAAATGCACGCTCCCCACATACGAAATAAATACTCTCATACTCCGTTTTGTCTATATATCCGACAGACAGGAGCTTCTGTTCGAACAAGCTCGCAGCAGCCGGTGCGTCAGACAAATAATTCCGAAAATCATCGATGAACGCTTTCACGCTAAACGCATTCGGATCGGTACTTGCAGACTCATCTATATTAACGATCGTCAATACTCCATTCCTATCCGTTTCAAGCTGATTTAAAGATGAAATAGTTACAACGGATTTTCCCGTTGATATTGCCTTGCTCTCATACCATCCATTCTGCATGACAAAATCTCTATCGGCACCATCCGGACCTATCCAGCCCAATATAACGTCATCTTTTGTATATCTTTGGTCAATCATAAGCCTTGCAAGAGAGATTTCTCCAATCAAACCCTTCAGCACACTTGCTGGCAAGACCTGCCTAAATTTTACAAACATTTTCTGCCAAGCCAGATATCGACCAGTTACTGCACTCAATCCATCCGCTTCGTTTTTACAGTTCTGTGAACATTCCACCAGATCCTGGCATAACCTTGCAAATATATCAAGGTTCTCACGTTTGACCGAACAGATCTGGGTTGCCCATCGACCGTCCTTCCTTATTCCTTTTTCAACTTCCAGGGCACTGCTTGACGTTAATCTGGCCGGCTCAATAACAGTAATCAGCACCAGTTCCTCATAGCCTTTCCTGCTAATTCCAATAAAAAAATCCATTGGATGATGAGGATCCAACCGTTGTAGATATCCATACTGCCCCTTGAATTCAATCCACTTTTCCTTAAAATCACTCGTCTGCATCTTCAGAATCCTCCTCAAAGTCCAGCATATCGCGCTCACTAATCCTGTTAAGTACATACTTTACTTTCGTGCTCTCCGCAGAAGCTCCTTGATATGATCCAGGAAAACCTAATCCAAGAGCGACCACCGGGAACTCACTAATAAGTTTTATGGATTCTTTGTCAGAATTGTTTTTTCTGTCCTGCCGAAGCTCTTGATCTATTTTAATCAAATAAATCAAAAGTACTGGTTCCCTTTTCATTTTGAGGTATGGTTTATCCGGAATAGTACGCTTGCCTTGATTTTCTTCACGGCTTTCGAAATCATCCTTTACTTTCTTTATTTCATCTTTATTTAAACCATATTTCGTCGCACCGGGAACACCAACTCTTGCCCTCTGCCCAGATATTAATAAGCAGTTATCGTCGCGCTGTATTATTCGGCTAGAATAATGCAACCCTCTTTTAAGAATGGCTTGATTAAAATACTCATCTTCCAGCTCGTCCCCGCCACCGCCAATAACGGCAACAGTCCATTTAGGATAGTCTACAGAATTCTGAATATGTTCTGATAAATCTTTTGCATTAAACGGTATATGTCTAGGATGCGTAACAAACGCCCCAATATACCGAGCGATTACATCCTTATCCACATTTTTATAAACAACGCGGTTTCCAGTAAAATTGTAATCCGGATTAACATGAGAACCATCTGCTTCAAGTCCATCCAACAATTCATTGGTTAGATCCAGGTTGATTTTTAGACATTTTTCCTTATTTGCAATCAGCCTTGGCGTTTCTACCACTTCAGCCGCTAACGACACCCATTGTTCCACAGTTCTTGTAGCGCGCATTTTACTCCTTGCCGTGACAAACAGTGAAACCATATTCTGCTGTACCTTCAAACCGAACTCTTTAGGAGTAAGCCCAATTCTACGCATTTCTGATATCTCACTCTTCAATTCAATTGTTGCATCAGAGATATACTGATACCAGCTCATAGCGGTCGGTTCCATCCATATCTTGAAAAGGTTCTCATACCCTTTCCGATACCCAAACCAGCGTCCCATCTGCATAAGTGTATCATACATCTGGGAATTCCTATCAAAGTAACTGACACACAGTCCTTCCAGTGTCAGTCCTCTTGATAAGCTGTTCCCACCTACTGCTATAACACGAAGACCGCTATCCTTATATGGATCATAATCCAGTCGTTCGACACCCTTCTCTTTTGTTTTCTGGTTGACCAGTCTCATCTGAATAGGAGCTACCGCCTCATGTAGAGCATCAATAAAATCGGCTTCCGAATGACCTGTCTTTTCGGTAAACTTATACTCATTCCAAATATCAATTAGCTCACTAAGTTCCTTACATTCCTTTGCTTTATCAATGCCCCGTTTTGAATATGCATGTATCTTTGTCTGGAACTTTTTTAGGTAATCCGATATCATGTCAAATACCTGGATTTGTACATTTACATACTGACTCACATTAACAAGCATGGACCGGTGTCCAAGTTTATTCCCTCTCAAATCTATAGCAGCGTTAACTACTAGGAAATATTTAATTGCTTCTTTCAAACTGTCTGGCAGATAGGGAACCACATGATTCGACTTAGCTTTTGAGCGAAAAACATAAGTACCACTATCAACATCTATCACCACGTCGTTAATAGCTTCAAGCGCCTCTGAGTATTCTGCATTTTCCGGGAATATTTTACTGGCACCTATATAATTGGATGGGGCTGATAATGAATAGATGAAATCACTCGGAAACAAGTTAAACTCATCAGCTCCTTTATCCAAATCCGGATCAATAAAAATATTAGCAAATGGTGTTGCCGTTACAGCAACATATGATGACCGTTCAAACAGTTTCAGTACCTCAACAATTGCATTATTTATTGCGGTCGGACTTTTTTCTGGTTTATTTGTATTAACAGACGCATTATCAGCCTCATCATCAATCAAAAGTAGTGGAAGATCTATTTTCGCTCCAATATGTGTCGTATTTCTTGTGCTCAACCACGTTGCTAGATTTTCCAGAACGCTTTTGTTCTTTTTTAAGACAAGTATCACAGGCTCAGGCATACCTTTTATAGTAAAATTTAATGATTGAAGTTTTGACGAATTAAAATCTGATATAACATCTGTAAACGGAAGTGCCGTCCTGTTACTATCAATATTTCCTACCCCAATAAATTTTTTCTCTGGATTTTTCTGCAACACATTCCTGCTGTTTAACCCCACAAACCCGGCATCAACTCGCTCCTGGGTCTGCTTTCTTAAGCCTTCCATAGTACCCGTGAGAAGAATGATAATTTTATATCCTGCATCAGCGGCCTTATTACATAAAGCAAGATAATTTGATGTTTTACCTGATTGAATATCGCCGAGGATTAGCCCTTTTCGCTTCCACGTACCGGTTTCTTCAGGGTTTCCACACAAATCTAGAATGTCATCACTTACTGCACCCAGGGTGTCTACAACCGCAGAATCCCATCCCTGCTCGAGTTCAAGATACTGGTAATACCTATCCCAATAATATGTCGGCATAGTAGCCTTACGGCTGGCAAGCCACGGATGGTATGTAGCCTCATTAACTACACCACTTCCGAGATCCAGCCTGACTTTATAGCTGGATTGCAGAATCTTTTCCACATATTCTTTTCCGTCATCATTTACATCTATCAAGAGAGAAACCTTATTGATTGCATTTTTTATGTCTTCTTCCGAAGGATTTGCATCTCCTATATCATTTTTCAACATTGCGCGGACCATCGTCTCAACTAATTTCAAATCAGCCATTAATTTTCACCTCAGCATATACTTCTCGAATAGCATCCATGTAATACATGAATGGTTCTATAATTTCAAAATTCTTCATTGTTATATCTATATGGCCTTCAATCATTGCCTGCCTAATTATCGGCTTAGCCATCAGCCTTACCCGCTTACATTCATCGTTCTCTTTATCATGTATAATTTTAATATCCGACTGAAGGTCATGATGAAGATTGTTAAACGGAAGATTATTTTGAATAGTCTTCAAGTATTCTTCTAAAAGCTTAGTCGAATCTACATCAAGCATTTCTTTTAATGCGACCAGCGTGGGATGTTCTGTATTGACAACATATCTGACTCCCTCCCTTGTCTCAACTTTATCCCATACATGGACAATACTACCGGCAGTTTCTTTCCTCTGTCGGAAAGTCCAGGTCCGCTTGCTACCGTTAGACATTGTACCGACAAGCTGCTTTAATCGTGTTTTAACTATCTCCGGAGGATATGCTGTGGATTTTTTAACATCTAACGTCCATAAATCATCAAGAGAATTCGGAATATCTACTCTCACCCTAGCCAACTTTGAGAACTCATCCATACGGATAAGTTTGAACCAAGTTCCCCATGTTAACAGTCTTTTATTCCTGTAAATATAAAATCCCTGCAGACTTCTAAGTCCTTCTTTTCCTCCATACTTTTCCAGTTCTTCTTTAGACATCTTTGAAGGATGGGGCAATACATAAGGCCTTATAACAACTTTTCCAGCTCTTCCAGGAATCATAATTTTCTCATCGTCCATCACGACCGTGCTTTTTGCAACAAAGAACGGGTCAAACGCAACCAATCTGACTCCGTTTATAGCAATCCTAATTCTTGTAATACCATCTCCTGAAAGGTATCTGTGAAATACCAGTTCCAGATGTCTCTGCACTGACTCCATCTTGTCTTCAAGAGCCTTTTCCAAAGTCAACGATCCAGACTTTATTTTGTCAAGTTCCGTCCACAGTACAATCGTCCCGGAGTTTTTCCCAGTTAGCCATTCTGCTTCATACAATGCATTTATTTCACTGGTATCAAGTTGTTCAAGACTCCATTGTTGTGTTTGCCGGATATGATCCAAGTCCCATCGCCTTCCCTCTGTACACTCACCCTGTTTAGAAACAACAGTAAGGCACCTGCACTGAGACAGGGAGGCTGTCTTTAAGCCCAGACCGTAACGCCCGAGGTCATCTGCCTCTCTTTCTTCAGTAGGACTTGCGCTCCCATATCTCATCGCTTCTGTTAATTCGTCGGCATCCATACCTTCCCCATCATCGCAGATTGCAACATATGGCTTAGGGTGGCAGCTAAAATAAATCGCTATATTTTTTGCTTTTGCAGCAATACTGTTGTCAATAACATCCGCTACTGCCGATTCAATAGAATAACCTATTGCCCTTGTCGATTCCATTAAAACCGGGGCATAAGGCGGGCAGTTAATATCATCCAATTTCATATCTAATATCCTTTAAGTATATAAGTGTGGCTCCGCAAATATTTTGAATAACAAGTCATAGTCTTCTACGACCAATTCTCGTTCTGTTCCTTGGAAAGTGGCTAATAATCCAATATCAATTAGTTTCTGAAGCAAACCATTTTTGTCCTTTATACCACCCATAGCTTCAAATAAGTCTTCCCGCTTTATACAGACATATTTTTCATCTGTTTTTTTTATAAATGCAACAACATTCCTTAACGTCTCTGTACTGATTCCCAAAGAAATGCCTGTACGCAAAGAACTCACCCATCTATCAAAGTGCTTTCTACCCGACTCATACCATTCCTTACAGATACAATATGTGCTCCCTTCAATTGTATATACTTTTTTCCAATATCTTACATGTCCATTCTTGTCTTTTAGCTGCTCCGTCAACGGATGATCCATATCAATTTCCCGCATAAATGGATGGCCTAGATGCAAGTTATTTTGAGTCCAATCAGCATCTGTCAGATTGTTTAGTACTCCTTTTGTAATTATGCCTTCCTCAAGCAGCTTCTCCATTGTATTCTGAACATGTCTTCCAACTTTATCGCTATTTCCATCTATTGGTACAATGTTTATTCCGCCGTGGCTCCGGTAATCTATCACATCAGCTTTTTCCGTTATCTCTTGATCACCTAATGAATGATACCAGTTCAAGGCTTCCATTATCTTGGTACATGTACTAATTATACGTCGCGATAATTCTAGGTTCTGCTCATCAGCAGCCCTCTTCAAATAATCTTCTGCCAATATATAGGTATCTTTAGCAAACACCATAAAGTCGATAGCAGACGTCAAATCCGCAGGCTCGTTTTGATACCTCGAAATGAATTCTTCAAGAGAGGGCGTAATAGTTCCTATAAAATGACAGCTTACTATTTCTCTACATTCATTCTTTAACCGTTCATAATCGTTTTTATACTCATTCCAGACAATCTTATCAAGATTTCCGATATTCGATAGAGATATCTTTCCATAACGTTCATCCATAGACTTAAAATTTGAAAGTTTCATTCGCACCGAACCACAGCTACGGAATTTGTCTGGTTTTGGATCTTGGTAAAAATCTAATCCGTTCAATAGCTGGCTTAACAGACAAACTTCTGAAGTAGTATCACTAATTCTTGCAAGCCACTTTAGGTCTTTCGATAAATATAATTCTAAAGCGAGCTTTAATTCTTCCTCTTTCCACTTAGGGCTTTTCATTATTATTCTCCAAAATCCAAACCGTTAATTTAGTGTTTATATATCTATTAGGAACATCTATCTCAAATTATTCCTACATCCTTTTTATGAATAGTCATGTAACACATTATCTCACAGTTTTTCTGAGATACGTATCCATTTCCGATCCGCCCCAACCATATGATATGGCGCCGGAGCTGTAAGATGCATGTTTAGCACGTTATGCTCATAATCTATTTTTCCTGTCGCGGTAACATCAACAACAATTCCGGAAGTTGTTTTGCACAAATTATAGCATGTGTAATAACACCATCATCTATGAATTCGAAATCTTTCCAATAAATGTCGCCTTCTAAAATCTGGTATTCCTTCTCATTTGCACCTACCTGTGTAACTTCCCCTAGCAGATTCTCTTTATAGGCAACTATGTTAATTCGGGTCTTGACATCGTCGTCTGACTGCCATTCCCATTCTCCAATAAGAAAAGCTCGGATTCGATTAATCTTATTACTTTCACGATATTCAGCCAACTGTTCTTTCAGTTCTGAATCCTAAAGCAATGAATTTACTCTTTCCAGATATTCAAATGCCTGATAATCGAGATCGTCGCAGGGAAATGTCAGCTTCGTATAAATGTACTCACCGCTATCCTTCTCAATATCATATACTTCTGCGACTGCTTCCACATTATTCTCGTTGACCGCTTCATCAATATACTTTTTAAATGAATCTTCATATAAGCTGCGTGCCATTGCATCTTCATCCTTAATATTCTGCAATTGTTTGACTACATCAAAATATTGTTCATTATCATAAGCCACATATGCTTTAGACATCGACAATATGTATTCGGTGCCAGACTCTTTTGCGTTGGTTATCTTCTGCAACTCGTTTATAACATCCATATACTGAGCATTTTCGTAAGCGACATATGCTTTTGAAATAGCTAGCATCTGTGCAATCTCTGAATTCTTTTTTTCCTCACCCAAATTCTGCGCTTCGCTAACGACATCTGAATACCTGGCATTTTCATAAGCTACATAGATATTTGCTATTCTCAGCATTTGCTCGAGTTCGGGATCCTCGATTTTTTCTTCGGAAAGCAATTCAACTACCTTGGCATAGTCTTCAGATTCAAATGCCGATCTTGCTTCTTTGACAAATCTTGATTCGCATGCCGTTGTAATAAAAATCACACACGTAAGTATTCCCACAAGCCTAATCAACTTTTTTCTCATTGTTCTATGTCTCCTTATACCTTCATTAACAACCAAAAGACATTTATATGAACCTAGCTTTATCATTTCCATGGAAATTCTCCTGCTGAGTTAGCAAATCTAAATAAGACCACAGATCATCTGTAGTCTTCAGCGGATGGGAATAATATTTCAGATATGTGAGGGCCCCTCATCCCTGTTGACTATATTATTTTACTACATTTGCAGCCTATAATACAGTCCCTATAC
>ODAI010712348.1_pt1 | contig 11700 bp, 8 predicted proteins | sample 1539321 | NCBI WGS metagenome assembly ODAI01 (sample SAMN02144231, study PRJEB22623) | gut metagenome | biome: sheep rumen | host: Ovis aries | place: New Zealand
ATTGTGTTGATACGTGTAGGTCCCATACCTGACTCGATACCAAGCTTTACACCATCGATGGTGTAGAAGTTGATGTTGTGGTCAGCGATGTACTTCTTAACCTGTCCAGGAAGATGCTTATCAAGCTCTTCTCCTGTCCAAGGGCAGTTAAGAAGGAATGTACCACCATCAACGAGCTCCTCAACCATTCTATACTTTCTTACATAAGCTGCATTGTGGCAAGCTACGAAGTTAGCCTTATGGATGAGATATGTTGACTTGATTGGCTTATCACCGAATCTAAGGTGTGACATTGTTATACCACCAGACTTCTTTGAATCATAATCGAAGAAAGCCTGAACGTACTTGTCAGTGTGGTCACCGATGATCTTGATGGAGTTCTTGTTAGCACCAACAGTACCGTCAGCACCAAGACCCCAGAACTTGCAGCAGATGATGGAATCCGGAACTGTAACAGGATTATAGGAAGTATCAAGAGAGAGGTTTGTAACGTCGTCTTCGATACCAACTGTGAATCTCGGTTTTTCCGTATTTCTTAATACAGCGATGATCTGTGCAGAGTTTGTGTTCTTGGAACCTAAACCATAACGTCCGGAGAAGATCTCTACGTTGTGGAATTTAGAACCTCTGAGTGCTGCAACAACATCAAGATACAGCGGCTCACCAAGTGCACCCGGCTCTTTTGTTCTGTCAAGAACGCTGATCTTCTTAACAGTATCCGGAATTGTGTCGATTAAATGTTTTGCGCTGAACGGACGGAACAGACGTACTTTAACGATACCGTATTTCTCGCCCTGTGCATTTAAGAAGTCGATTGCTTCTTCTGCAGTCTCGCATACAGAACCCATAGCGATGATGACATGTTCTGCATCCGGAGCACCATAGTAATTGAAGAGACCATAGTTTGTTCCGATCTTTTCATTTACTTTGTTCATATACTCTTCTACAACTGCCGGAAGCTCGTCATATGCAGTGTTGCAAGCTTCACGTGCCTGGAAGAAGATATCCGGGTTCTGAGCAGATCCCCACTGGCATGCTCTTTCCGGATTTAAGCTTTCTGCTTTGTAACGGTCAACCGCATCAAGATCGACCATATCTTTGAGATCTTCATAATCCCAAACTTCAATTTTTTGAATCTCGTGGGAAGTTCTGAATCCATCAAAGAAGTGGAGCATCGGAACCTTGCCCTCGATCGCGGACATGTGAGCGACTGCTGCCAGGTCCATGACTTCCTGCGGGCTTCTGGAGCACAGCATAGCGAAGCCGGTCTGGCGGCATGCCATAACGTCGGAGTGATCTCCGAAGATGTTCAGTGCGTGCGTGGAGATGGTTCTGGCGGATACATGCAGTACCGTCGGATATCCTTCTGCCGCCAGCTTGTACATGTTCGGGATCATCAGCAGCAGTCCCTGGGACGCTGTGAATGTGGTGGTCAGAGCGCCTGCTGTGACGGAACCGTGAACTGCGCCTGCTGCGCCGCCTTCGGATTCCATCTCAACGACCTTGACTTCTTCACCGAAAATATTCTTGCGATTGACACTCGCCCAGTCATCTACGTTCTCAGCCATGACGGATGACGGAGTGATCGGATAGATCGCTGCAACTTCGGAATATGCGTAGGCAACGTGTGCAGCGGCTGTGTTGCCGTCCATAGTCTTTCTGATTCTCATCGTTACCACTTCCTTTCATCCTGCTGACTGTCGATTTTGATAGCTTCCATCTGGAGGTAATTGTATTCCGGTACCTCGCGCTCGGAGATGAGTTTCCTGGAGCATACGTATGTACATACGCCGCAGTTCACGCACTTCTCGTGGTCGATGAACGGGCTTCCGTCGATCATGGTGATCGCGCCGCTCGGGCAGTTGTCCGCGCAGTCTCCGCAGCCGATGCAGCCTACGCCGCAGACCTCGAGTCTCCGCTCCGGATCCGCCTTGGATGTGCAGGCGGTCTGCTTGACGCCCTTATAGGGAACCATGATGATCTTATCCCTCGGGCAGGCTCTCATGCAGTCTCCGCAGCCGACGCACTTGTCAGGATCTACCTGAGCCACGCCCAGTTCGTTGGAGATGGCGTCATATCTGCATGCCTTCACGCAGTCGCCCAGTCCGGCGCAGCTGTATGCGCAGATATCGTTTCCGTCCAGGTCGACCCCTGCGACGTCAGCGCAGGTCTCGATACCCATCTTCTTCAGCTTGCGGCTTCCCAGAGCGCCGCCCACGCATCTGACGAGAGCGACTTCTTCCTTGGCCTTGGTCAGATCATGCAGGGTGTCCACGATGATCTTCTTGCGGCACTTGACGGTGCAGGTGATGCAGCCTTCGCACTTGCTGTAGTCGATCTTGGCGTATCTTCCGGCAACGTTGTGACCCATGACCATGGTGATGGCGTCCTTGGGGCAGGACATAGCGCAGTCACCGCAGCCGATGCAGCCATAGTTACAGGTAGCCAGCGTTTCCTTCTCATCCGCCTTGGAAGAGCAGGGAATAAAGTTGGTGGCATCTCTCGGGATCATCTCGATGATGTTCTGGATACATCCGGACAGACATGCTTCGCAGCCGGAGCACTTGTCTCTGTCGATGACGAGACGTCCGCCTTCCAGCTTCATCGCGTCAAACTTGCAGCGGTCGATGCAGGAGCCTACGCCCAGGCAGCCGTACTTGCATTCGCCTTCCTGTACGCCCTTTTCCTTGGCTTCATCGCAGCTCTTGCAGACGACGAAACGTTCCTGCGCAGCAGCAACGCCGGCACATCTGACAAAGGCGACCTTGTCCTCGACTTCGACCGGCTCAACGCCCATGATCTCGGCAATCGCAGCAACCGCGCCGCTGTTACACGCGGGACACAGAGCAACGGAACCGCCCTCGGCGATCGCTTCCGCGCACGCCTGACAGGTAGGATATCCGCATCCTCCGAATCCGCCGCAATCAACGCCCGGCAGCAGAGCCAGGATCTGTTTCGCTGATTCCTGAATTCTTGTCATTCTTTTACCTCCATTAAGTAGCAACTAATAATTTGTCCTTTATTGATACAGTATTTTGTATACATGGTTGTCTTTATTTTAACACTATGTTGCTTTGCGTCAACCATTTCAGGCATAAAAATCATGTTCTTTTTTCCGTCCAAGTTAAGTACCTTTAACCCACGATTTTCAATGTTTTCAGACGATTTCAGCAAAAGAAAAAGCCCTTCGGATCCGAAGAGCTTGTTAAATTATTATCAATATGGGCCGTCCAGCCTTTGCGCCCTACTCCTGCAGGAGGTCGTCCTCGATCATCCGCTTGACCATATCGGCCCCGCCCATGAGCCAGAGGATGTCGTCTCTGGCGATGATGGTCTCTATGTCCGGATTGATGATGGGCAGGTTGCCCCGCTCGATCCCGATGATGGTCGCCCCGTATTCCGGCCGGATCCCGCAGTTCTTGATGGACTTTCTGGCATAGGGAGAATCCGGGCCGATCCGCAGGGGCAGGCAGTTCAGCTGCCTCTCTTCGGGGATCCCGTAGAAGGCCTGGCCCCGGATGTATTCCTTCAGGCGGATATCCTTTCTTTCGGTGTATTCGATGCAGTGGTCTTCCTCCAGCAGCATGGTGCAGGCATCGATCTCGTCCCTGGTCCCCATCATGTGCAGGATGTCCCCCTTGCGGACCTCATCGTCCTTTTTCGGCATGTTGGCCGATATACCGTCCCGGATGATCCGTATGATCGTGACCCGGAAGGCCGGATCGCTGGCAAAGTCGAAGATGGTCTTTCTCTCATCGGTATCGACGACCCGGAACTCGGCGATGAAGAGGGATTCGTTCAGCCAGTGGACGTCTCCTTTCCGCCCCCGCTCCTTCTTCTGCTTTTCCAGGATATGCTCGGAGAAATTAGCGACGAACCGCATCTGCATATTGATGGTCACGCCGGAGAGCCAGTCGGACCGGATGATGAGCAGGACCGGAACGAAGGCGATCAGCACGAGAAGCGGGAACGGGATCCGGAAGAGCTGCCGCAGCACGAGGGCGACGAAACAGCCGGCGATCAGGACCCGGATCGCTCTCAGGGTGATCAGGGGAAGGTGGTTGGCCCTGTGCTTGGTCCACAGCTTCACGTACAGGCCGCTGTCCACGCCGAACATGAAATTGATAAAGGGGATCATGAAAAGGATGATGACCGCCGCCGTGGCCGCGCTCCCGGCAAGATGGGAATCGAAATAATCGGCCAGGACCGGTTCCAGCATCCTGGTCCCGGTAAAGTAAATGATAAACATGAAAACGGAACAGATCCCTGTCCGCAGGGCCAGCTTGGTCGTAAAAGCGTACCAGTCCTTATCCATGGAGAACCGGTTCTGCTCCGAGGATGTGTTCCTCTTCAGGAAGAGCCTCAGTTTTTTTGGCAGTTTCCTGTTATAGAATGCGTACTCCTTCTCCGAGACCTTGATGAAGACCGGGGTCACAAAGGCTGTGATCACGGAGACGCATACGATGATCGGGTAGAGCTGATCGCTGATCACTCCCAGATTCATGCCCAGGGTGGCGACGATAAAGGAAAACTCGCCGATCTGGACCATGCTGGATCCGCCCCGGACGGCCGTATACAGGGTCTGTCCTGACAGAAGGATGCCGATGGTGGCGAAGAGCTTCTGTCCCATAATGGTGACCAGGCTCAGGATCAGGATCGGTACTATGTATCTGACCAGCAGCTCCGGCTGGATCAGCATGCCGACGGTCACGAAGAAGATGGCCCCGAACAGGTCCCGGATAGGCTTGACCAGCCGCTCGATGGTCTCCCCCTTCACCGTCCCCGCCAGGATGGATCCGGCCAGGAATGCTCCCAGGGCCGACGAAAACCCGATCATGTTGGCGATGACGACCATGAGAAGGCAGATGGCAAGGGACAGGACCACCAGAAGCTCATCGTTGAGCAGCCTGGATACCCGCTTCAGGATCGAGGGGATGATATAGATGCCGATCAGAAGCCAGATGACCAGGTAGGCGATCAGGATGCCGATCTTCTCCATCAGCTGGATCCCCGACACATTCTGGCTGACGGAGATGGTGGACAGGATCACCAGCATGAAGATCCCGGCGATGTCTTCGATCACCAGGGCGCCCAGCACCATCTGGGCGAAGCCCTCCTCCTTGAGCCCGTACTCCTCGTAGGCCTTCATGATGATCATGGTCGACGACATGGACAGCATGGCTCCCAGGAAGATGCAGTCCATCTTGGCCCAGCCCATAAGGTGGCCGACGCCGGTCCCGATCAGCAGCATGGCCGCCATCACTGTTATGGCGATGGTAAAGGCGCTGCCCCCGACCGTAGCGATCTTGCGGAAGCTGAACTCAAGCCCCAGGCCGAACATCAGAAATATGACACCGATCTCGCCCCAGACCTCGATATCCGTCTGCTCTACGATCGTAGGCAGGTAGACGAAATTCGGGCTGATCAAAAATCCCGCGATAATATAGCCCAGCACGACAGGCTGTTTCAGCTTGCGGAAGATCAGCGTCACGATGCTCGCGACGATCAGTATCAGCGCCAGGTCGGCGATCAGACTCTCAAGGTGCATCCTTCATGGCCTTTCATCAGCGAAAACTTTTCGGGAAACGCCGGTCTGTCCCCGTTTCCCTATGATTTATTGTAGCACAATTCGGCCATTCGATGGATGTCTTTTGCGAATCTGCCTTCTGTTATAAGGGCCGTCCCGCTTTTGCGGGCGGATGAGATCCGGACAGTCCCGACCTCTCCTCCGTCTTCTCTTCCATCCTCTCTTCCTTCCTCCCCGTCCTGCCGGTTCCTGACCCGGATGATCCTGTCGCTGCAGTCCCTTTCGGTCCCGTATTTCAAAAAGGCCCGGTACCGTTTCTCCCTCTCCGGCTCCTCCGCGGAGGATACCAGAAAGATCCGGTCCGCCGAGGCCAGCGCTTCCCTGGCCGCTTCTCCCGCGGCCGTCCCCGCGTCGATCAGGACACAGTCAAAGCGTCCGCTGCTCATCAGGGCGGCAAGAAGCCGTCCCATCTCCTCCCCCGTGGCCAGGCTGAGGGGATTCCCCCCGTCCGATGGAGCGAAGGCTTCGGCACCGGCTTCGCTCCTTACCAGATATCCTTCCAGGAAAGGGACTCCCTTGCTCCCGTCCGCCTCCAGGTGATACAGGAATTCCCCGGCCCCCCGCATCCCGGCAGGTACTTCCATATAAGCCGCCGTCGATTCGATCCCCTCAAGGCTCAGGTACAGAACCCGTCTTCGCCAGCTTCGGATCAGCTCCTGTCCCAGACTCATGCAAAGGCTGGTGCAGCCGGCTCCCCCCTGCCAGCTTGCCAGAACGAAAACATGGACTCCGGAAGGCCTTGCCCGGGGAGGGCGCCTGCCGGTCAGCTCCTCATAAAAGCGGAAGATCTCACCGACCATGGGGCCGGCCGGGCTGTATTTATAAAGGACCCGCCTGCCTTTGCTCCCGCCGGCCTCGGACATGTGCTCGCTAAGCCTTACGATCCTGCCGCCTGCCAGCTGCTCGACCCCCTCCTGGTCCCAGAGGATCAGATCGTATTCCCCGGCAAACAGATCTCCCGCCTCCCGCCAGCGCCTGCAGAAGGCTCCGCAGGAAAAACGGGACAGGTCGAATCCCCTGTTTCCGATCAGCAGGGCCCGGCTCAGCGCCTGGCCGTAGGCCTTGTCATCCGTTACGATCGCCAGTTTGATGTATTCCATGTCCCCCTCCTTGATTTCCTTTATTTTACATCTTATGGTAATATTTGTCAATCACATATAGGGACTGGCGGATGCCATTTTTTCTGTTATAATGTCATTGTTATGTTTAATTCGATCTTCGGAAAATTACTGATCACATTCCTTATGTCCATGGTCCCGGTCATTGAGCTTCGGGGAGCCCTGCCCTCCGGCGTAGCAATGGGTCTTGATCCATGGGCAGCTTTTGCCGTCAGCGTACTGGGCAATATGGTCCCGGTACCTTTCATCATTCTCTTTATCCGCCGGATCCTGGACTGGATGAAGAGGTTCGACCGTTTCCGCCGTATCGCGGAAAAGCTGGAAAACAAGGCAAAAAAACACGAGGACAAGATCGTGAAATACGAAGCCCTCGGTTTGTTTATTCTCGTTGCTCTGCCCCTTCCGGGTACCGGCGCATGGACCGGATCCCTGGTGGCAGCGATTTTTGACCTGCGCCTGCGCAACGCGGTCCCGGTCATCTTCGCCGGCGTAGTCACCGCCGGTCTTATCGTTCTCTTCATCACCTACGGGGTGGTAAAGATCGTCTGACTTATTTCCTGTTGGTCAGCCAGTAGAAAGTCCCCACGAAGAGTCCACCTCCGACGATGTTGCCCAGAGTGACCGGCAGCAGATTTTTAATGAAGAAATTTCCCCAGGTCAGTCCTGAAATATCCAGGTCCAGCATTTGCACCCACTCGGCATTGCCGGAAGCGAACAGGCCGGATGGGATGAAGTACATGTTGGCTACGCTGTGCTCGAATCCCGCCACGATGAAGAGGCCGATGCAGAACCAGATGGCGAACATCTTTCCTATGGCTACCTGCGCTCCGGTCGCCATCCAGATGGCCAGGCAGACCAGCCAGTTGCAGAAGATCCCCAGAACGAAGGCCTTGCCGAAATCCAGGCCGCACTTGCCGATGGCGGTCTTGATGGTGATGGCGCCCAGGAGTCCGGCTCCGTTTGCCAGAAGCCCGGTATAATTGACCATGGCCGCGATAAAGAGGGCTCCGGCCAGATTGCCGGCGTAGACGATCAGCCAGTTGCGGAGCATGGCTCCGGCTCCGAACCGCTTGTCATAGAGGCCGGTGAACATGAGGCAGTTTCCGGTAAAAAGCTCCGCCCCGCAGAGGACTACCATCATCAGGCCCACCGGGAAGACAGCTCCCGCGACCAGCTTGCCCAGGCCGAATGTGGCCGGATCGGACACCAGATTAAAGGAAGCCACTGTTGATGCGTAGGCTCCGAAGGCGATGTAGGCTCCTGCCAGGATACCCAGCAGGAAGAGCTTCCATACGGGAGCTGTGGCCTTGAAGTCGCCGGACGCTGATACTTTCTCCAGGATCTCCTTGGTTGTGAGTACGTTCATTTATTTATTCTCCTCCCGGATCTGCTGCTGATCCGCATCTGTGAAAATAATGGTCGAGTTCTGTCCTCCGAAACCGAAGGCGTTGGTCATGGCTGCCCGGACTTTCTGGTCCTTCCTGGTCTCCGTCACAAAATCCAGGTCCGCGATGGCTTCTTCCAGGTTCCGGTTTGCCGGGATCACTCCTGTCTGTATGGCCTTGATGCAGGCGATAGCTTCGGTGATCCCTCCGCCACCCATCATGTGGCCGGTCACGGCCTTGGTGGAACTGATGGCCGGCCGGCAGTCTCCGAATACGGCCTCCATGGCTCTGACTTCCGCCAGATCGCTCTTGGGCGCCCCGGTGCCGTGAGCGTTGATGTAGCCGATCCGGTCCGGTGTCATGTCCGCCCGCTCAAGGGCCCGTCTCATGCAGGCCGCGGCTCCCGCCCCATCCTCGGATGGAGCAGTCACGTGATAGGCGTCATTGTTATTGGCCCAGCCGGCAAGGACCGCATAGATCCTGGCCCCTCTCGCTCTGGCCTTTGACTCGGTCTCCAGGACCAGGGCGCCTCCGCCTTCTCCCATGACGAATCCTTTGGCGGACGCGTCAAAGGGCCGGCAGGCCTCTTCCGGCCGGTCGTTTTCCCTGGACAGGGCTCTGGCGTTGGCCAGGGAATAGATGACCAGAGGGCAGAGGGTCGAGTCGGCGCCGACGGCCAGCATCATGTCCGCCTCCCCTGCCAGAAGCTGCATGGCTCCCATGAGGATGGCGTCTCCTCCGGAGGCGCAGGCGGTGGATATGGTAAAGCTGGGTCCGGTCATCCCGTAGCGGATGGCGATCTGACCCGCCGCGATGTTTCCCAGGATCCGGGGAACGAATCTGGGCCCTACGTTCTTATGGACCGCGTTGGTCAGGATCTCCTGAGTGGCCGCAATGGTATCGATCCCGGACATGGCCGTCCCCATGACGATCCCGCACCGGTCAGCCGCCGCCGGAAGGATCCCGGTCTTCCCGCTTCCTGTCCCGGCTCCGTCCGCTCCCCTTGCAGCGTCCTCCAGGGCCTCCCTGGCCGCGGCCAAAGCGTACTGGGTAAAGGCGTCCGTGTCGTGGATCAGCTTGGCCGGCATATGGTCTTCCGGGCGGAAGTCCCGCACTTCTCCCGCGATCTGGACCGCCAGGTCCGAGGCGTCAAAGGCGCTGATCCGGCCGATCCCGCAGACTCCGCTGATCAGGCCCTTCCAATATTCTTCTGTTCCTATGCCGACCGGGGTCACTGCCCCCATGCCGGTCACTACGATACGTTCTCTCTCTTTCATGTTTCCTATTGTACCTATATCGGGGGACCGACGCAAGTTTTACCGTCTCCCAGTTTTTTGCATTTGTTTTGGTCACAATTCATTATTATATATGGTATAATAGCAAAAATGGATTATACCTGCGAGGTGGCCTATGCATTTGAATCAGATCCACAGCTTTCTTGCTGTCACCAAAACTTTGAATTTCACCGGAGCAGCCCGGCAGCTGGGCGTGCCCCAGTCCACCATCAGCCGGCAGATCAATGATCTGGAGTCCCAGCTTGGGGTCCGGCTCTTTTACCGTACCAAACGGGACGTACAGCTGACCGATGAAGGGCGGATCTTCCTGCCCTATGCCCAGGAGATGGCCGACGCCGCCCGCAAGGGATCCTACGCTGTCCGCCGGCTCCATGAAGGGGCTTCCGGTTCCCTGTCCATCGCCGTGACCGATGCCTGCCGGCCCACCCTTGCCCGCCTCCTGGCTTCCTACCATGAAAGCTATCCCGAGGTCCGGGTGGATCTGACCAGCCTTTCCGCAGGGGAAAGTCTCATGGACGATACCGAGGCTCCCTATGACTTCTGGTTCCTTTACCGGGAGATGCTTCTGGATCCCGATAACTTCGAATACATCCATCTGCAGAAACAGCCTTTGGGCATCGCGAAGAAAAACCCGGCAGAAAATCTGCCGGATCCATCTTCTCTTTCATCGGAACCCTTCATCTTCCTTTCGGAGGAATCGGATCCCATCCTTTATATGCAGGCCATGAACTACTGCCGGACCCACCGGTTCACACCGAGGGTGGTCAACACCTTCGATGATGTCTCCTCAGTCCTCCTTCTGGTCGGGGCAGGTCTTGGCGTATCCATCCTGCCGGTGAACCTTGCCGCAGGCAGTGCCTCCGTGACTGTCCAGCCTTTGGCCGAGGAATACGCCCTGGACTGCGTCGCCGCCTGGAAGCCTTCCCTTCTCAATCCGGCGGCAGCCCTCTTCCTTCCCTTCCTGAAGGAGACGGACTAGTCTTCCTTCTCCGAATCGTGGACCAGAGCCTTCAGCTGTTCGAACAGTTCCGGGTGGGACCGCTTGACGCTGGTCGGCTTGTAGTCCTCCCGCGTTGTCGTATAATGGACGGTCTCCGCTTCATGGCAGAGCTCGCCTGTGGTCTCGTTATATACTTTGTAGCGGAAATGCATCCGCAGCCCCGTGAATTTATACAGCTCCATGTCCACTCTGAAACGGTCGCCGAAACGAAGGAAACTGATGAAGGTCGCCTTCGATTCGGTGAAGGGGACGATGATCCCCTGCCGCTCGATCTCCGGATAGGGGATCAGATTAGCTTCCATCCAGGCCATACGGGCTTCCTCCAGGATCCGCAGGTAGTTGGAATGATGGATGACTCCCATCCGGTCCGTCTCATAATAGTTGACTTCTCTGCTGTAGCTCCACATGCTAATCGCCTTCTTTCTATACTATATACATTGACTTATTTTCTCTTCAGCTCTCCTGCCTCCAGATCCCGGGCCGCCATCTGCTTGAGGGCGTAGTGCATCTTCTTGCCTGTTGCGGTCATAGGCAGGCTGTCTACGATCTTGTACCATCTGGGCCGCTTGTAGGCGGACAGCATGGGTGTCTCCAGGCAGAAGTCGAAGATCTCCCGCACGGTCAGGGACGGATCGGCCGGGACCACGTATGCCGCGATGGCCTGGCCTCTGGCCTTGTCCGGAACGGCAGTGACCATACAGTCAGCTACCTTGTCAAATTCGTTGATAGCTTCCTCGTCCTGGGTCGGATAGACGTTCTCACCCGCGCTGATGATCATGTCGTCCTTGCGGCCGTTGATGGTCACGTACAGGTTATCATCCCAGGTGCCGATATCGTTTGTGTACATCCTGCCTTTGTAGAACTTCTTCTCCTGCTCCTCCGGATTATTGTAATAGCTGTAGGTGGATTTGCCCGGACAGAAGAGGATGACTTCGCCGACGGTCTCGCTGTCTGTGGGTACCAGCTCATCCGGCTCCGCCTTGCGGTCTTCATAGATCTTGACCACGCGGACCTCATCATCGATGCAGGATCCGCCTACGCTGCCGGCATATTCAGGCAGGTCATAGGGCCGCAGGAAGGAATTCCAGAAGGTCTCGGTGGTCCCGTATCCGTTGAGGATATTGGGAGTCAGTATCTTGAGGAAACGCTCGCAGGCCGCCTTCTCCAGAGGCGCGCCCATGGTCACAAGTCCCCGCAGGGATGAGATGTCCGCCGGATCCTTCTCCTGGGTCCTGGCCAGCATCTCCAGCGATGAGGGCGAACCGGTCAGATAGGTGATCTGATATTTCTCGACGTGGTTCAGGGTGACTCTCGG
>ODAI013356969.1_pt1 | contig 11700 bp, 25 predicted proteins | sample 1539321 | NCBI WGS metagenome assembly ODAI01 (sample SAMN02144231, study PRJEB22623) | gut metagenome | biome: sheep rumen | host: Ovis aries | place: New Zealand
GCCAACAAGTATATCGTTACCTTTTTTATATACGTCAAAGCGTGACAGGTACTGAATATTTATTCAGGCAATATTAGGTACAACCATTTACGCCTCTTCAAAACTGCAACAATGATTGTTGCACATTCTATTATCTTTTCTGCTGGACGGAGGCAGGCAATGTTTACATGTGAGACATTTTATAATTCTTTTTTCATCGTAGTCGTAACTATCACTATCCCCAACAAATGATATTCCCTTTATAACTGGTGGATTATCAATAATCTGTTGCTTATAAATCATCTTGTGTACATCGTTGTGGTTCATCTCTATTCTGCTTTTTTAAGTTTGACTTCTTTGGCTTTGGCAAATTCGGCTGCAGCGAGGATGGCACGCTCCTCGTTGTCGAGCTTCAGGTACTTACGTAGCATCTTCTCTGAGCTGTGTCCTGTGATTACCATGATGGATGACAGCGAAATCTTACGCTTATAGGCGTTTGTTGCAAACGTGCGTCGGGCTGTGTGAGTCTTGATGCACTCATAGAATTTCTTCTGTGTCGGCACTTCCATCATGCCGTGAAGCTCAGTGATGCCAGCGTTCTCCCGCCATCCCAGTATGCGGCCTATCACCTTGATACGCTCGTTCAGGTCCTGATCGTAGATGTGCGGGAGCCTGCCACCGTACTTCTGGAGTATCGCCCTGACACGGATATCCAGCGGAATATAGATCCATTTATCCGTTTTTTCCTGCTGGAGGTAGATGTATTCGTTACCGTCGCTCAGTTGGCGATACATCTTATCGTTGATGCGCTTGTAGTCTGATACGCGCTGCCCTGTCAGGCATCCCACCACAAAGATATCCTTGGCCTCGTTGAGCAGCTTTGGCGTGCGTCGGGTTATCTGGTCTCGGATAACGCTGCGCTCCTGATCGTCCGGAGCCAGCTTCATCAGCCGCTCGATGGTCTCAGGATCCTCAAAGTCGGTCTCATACATCTGCTGCACGCGCTCTTCAGTCAGGTAGACATTCTCCACGTCCTGGGAGTCAACGGAGAAACGGCTGCTCTCAAAGTCGGTGTTGGTAGTAAGCTTCATATCCTTGGCAGCATAGAGGAATATCTTCAGGTTCCTGACGTGCCTGCCGATGGTGTTGGGCGAATACGGGCGGGGATTGCCATTCTTGTCGGTCTTTTGCAGGAAGAACCTGCGCCAGTCCTCGTAGAAGTCTATCGTCACATCGTCGAAGTCGATGATCTTGTGCCGTTTGTCCTGGTAGTGTCTCAGCTGCTCCAGCGTGCCTCGATAGCTCTTGATGGTGCCAGGCGTGATATTCCTGGTACTCTTCCGTTTCAGACGTTCACCAGTCTCGCATTGACGGATGAACTCCTCTATCCACTGCATCAGGGTCATGCGCTGCTCCTGCTCCTTCTTCTCTTCCTGTGCGGACTTTTGCCGCTCCACCTCTTTATATATATCAGCCTTCAGGATGCCGTCGGCTACGAATTTGGCCGTGTTGTTGTTCACGTTTCCCGTCTCGATCAGAGCGTCGAGGGCTGTCTTTACCTCCCAAAGCTTCTGTGCAAGTGTGTCGCGGAGCACAACGGCTGTGCCCATCTTCTGAGCCTGTTCTGCGCTCTGCAATACCTTTTCGAGAAACTGCCAGTCCTGACTGCTTAGGGATATCCCCAAGGCTATAGTGGTGTTGATTGTCGGTCTTTTGTATAGTCGGGCATAGAGGTTGACCGTCCCTTCCTTGCTGCCCCTTGCAATGATCTGGGTCATAAATGAATGAATGATGAGTTACTGGGTGCAAAGATACAAAAAATTTTCATTTGTAGCGCATTTGTAGCGCAGAAACTTTCATAGTTTTAAAATTTTTAAGAGCATGGATTTTTATTATATATTTGTATATAGCTGATATTCAATAACTTAAATGTATTGTATTAATTTAAGAAGACAAAAAACTGCGCAACACAAAAAGGTCTGCTAGGCACCTCGGTTTTAAATTCGGAAATCCCAGTAAATAAAGGGTTTCCGAATTTTTATTTTGTCATGGTTTAATAATTTGTAGCGCATTTGTAGCGCAGTGTGGCGCAATAAAAAAAGCAGGTGACAAGCTGCAACCTGAAACACCTGCTTCCGTAACTCAATAGAGCTGTGCGCCTCACGGCTAAGATCTATTCATTCAAATATACATTTCGGCTGCAAAGATAAGCATAAACAACCAGTCATAATCTTAATTATTCTTAAAACATAGTTTTATAGCTTTCCTGGTAAGCTCTATCAGCTCCAGCTTTGTCACGTTGATCTGATGATGGAAGCCCTCTGAGTCTGTCTTTGTGATGATCCAGGTCGGCGATTTACTGTCTTTGCTGATCTCTATCATGTCTACACAAACTCAATCAGTTCGGAGGCTTCTTCGAAAAGTACAGGAAGGCCGATGGCTGTTGCCACTTCAAACTCTACCTGGCATCCTTTGCTGTGAGTCCACCCCTTCATCATAAAGATCATGTCGCAGGTCATAAGCAGCTCTATATCGCGCTTCATGTGCTCATGGGTCGTAGCCTCATCAGGCAAACAATTCTCCATCGGATTGACAGGTTCGTAACCTTGCGCTTCAAGCTGACTCTGGATTTCCTTAAAGGCTTTGCGCCTCTCTTCAATGTCGTGTCCGCTGATGGGACCGCTGATGTAGATTCTCTTTTTCATACTCTCATCTGTTACATTTTGTATAATTCATATTTATTTCTTTGTTATAGCAAATCCCGTATTCGTGAAACCCTTCTTCCTCGCCAAGTTCTTTACAGCCGAAATAAACAGTCTTTCCGGCAAATTCACACTCAACATTCTTATATAAGCATCTCATGCGCTTTATCCTTTATATGGATTAATTTCTTCCGTTACTTTGATAGCCAGTCCCAGCGGGATAAGGTTGTTATGGTCGAAATGGTTGGCGTTAAGCCAGTCGATAGCTCTTTTCGTGAAATACAAACAGCAATCTACACACTTGTCTAAATAGCCCCTGTCTACCCTTTCATTCATACAATTCATCCTCCAAAACTCAATAATCTCTTTCTCAGTCATTGAAGACATTGAACGAAGATAGGGACGCACTTCTTCGACAGTTACAGGTGTTAGGGAATTTTTAACAAGGAAATATTTCTCACCTTTAATTTCTGTAAATGTAACAAGTTCTGATATACAGCCGCCATCAAATTTTTTATCAACATCTTCAAGTACCATTACCCCATACGGCAACCTCGCACAGAGGTCTTTGAGTAAAATTGATTTTTCTTCTTGTGTCATACCTTAACTATTTTAGCGTTCTTACTTACATGGATGCGTTCATGGGTGTGCATGGTGCCATCCCGTTTCATCTTGTGAAGGATGGGGTAGATATCCCCTGATACAACCTTCCAGTCTTTGAGGTAGCACTTCTGTCCAGCTGCAATCACGACGGATCCAGGCTCTATGTCCGTATTATCTTCGATGTACTGCCTGGTAAGCTTTGCCAGCTCGTCATAGATCTCTGCTCGTCTGGCTTCATATTCCTTTTTATTCATACCTTATTATATTATATTAATCAAATAATGACAGTTCAACAATCTGAGGCTTCTTGGTTTTCTTTGAATAAGGCTGGGTTGTTTCAGGATAACCCTGGGTTATTGCCGGATAAGGGCTGGTTATTTCGGAATAACCCTTGGTTATTGCAGCAGGCTTGTTCGGCTTTGGCTGCTGCAAGGGTGTACACGATTCATGTACAGCCTTAGCCTCAACAAAACCGAAGGGAGTCATTGCCTCACGCCATAGCCAGTAGAACTCATCGAGCTTGTCAATACGCAGATGGTTGTGTTCCTGGTCCCAGTTGTCGCGCTTGAAGGCCTCAATCGTTTCCCGATCATCGGAAACAAGAGGGTCTAACTTGGAAATTTCTGCCGATTTTTGGAAATTTTCGGGGAGTTCGGGGAAAGATCGGGGAATGTTCGGGGATTTCCCAGGGGAATTGTTTGCGGCAAGTTCTGCCGACTCATACACACTCCAAGGCATGAAGTGCGCAATAGGATGATGCTCGTCGAGCGGGATCCTCACCTGCTTCATGCCCAGATACTCCTCATCAAGCAGCTCGCCCTGCAGAATATTGCCGTACCATCTTACGTAAACCTGTGCCATACTCAATCCTCTTTATATACACATTCTTTCTGTATTTCGTCTGTAATATTCCCATAATGGTAACATTGCCCAAACCCTTCATAGAAAGGACAATCTACACATTCATTTTGTAACATTAGTGGTTGCTCCATAATCAGTCCTCCTTATTGTCTATCAATTCCTGCAGTTTCTCTTTCAGTCTGAAATACTTTCCCTTCCAATAGCCAGGTCCCTGCTCAAACTCAAATTCTATAGGAACGAGTTGGATTTTTGAAATCATAGTGTATCTCTGATTAAGCGGATCCTTATTGTCATATTCTGTTCTAACCTCGCTTTCTACTGGCGCAAAGTGAAAGCAAATATCATATATGCTGCACTTCCGTTCTTCTGCCATCTCATAGATTGCCTTGTTTACGTCTGATGTGACCTTTTCTCTTGATTTATCATAGCCATTCATTATCAGATCGTTTATTGACGATTGCATGTGGCAACTAAGACCTAACAATCGTTTGCTGTTCTCATACGATAACTTTGGCATTTTAATCTTCTCGTAATCCATAATTATTCTCCTTCCTGTTCTTTTAGTTGCTTAATTCTAACGTCTTGGAATTGATATAGCTGCTCATAGATTCGTTCATTACGATTTATACAAGTATCAAGTTTCTCCCGCCACATCTTTGAAAGTTCAACCCACTCCTGTTCACTTTGCTCGTAGTTTCGTATCTGGTAGTTCTGAATACCAATGATAACAATTAGTGCAATAAACAAAAGCCACTTTCCTGCTGTTACAAACGGCTTAATAAAATCACTTCCTGGATCCATATTTATTCCTCCTTAATGATTATTAGTTTAACACATACAGGTTCGTCTTCCCATTTCAAATCTCGAAAAGCATTTTTATCAATTGCTGAACACATACAATCTCTATCCCACCACCTGCAATCGTCTATAGACCTTTTAGGCTTTACTTCAAATACATGGAGGTTACCATCTTTATCTCTTGCCACCCAACCAGATAATTCCGGGTTCTTTGCCAAGTCCTCGCTTACAGGCTCTTCCTTCATTTCTTTCACTTCAAAGGTGTCAATAACATCGGAAATAGTTTTAATTGTGTGTTCCGCACCTATAATATATGCCTCTGCATAAGCAGCAGAATCGGGTGCTTTTAGTTCATCTTTTAATCTGTCTATCTCCGCTACTAAAGCGGATTTTGAAATGTATTGTTCCATAACTATTTATCTTTATATTTTTTCTGAATAATAATCATATACTACTGCATCAGGATAATGCGCTTTTATACACTTCATTGCATCACAATCATTTTCAAAATTATGCGGAGGTTCAAATTCTGGAGTACCCCACCAATGAAAGAAGAAAAGTATTGTATGCCTTTGCTCTATTCTATACCATAGAGGGTGATATGCTTCTGGACATGCTAAATCATTCTTTACAATACGAAATTTCTTTCTAAAGCAACTTCTAAGTCTGTAAACTTTGAACATTAACTTTCCCATAATCTATTCTCCTTTCATGTGGTTTTTAAATTCATTAATCAGTTTCTTTGTTATTACTTTGCCAGATTGCGATTCTAACCAAGCCACAGCCTTATCTGAATCTTCTTGTTCAAGAGGTTGTTTTTGGAATGGTCTGGAAATTTTGACAACTTCATCTACTGTTAGAAAAGAATCATTGCTATCATATAATTTATCCCCTATTATCTTAACAACAGCCATAGAATCAATCTTTCCGCTAAGTGTTTCAAAATATACAGTATCTCCAACGCAAATCTCTTTCATACCATTACTCTCCTCTCATATGGTTTTTAAAGTACTCAACTCTTTTCCTTCTATCTGCAATAGTTGGCGAATCGTTAAATTCATATTCCATAAGATAATCGCAAGCCTTTTCGATGAAAGCCTTGTTAGCCTTTCTGACAGCTTCTATGGCTACATCATATTCCACAAGTTCACCATCCTCATCATAGACGGTACTGCCTCCAATAGGTTCTGTTGTCTGTCTTAGCTGATTCAGAAACTCAATAGGGTCTGAACAGGTCTCTGATAGATATTGTGCTTTTAAGTCCATCACTTTTTCTCTACTTTTGCAATTATCTTCACATATCCTCTATTCGGATCGCTCCTTAAATCTTCTATGAGACATCCTTTAGCGTATTGCGTTGCCATAAAATCAGTAAACTCACCAAATCCGCCTTCTTCTCTCCATTGTTCTTCAGTAACAGTTACAGTCTTAGTAACTTGGACGAATATTTTATATGCTTTCATAACTTTATCCTTTTAGTTTCACCTTTCTTTTCATTTGTTCAACCATTGCGTCCATCTTTTCCTGGGTCACCTCGATGATGACCTTGATGCCTTTGGGCTTCTTCTTCACCTTAAGCTCAATGTCAAACCTCGTTTTGCGCATCATGTTGGCTATTGCCTGGATCGCCCGTTCTCTTTTCTCTTCTGTCATACGCTTCGCTTGTTATCAAATACTAATACTACGTCCTTCTGGTATTTCAGCGTCGGACGCTTCTCGTTCACGAATCTCGCCACATCGTCAAGGTCGATCTTGAATAGTGGGTTGTACATATAGATGAGGCTGCAATAGAATTTCGTCCCCCCCTGTACCATCACGTCGATATAGAGCTTCTTCATCGTCAATCCTCCATTTGTTTAAAGCGAGGGCGGCAGGGGCGTGAAAACGGAAAATTCATAATCATATACTTTGTTAATACTATGTTTTATCCTGCCGCCCTGCTGTTAGTTACTTCTCACCTACAGGAGGATCGAGAGGTGCACCACAACCAGCCGAATCCTGTGTACCAGCTGCTCTGTTTTTTGCCATAATTTCATTTTCGATACGAATGCGCTTGCAGAGGTTGTACAGATAACCCTCCATCTGTTCGCATTGCCTGCGTAAGTAAAAACGCTGATCGTCCGTGAGAGCGGCAAACTTATCGCTGAAGGTGAATTTTCGAGCCGCGAGATAGCGTTTCTCCAAATCCTCCTTCTCGATCATCATGCGGTCGATATGGGTTTCAGATACCCGATAAGCCTCTTCGAAGGCCTTGGCAGGACTCCAGCTTTGATAGTTGTCTGAGTACTGTACGAGGTAGCCCATTTCGTCCTCAGTCTCATCGCTGTCAGGTCGCACCTTGCGTCCGATGATCTCTTCTGCTGTTTTCCTACTCATCTTACAGGCCTTAACAGTCTTCGTGCCTGTGAACTGCTGTAAAATTAATGTTGCCATAATAATTTAAATTTAGTTGTTAATACTTATCCCGTAGGCCTCTGCCAGCTTGTGGATTGCATCAGAGCCATACGAGTCTTTTGTCAAGTTGATAAATTCACGGATGGTGAAATGGTCGCTGTCGATATCGATGTTGTTATCTCTGGCGAACTGTTTGCGTCCCATCTCGCAGGATCCTGTCAGGATGTGGTGCCAGTCGTAGAGCTTACGGGCTGGAATCATGGTGTCGGCATCGGGGAATGACTCCCTGAACTTGCTGATACGATCCTCCAGCGGCATCTGCTCCATTGCCTTGCTGGCTGCATCCTCCATTGCCTTGCGCAGCGTCTCGCCGTGGGCGAAGCTGTTCTCAACCCTTGCTATAAAGCATGGTTTCAGAGTAAAGTCAGATCTGAGAATGCTGCCTTTTGCATAGTTGCCGTGAACGGAGTCGATCAGCGTAGCAACACCGTCGATCTGATACACTTTCCTGCCACTGAACTCTGGTATGCCAGAGCCATAGCCATCGCCATAGCCAGAGCCAGAGCAATCGCCAGAGCCATCGCCAGAGCCATCGCCATAGCCATCGCCATAGCCATCGCCAGAGCCAGAGCAATCGCCAGAGCCATCGCCATAGCCATCGCCATAGCCATCGCCATAGCCATAGCCAGAGCCATAGCCATAGCCAGAGCCAGAGCCAGAGCCAGAGCCAGAGCCTACTGTAAGGAATCTCTTGATATCCTCTTCTAATTGTTTCTCCATACCTTTACCGACTCAATGGATTTGACAGCCTCATCCGTACATGGGATGATCTCGATTACCTGAATGACACTATGCTCAGGAACTGTTACGGTAAACATACACCTATCTGGTTCCTTGGTGCCTTCCATTGCCAGCTGGCTGATGCTTGCGGCACCATACCACCGCCAGATGCGACGGCTGTTGTTAAGCACCACTTCACGGCCAGCTGCCGTGTCGTTTACTTCCTTGACTGTCCCGAAGAACACTCCCGCACTCTTGGCGCGGATGATTACTTTCTTTCCGATTACTTTCATAATGTTATTTGAATTTAAATTGTAATACTATCTGTCAGCCTTATTGGGCTGCTTCTTGTTCAAATTTTCCTCAACCACGTCTACGATGTCTGTCAGGGTGCCGTTGTTGATTCTGTCTATTTCCTGGTCGCTGGTTTCGATATCAAACTCTTTGTCCAGTTCCATGGAGATCTCAAAGGCGTCAAGGGAGTCGGCCCCAAGATCCTCTCTGAGTCTTGTCTGCCCTGTCAGGCTGATGTGCTCAGGTTCGAAATCGACGTTGTCGGTAACGATCTTCTTTACTTTCTCGAAAATCTGTTCTCTGTTCATAATACATTGAATTAAACTGTTATTTTATAAAGCTCAGCTCCTTCTGGGAGTTTATCAGGCTCTCCAACGAGTTGCTTTCCAGTAGTCCCTTCAGGCGTTCGTTAAAGATGCAGATGGATTTCAGTATGTCAACAAAGAACTTTGCATTCTTCTCCGTGCCTTCCATCTCATATAAGTGGTTCTGCGCCCCTTTGTCCATTCCTGAAAAATCTCCAAGTCGTTTCATGTAGCTTCCATCTTCAAATTCAGCACGATCGTAGAATATTTTCTGATTACCATTTGTATATTCTACAACCCTTTTCATGTAAGGACGCGCGAACACATTAACACCAAAGCAGCCTGTTGATGAAAAACCGCGATTATCGAAGGTACCACATTTCCATTCTGAACCATTGTAATCTTTCAGGTAATAACCGTTAGGAACCACCTCGTCGCCATCCATTATATAGTTGCAGACAGTCTTAAAGTTATACCTGATTACAGGAGTTCTCGATACTACCTTGTAGCTTAAGCACTGCTTCAACACCTCATGCACTTCATGAATCAGCCCTGCCATCGTGTCTGATCTGAAGAATCCAGGCCTGCCAGCCCTGTTTGATTCAAGCTCCACTCCATACGACTCGATAGTTTCTGCGTCCTCCTTGCTTAACGTCGTGGTGAAAATACCATCCTTGGTGACTGAGACATCAATCTTTACCTTCATCATCATGTCCCTGTCATTGTCTGCTATTGCTACTACTTCCTTGATCATTGTCGCTTGTCTTTAATAAATTAAACTATGTTGATAATTCCTAATATTTAATTCATTCTCCTATATACATCGGCATTAACAGCATCGTGACATTCTCAACCTCTGGCTGAGGCTCCGGCTCAATGATGATCGCGCAAGAGGGGTCGCTGAATCGGATAAGGATGGTCTTCGTGGCCAGCCGCTTGACAAGAGTTGTCACGTCATACACCTTAATGCCGAAGATCTGCCCGCCAAAGTCTTCTGAACGTGACTCGCACGGTATGCTTTCCTCGCTGGAGGTCTCGAAATCAGAATCCTCAGAGATGAAGCCTATCCTGTCGCTGCCTATATTGAATTTCACCATCCGGCTCGATGTGTTGCAGAACACGGATGCGCGCTCCAGACACTTGATCATCAGGCGACGGTCTACCGATATGCAGTAGGGATGGTTTTCGGGTATGACTCTGTTGTAGTTCGGGTGGCGTCCGTCGATGCCAGTAAACCACAGATGCAGGAAGTGATCGGTGTCGCTGTCGATCTCGATGTCAATCCTGCCTGCTGCTTTCTGGTCGGTCACGATGTCAGTATATGCGTATCCATGTGAAACCTTCTTCTCTTCATGACACACGCCTCCGGTAAAGGTGAAATCCACCTCGCCCGTCTTTGGCAGCACGTCAGACAGTACGCCTATGGCTTTCTTGGGGATTATGATCGTATTCTCGTCGCCCGACAACGAGTTCTTGCGGATGCGTACCAGCTTGTGGCCGTCGGATGCGCACATCTCAAGCCCTTCAGGCTGTAGCTTGAAGCAGATGCCGTTCATCGCGGGGCGCAGATTATCGTTTGCCACTGAATCGCGCAGGATCTCCAGCCAATGTCGGATGCCTGGTGACTCAATCTTCAGGCGGCTAAGCTTGACGTTATCCCTGAACGACTGGCGAAAGGACATAGGATATTCGTTGATATCCTCTATCGGCATACAGAACTTACCGTAGCTGTGGATTACTGTCATCTGGTAGTCCTGTATTCTCAGGGTGATGTCCTGATCCTCCAGCGAGCGGAGTCCTGGAACGATGTAATACCTGTTGACGCACCATCCCCTTCGGGTCTCTCCTTCAGTGGTGATGTTCTCGTCAGGCAGCATGAACGACTCGCTCATCCATACATCGTCACCGTTACATACAGAGACGGTCATCTTGTTCCCGTCAAGATCAAACACGTAGTCGCCAAGTATCGGTAGGGCGGATTTGGCAGAAAACGCCCTCCTGAGCCTCGTCAGCGTCCCAAGGAGCTGGTTTTTAGTAATCTTGATCTCTTTCATATCAGCTGTAATTTGTCTTTAATGTATTCGTCTATCTTCTTCTCGAAGTCGCGGCACTTCTTCGAGATCTCTTTGAGCACCTGCTGGTCGCAACTGGCATTGCCTTTGTAACGCTTGCGCTCTGCCCAGGCTTCCCGCCAACCTCTAACGACGATAAAGAAATTGAAAGCTTCACGGTCTTTGATTGGCAACGGTACGGTGCTGTTCTGTGACGCAGCAGATACTCGCTTGTTCCAGTCATCCAGCTCCTTTTCCTTCTCCAGGCTTGCCAGCAGAACCTCCTGACTGCGCCCCTGGTCGAAATACTGCCTCCAGAGCTTGCGCACACGGTAGACCAGCATCAGGTATTCCTCCTGCTTGGTAAGCGCACCGTCTGCCATTGGTGTCTGTACCATGCGGTACACGTCGCCACCTCTTCGGATCAGGTCGTTAAACTCGATGCTGGCCACCGTGCGGTCAGTCGTTGACAGTATAGGTGCCTTGTGCTTCGAGTCGAATATCTCATATTGTACTTTGAACGGCATGGTCTTTTACGTTTTATTGATTGAACAGACTCATTTGCGGATTATAGGGAACCACCTTCGGATGGGCGTAGGGCTTCTTTGTACCTCGGAAATTGGTGTACTTGATACGGATATCTTCGGCCTCATCCTTGGTTACTCCACGCGATACGATCTCGCGCTCTCCTGTCAGTCGGTTGCGTGCTACGACGCAGTATAAAGGTTTTCTCATTTCCCGTCCTCCTTCGCTATACATTTTGCCAGTATCTCCATTACTTCTTTCCGATAACCTTGTAGAACTTCTCTTTCTCACGCTGCTTTGCGGCCTTGGTGATCTCTATGTAAGTATCCGCTACAGCTGTACGCCTCCACTTTATGATATGGGTTATGTAGTCGATCATCACATTCTGGAACTCTTCAAAGCTCCTTA
>ODAI010636017.1_pt1 | contig 11698 bp, 15 predicted proteins | sample 1539321 | NCBI WGS metagenome assembly ODAI01 (sample SAMN02144231, study PRJEB22623) | gut metagenome | biome: sheep rumen | host: Ovis aries | place: New Zealand
ATGTCTGATGCTTCAGCCAAATCCATTTGCGATGCAGCTGCAAGATTCAGCACTCCATCAATAGACTGAAGCATTTCTTCTGTCGAGTACCCTGCTAAACTCATATAGGAGAATGCGTCAGCAACCTCTGAAGCACTGTACTGAGTGGACGAACCAAGTTCCTTCGCTTTATCAGAAAGGGCTTCCAGTTCTGCACCAGTAGCACCTGACAACGCTTCCACCTTGCTCATGGAAGTTTCAAATCTGGATCCGACTTCAACAACGTACTCAGCCGCCTGCTTCGCGCCGTCCACCAGCTTGTCAAAGCCCTGGCTCATCAGGTTACCAACCGCCACCGAAAGCGCATCCTTCAGGCCGGAGCCCATCTTATCTGCTTCCTGTGCGGTTTCCTGCATCTCGTTTCCCATCTTATCGATGGACGTTGCGCATTTATCGGCGGAAGTGGACGCTTCTTTGATGTATTTCGAGTTTTTGTCGACAGCGGTATTCATCTTTTTGACGGATCCGTCTGCCTTCGCGACTTTGGTTTCCCACCGGTCAATGTTGATGGATGCTTTTGCCTGTTCCTGCGCCTGTTTGTTTACCTTCTTTTCAAGGTCTTCAACCGCTTTCGCCTGCTTCTTGTAGGCAGCAGTACCCTTTTCACCGGCGTCGTCCATGCGCTGGAGTTCTTTCCGGGCCTCTTCCAGTTCGTCCCCGAACTTTTCCAACGCTTCACCGGCATCACGATAGTTCTTCTTTGCATTGGAAAGACCGCCCTTTGCAGATTCAAGCGCACGGTTGGCGGCTTCCTGTTTTTCTTTCAGTAATTCCTGTTTCTTGGTCAACGCTTCAAGGCTGTTTGCGTTGCCCTTGTATTCGTCTTCGAGATTTTTCAGCTGTTGGTCAAACTTTTTTGCCGATTCTTCAGCGGACTTCATGCCATTGGCAAATTCTTTTTCACCATCCAGCGCAAGGACTATACCAATTTTGTTCGGCATGTAATCCCTCCTTATACAACAAAAAGCGCCCACACATTAAACCTATTCAAGTTCATGCATGGACGCTTCTTTTCAGTTAGGGCAAATCATCAATTCCCCCACCAGTATCTTTTTTCCCGCCGTTCATTTCAAGGTATTCGTCATATATCAGATGGAATTTCTTCGGAGTCATCGCAAGCACTTCCGCTTCCGAATAACCCAGTTTTGTCGTTCCGATATAGATCATCCTTGCAATGTTCAGCTGTTCTATGTCATCAGGATCATCCGGTTCATCATCTTCGTCCGGATCCGGCATCGAGATCCCATACGCTTTCAGGATCGTGCGGACCACCCTCGCTGTCATTGACAGGTCAAGCATCCGCATGACTTCCATCAGTTCAGGACCTCTGCCTTTTCCACCGTTTCGGATGATTTCATCGTTTATCAGTGTACAGACAATGAAGCCTGCCGCCTTGTACAACGTCCGGTCATCCTTCAGCATTTCCAACACTTCGACAAGTGGTTTGTCAAAGTGGTCTTGGATTTCGTCAATTGCGGCGAACGTAAAGAGGAATCTCCTCTCTACGCCGCCGATATTAACTGGAATCCCTCTTGGTTGCAATGCACTCATTCACTGCCTCCTTTGTGTGAATCAGTATTAGCCAACGCCTCCGTTGCCTCCGGTGCCTCCGGTGCCTCCGGTGATGCCAACCTTGCCGTTCAGCCAGGTCTTCGCCGCAGCCAGTGTGCTGAAACGCTTGGTTTCTTTCCAAGAACCGTCTGCCAGAACGAAGATTTCACCCTCAAGAGTGACATGATTGAATGTGGTGTTCTCCTGTTTGGTCTGGTTCTCATCGTTCGGCTCTGCGAACTGAACCTTTTTGTAGAACTTCGCCACGTAGTCTCCTTCGGATTTGCCGATTGCACCAGTGCCTACATACGGAGCAACATCATTGGCATTGAACAGGATCGCCTTGTCGGTGCCTTCACCGGATTCCAGCTGATGCCCCAGAAGCATGGTGTAGATATCTTCCTGATCGTGGTTAAATTCCACCGTCAGGGTGCCGCCGGTCACAGAGTTGTCTGTCTCAACAACACGGTTGTCGCCATAGTCCTTCACGCTGGAACGTGTCGGATTGCCGTTGTAGGCTGCTACCGGGCTGAGATATTTACCGCCGGAATAAGTGCCGGCTGTTTCATCGAAAATACCGAATACTGCGTACTCAATTCCCTTTTTAGACATTTTTAAAAACCTCCTGTAATTTTTTCAGGTCAGCGACACGCTTTCTTTTTGCGTGCCGGTAAGTTAATCAAGTTCCATCTCTGCTTTTACGATTTCTTCCATGATTGACTTGCAGGATGACTCGACGGATGAAGCAGATGCATTTCTCCACGGCTTGTGTGCGCCTTTTCCATCGTGCCGTCCATATTCGAGGACGTTTGCAATCTTTGCAAGAGATTCCCCCTTGCTGTCCCTTCCGGTGATTGTCACCACACCAAAGACACCATACTGGTTAACCTTTGCATCTTTTGTAGTCACTCCAGCTTTCGCCCTTGAAGGATGTATGTGCGATCTGACAGAACCTTCCAAAGTCGGGAGGGCTGCTTTGACTGCTTTCTTTGCGATCTCGTCCGCCTTTCCTTTGTCGCTCAGCTTTTCCAGCTTCTTTATGACTTCTTCAAGTCCGTTCACCGTAATGCTTGCCATATCATTCGTCCTCTTCGTCAATGATGCAGGTGATGACCATGTGTGTGCAGCCGGTCTGTGTTCCGGAGCTGGACTGACCGCTTTCGGACTCATACGCAAAAAGCGGCATCCCTGTTACAAGGAATCCCGCTTCTCTTAACGCTTGCCGTATCTGTTTTCGTGGAGTCACATAATCAGCATGACCTTTGGCGAACCAATGGATCTGCATGTCATGTTCCCACTCCGTGTCAGTATTATCTCCATAATCTGCATAATCACCTTGACTGTTGTAGGTGATGAACACATCCGGATTCTCATTCTCCGGTTTTGCCAGAGGCCATATGTTCCCATTGACCAGTTCTGTCAGTGCAGATTCTATCTTTTGATTGACGTTCATACCGCACCCCCATCACGAACACATCAGCTGGATCATCGACTTGTCATTCCGGTATGTCCTGACAATGTCATAAGTTCCACCGTCATAAATCACCTTCGTGGCATATGCCTTCTTTCCACTGGATGCTGTGTGTTTGGTCTGTTCCCAATCCTCTTGTCTGATTTCAAGCACGATCGAAATCACAAAACCGGCTCTGTGTGCATCATAAAACTCTGTCCTAGTAACGGACCGCTCCCGGCAGTAAACCGGGAACTGTTCCGTATTCTCAACAGGGAACCCATTTGCATTTTTCCCTTGTGTGACCACAAGAAGGACAGCTTCTTCATTCATGATCAATCACCGTCCTCATCATAATCACCAGACAGCGACATTGCCGCCGATAACGCTTCATAGGCTTCCTGGAAACGTGGTTCATTGTCGTAACCGTAATGCGCTTTGCAGTACAGTTTAACAGCCTGCTTGGTCAACGGATCGTCAAGGTCGATGGTTCGGACCCCTTGTCTGTCGAGATCATTTGCCGCCGCCTTGATCAAATCCGTAATCTCACTGCGTGATGTCTCTGTGTCATTAACCCGGACGGCTCGGATCATTTCCACCAGATACGTCTCTTTGACGCGGAGTCCGTCAACCATTAGCTACCCTGTTCGGCTTTCGGATCACTTTCAGAGCTGTTCGCCGCCGTCTGCGCCGCCAAGAAAGCAGTGATCATTTCAGCCTTCGTCATATCGGATGTTACGCCCTCGTACTCCAACTCAGACGCGAGTGCAGCGATTTTGGCTTTTGTCAAAGCATTGAGTTCGGCCTCACTGTACTCGCCATCCTTATCCGTGTCGGCGAGGGCTGTTATTCCCCCTCTGTCAGCAGAGCGAATGCCTTAGTGGAAAGAACACCACCGTCAACGATCGCATATGCGCAGTAGTCAGCGGTACGTGCTTTTACATGTTCTTCGGTCTGAAGAGCAACGTCTTTATTGACGTTTGCGATGTATCCAACTCCGGGTGCGCCCAGAAGTACATCGCCTGCCGGAATTGAATCATCTTCCTTAACCGGGATGCCGAAGATTCTGTTCACGCCGCCATTGACCGGATCAGCTACCATGATCGGTCTGCCGTTGTTGTCCTTCACGTTTGCAAGGCCTGTCCAGATGGTCTCTGCCTTTGCATAAAAAGCAAGTGCGTTCGTTCCGATTGTGACTTTGGAGCGTGCGTTTGTCAGATCTGCATAGGTGATTCCATCAGTCGCATCATACTCCACAACCTGCGGAGTCTGGGTTTCGGCTTTCAGCTCAGTGATGATGCCTTTCGGTTCCGGCTTGAAGGTCTCGCCCTGTCCGGGCTGTCCTTTGCCATTTGCTACGCCGTAGCCAAGAGCGGCACCCATCTTTTCCGCCAGACGTCTCTGGATGTACGGGATGAAATCTGCGATTGCCATTTCGCGAAGCTTCCAAGATACAGTGATGGCTCTTGCCAGTTCGCAGCCGTTCAGAGTCAGGGACCGGAAGGTCTCGGTTCCGTCAGCCGTTGCAGTTGCTTCGTCATACCAAGCTGCAGAGGTGCTGGTGTTTGCGATCGGTACGGTGTAAACGCCCTTTACATAGGTTTTCTGAGCGTCTGCCCACAGCGGATACAGCTCCTCTACCATGTCCCAGATACCGTTTGCTACGGTCTCAGGAATCACAAGGCCGGTGTTGCCAGTTGTATGGGTGTAAGCGTTGACCATGCGAACAATGTTCTGTTCCTCATCGGTCAGAGCCTTGCCCATCATTTCCTTTGCCCATGCATTTACATAAGCGTCGGATTTGAACATTGCTTCCGGATCGTTCTTGTCGGTCTGGGCCGGTGCAAAGTTGATCTTCTCAATGACTTTAGCGCCTTCGTCCGGAACGCCCGCCATGTTCTCGATGTCGTAAACCGGCTGATTATCGGACAGCGCGCGAAGATCTGCGAGAGCCTGTGCGGTCTTGTCCCATTCAGCGTCCAGATCGTTGATCTCTGCCATCTTTGCAGTGGACTCTTCCAGCTTTCCTTCGTCAATGAGTGTCTGTGCCATGTCGGTCATGGCTTTTCTCTTTTCGATGTATTCCTGTTTGGTCATCTCTTATTCCTCCTGTAATTTTTTCAGGTCAGCGGCAAGCCATCAATCGGCAAGCCGGTTCAGTTTCAAAAGATTCAGTTTCAGTTGTAACAATTCCGCATCTTTGGTTGCTTCTTCCTTCTGCATGAGCATTCTGGCTTTGTCCATCTGCTCCGCTGTCGGAAGTTTAAAAGATCCTCCTGCTGCCACAAGCGATAGCGCCTCTTCCGCCTGTTCAAACATGATGCCATCAACAAGCCCCTTTTCTTTGGCTTGCTCTGCGGTCAACCACGTTTCGTGTTCCATCATGTCCAATGCATCCGCTCTGGTCATGCCGGCTTTCGCCATGTATGCCGTGCAAAGAGCATTGTCTGCTGTTTCCAGAACCTCCGCCATGTGTTCCATGTCGTTGTGGTTTCCAATGACGCCGGTACTCACACAGTGGACCATCATGAGCGCCGTCGGTGCCATGTAGCATTCAGCCGCACAGGCGATCACAGAAGCCGCAGAGCACGCCTCTCCGGTGATGTAGATTGTGACATTCCGTGTTTCTGTCGCATTCCGCAGCAGTGTGTAGATCTCGCTTCCCACGTCGATCACTCCACCGGGCGAATTGATGTATACATCAATGTCATCTCCGGGCTGAGAAGCATCAAGCACTTTCTGGATATCACGCGGACAGGTCGAATCCTCCTCGATCCAGTCAAAATACCATTTGTAATCATTGGGAATGATTTTTCCCCTTACATCAATTTTATGTCGCATCGCCATCACCACCTTCCGTTATTGGCATTGTATCGAGCCGCCTTACATACACGTCGCCGCCGGGAATCGGTGGGAGATTCAGCACGGCTCGGATCTCGTTTGCATTCATGATGCCTCTGTCAAGGAACTGCACCAGATTCAGCTTTGTCTGCATGGAAGCACACTGAAGATTGGACGCTTCATATACGATATAGTTTCCGACGTCAATTTCACGGCGGGAGAACAGCCGCATTGTCAGGACTTCCCCAAACTGGATTGCTACCGGCTCGATCACAGCTTCATAGTAGGCATTCCACTCATCTTCGTTATAGTCACTCTGCACGATATGCTTGTTGACATTGAAGAATGAATAGATTCTGTCTGTAATGATGTTTGTGATTGCGCTGTTCGGAACGTAATCTTTCGGTTCGATCTGTTTCGCATCTGCTTTGCTGTCCACGCCGGCGGCCCCAAAGGTGTCGGACTCATACGACAGGTAGTTATTGACAAACTCCTGCACGTTCTTCTTGATGTCTTCCGGTCGCATGGAGCTATGGAACGACAGCAACCATCGAATGATTCCACTGTTTTTGATTGCCTTGACAATACCCTGATCAATGATCCCGACGCACTCCATCAACTGTGTGAGTGCCGGTGCCGGGTCATCTCCAAAAATCCGGTCGCTGTAGAAGTCTCTCCGGAGATGCAGGATATCAGCATACCGGAATGTGCTTCTGCTTCCGTTTTTGAACGTAAATCGGATGTGCGTCTCTCCGCGCAGTTCCACCACTTCTGCAAATGTGCACGGGATCGGGTACAGCTGCATGGGCCGTCCGGTGTCGTCCCGGATGATCAACGCAAAAGCATTGTTATTCAGCATCAGCTGATTGGCCATCTTTTCCTGGAACTGCTGCCCGGTCATGTGCGGATTCGGATATTTCAGCATGGTCTTGATATCCGTTCGCGGATTCAGCTGCATCCCTGTCTTAGGATCATCCCGGATGTGCTTCGCCACCAACTTACCGACCGCCTGAGAAAACGGACGAATACAGGCGCGCACCAAATCGGATTGGTACAGCTTGCCGTTCCATGCGTAAAAGTATTCGTTTTCCATCGTGATCATCTTCAGCACGCTCTGCTGAGTCGGTTTTTCGTTTGTTGTCGGTTCCCTCGACCGTCTGTTAAACAGTGCCATTCGATCCCTCCTATATCATAGATTGATATTCTGCCTTATAATCCTGCAGGACAACATAAGCATCCAGCAGGGCCATTGTCCCGTCTATTCGTCTGGTCGGTACGCTTGTTTTGATCGGCCGTATGTTGTCGTTTTTGTCTACTTCAACAGCTGTGTTATACAGGCACCACTTATCAATGGGGTTGTCATTGTACACGATGCGTTTCGCTTCAAGATCCGCCCCGAGTGACTTCGTGGGTCCAGACAGTGTTTTCATACCCTGCACGACCGGCACCATCACATCACGTCCAAAAGTATTTTCCATATCCTCGATCCAATATTTTGCCGACCAGGAATCATACCCGCACTTGAACAGATAGATGTCGTACTTCTGCTGAATCTCTATAAACCAGTTCGTCACATCCTTATAACTGATCTGATTCCCTTCACAGGTCCGCATATACCCCTGTTCGATCCAGATGTCATACGGGATATGGTCTTCCTTCACTCTCTGGTCAACAAGGTCAGCAGGCATCCAGTACATCGACAGGACGTATATCCGCTCATCGTTCGGCACCTGAAAGATCACCTTTGCCGCTGTCAGGTCTGTGGTCTTTGACAGGTCAGTCCCACCGATACCATATCTCGGTTTCAGCTTCTCGGTATCAAATTTCTCCGGGTTGTTCGCCTGTTCAGCGGTCAGCCATGCTTCCGATGATGTTTCCGGAATATTGAATTCTTTGCAAACCAGATTTTTTACGAGAAGCGGGTTCTTCTTAGCACGTTCAACCTTCTCTTTCAGTGTCTGATAATTCTTGATTGTGCCGAGCCCAGGGTTTGCTTTCTTCCAGCAATTCGGATCTGTCCATTCTTCTCGCTTATCCAGTTCATACACGAAAGCAATCAGCCGGTCGTCTTTGTAACCTTTCTGGTCAAAATATCCGTCAATAACTCTTTTTGCTTCGTCGTATTTTTGATCATAAATGTCTTCCCGGACCGTTCCCGCAGTGGATGTAATAAAAATCAGCGGCTGTTCCCTTGCTGTTACACCATCTGCGATGATGTCGTACAATGCTTTTCCAGACGTCCATTGATGGATCTCATCCATTAAACCACAATGGATATTTAGACCGTCGAGGGTGTTGCTGTCAGATGCAAGCGGCTTGAACACTCCATCGCAAAAGTCAGCGTCCAGCTCTCCGACCAACGACCGGACCCTTTTGGCAAGGACCGGACTCTTTGCAACCATCCGCTTTGCTTCCAGCCATATGATTTTTGCCTGGTCTCTTTTGCTTGCCACAGCATATACTTCAGGGCCCGGTTCTCCGTCGCCCATCAACATATACAAGCCAACAATGGAAGCAAGCAAGGACTTTCCGTTCTTTTTTCCTACAATCAGGATTGCTTCTCTGTACTTCCGGTTCCCTTCGATATCGACGAAACCAAAAACGGCAGCCAAAAGAGCCTTTTCCCACAATTCCAGGACAACTCTCTTGCCGCCGTATTTCCCTTTGCTATGTCTGCAGAAATTTTCCGCAAACTCAATGATATGATTTCCGTGTTTATTGGAGTAGAACCATTCGTCCGGATTGTCCAAATCGTGCACCAGTTTCCTGTACGTCTTCCGGACCTTTTCCGAAACGGTTTCTTCTCCGTTCTCGATCTTCTCCCAGTATTCCCTTATCGGATTGTAATCCGCTGGATACTTAATCATCTAACGAATTGATAAAGTCATCAAAGCCGTCATCGTTCTGCCTACTGGTTGCGATCGTGTCTTTTGGGAGAAGATCCGTAAGCTGTTTGATGGCTTTTTGATAAAGTGTGTTCATGGAAGTATATAAATCAGCACTGGGACGCTTCCGTTCATACGGCGGATTGTCTTTGCCCTGCTGGAACATCTCAGTGTATCCATTCGTGTCCAGGTCAACGGCAAGATCATCCAGCGTGACCCTCAAATGTGCGCATCTCTGTACCAATCCTTCAACAACGTGTTTCTTCTTTGGGTCAACGTCCGTAAGAAACTGCAAGAGTCGCCGTTCTTCGTTCGTAACCCGTTCTTCTTTTGTCAGTTTCTTCTTTCTTCCCATAGGTATCAGCCCTTTCTTTAGAACAGGGGAGGCTAAAAACGACCTGTGAATAAAATCGAGGTAGGCGTGCGGTGTCCATCCGCCGATTTTTCGAAAAAATTTTAGGGGGGATCCTGCCGGAGTGTGGACCGGAGTGGAATCGGCGTTCCGTCTGGTGCGAATTCATACCGGACCATTCTGTCCGGAAGCTCCGGAGCATACCCATGAATGATATTGTGACATTCGTGGCACACGTAGATCAGGTTGTCAAACGATAAAGAAATGTCAGGATCATCGATGTTGTTCGGTGTCAGGTGTATCTTGTGATGGATGATTTTTCCCAGTTGCTTTCCACAACGTTCACAGATCCCACCGTCAATGGCCTGCCTGTGTTGTATGTATGCTTTCCTGCATTTCTTCCAAGCGGATGAATGATAAAAAGATTCAGCAAAGTCTCTTGCCATTCTGTATGCCTCCATACTGTCCTTGTTGACTGCGTCCAGTACACCAGACACAGCCCGGACAGTGATCAATGTGCACTTGATCGACCGCATTGGACTCTGACGCTCGTCACGGGTACGGTCAACCTGGCGAATGGGTTAGCATCGTGTGGTTGTCCCATTAACCACAGAAGGAGCCTACGCTGTGACACGTAAGCTCCCTATCAAGAAAGGAGGCAAAGAATGAAAAAAAGCTGCTGTCTTTTTGTCATTGCTCCAAGTTTAACATAACATATCTGTCGTTGTAGTACAATGTGTGTTTTTTGTTACTTAGTGTTACTTTTTGTTACTTTAGCGCTTTTTTTGTGTGATTATTTATTTGAGGGATGATAGAACGAAGATCCTGAAGGGCTTCACCATGTACACGCCGGATATATGAATATTCGTAACAAATAGCTTCAGCAACATCCGCCAGCGTGTTTACCTGGTATTCATTCTTGGTCTGGATATAACGAAGAGATATGACAGACCGTTTCACTTCGCTGTCTAACATGCTGATGGCTTCCGTGATTTCATCATATGCCACTGTCATGCGATGATTCGCCTTAATCAGATTGGTTATAGCCCTGTCACGCATGACCATCAGATCAGACAGATCGTGGTTTTCTCCAGAGTGTGGCATGCCGTCATAAGTGACAGCACCGACCGATTCCTGAACCGATGCCAGTTCTTCATATTCGCCCTGCAGCCGGCGCACATTCATTTTAGCCCGGCGGTATCGCCATAACCAGTCCTTCACGTTGAATTGGTCCATCTCTATCATCTCCCTCACTTCCAACCCAGATCCGTCTTTGCGATCAACATTCCGGTAAGTACATCGTACATCTGGATTTTATTGTACATGCCTTCATATTGCAAGATTGGCGTTTCTCCCATCATGATCTGATACTTGCCTTTGCCGATCTCTTCTTCTTTGAAATTCAGTTCCTTCAGAAGTGCTGACCACAGGGATTCGTCAATCAGGTCCTGTTCTCCGTATATGTCCTCTGGCTCCGGATGCCCGAACTTTCCTGTCATCTTCAGGTCGGACAGCATGTTGTATTCCATCTCCAGATTCAGGTCCTGTTTGATGGTTTCGATCAGGTCCATCCATGTTGTCCATCCGTTGTGGAGATATGCGGATATCTTATCGTAAGCATTCAGAAATCTGGTACACCGCACCTGTCCGAATCCGAACACGTCATGAAGGATTGATATGCTTGCGATCCTGACGGTTTCGATTGTTGCTTCTTTGATATGTTCGGTCACCGAATCCAGTTCTTTCATGGTCAATCCTGTGTGGATATTCATCCGCCCTCTGGTCTGGATCTCCTTCTGCAGGGCTTCCAGTCCGCCTTCCTTGACCAGTCGTTCCGCCATTGTAAGACCATCCATCCGGCCTTGTGTGTACTCCTTCAGCTTACTGCTCACCGTTTCCACCTCCAGTGCCACCAGTCACGAAACCATGTAACGACATACCATATGGCAACACCGACCGTTATCGTGGTCATGATGGTCAATAGTATCGCGAACATAAACATGATATAGTCTTTCAACAGTCACACCCCTTTTCTTTTTCGTGCTGTTCGTCTGACAGGGAAGTCACATACTCAGGCGGATCAGCTGTCCATTTACCATAGACTTTCCGCCAGATAGTCTGGTTTTCGCTTCCGCACCAATAACGCTGTGTGTTCCTTTGTGCTTCAATGTACGGACCATCAACAACCACGTCCACCAGATCCAGCACAGGTTCATCAACTATCTCTTCCAGTGTATATCCTGTGTACATCCAGATTGTTTTCGTGCTTCCGAATTGCGTCCGGAACATCTTACAGATCGCATACCCTTCCGACCGGTTCGGCGGATACATCGGATCACCGCCTGAGAGTGTCAGACCATCGCAGTAATCTTCGGCACACAGTTCCAGTATGTGAGTCATGTGGTCCGGGCGGAACAGTTCGCCACCAGCTGGATCCTGTGTCCATTCATTCTGGCATCCTGGACAATGATGATTACATCCAGCTACCCACAGGACACAGCGGATTCCTTCACCGTTTTTCAGATCGTCCTTGTCTATCATGTGGAAGTTCATGGTCATCACCTCGATTGTTCCAGAGTC
>ODAI013071019.1_pt1 | contig 11698 bp, 13 predicted proteins | sample 1539321 | NCBI WGS metagenome assembly ODAI01 (sample SAMN02144231, study PRJEB22623) | gut metagenome | biome: sheep rumen | host: Ovis aries | place: New Zealand
TAATTATATATTTGATAATGGAGAAAAGAAAAGTTTTAATAACAACAATTATAATAAGTATATTAAAAAAAACACTAATATTATCAAAAATCAAACAAAATCAAAAGAAAAAAAAGTCAAAGTAACAGATAAAATTATTGATAGATTTATTATTACTAGAGATATTAAAAAAACTATATTTTATTTTGATAAAATTGTAAGTAATTTTCCTAAGAGTGAAAAAATATTAAAAGATAGAATAATGGATGATATGTATTCTATGCTAGAAATTACTTACATTGCTAATTCTTTAGAAGAAAGAGTTTATCAACAAAAAAAGCTACTAGCTAAACTTAAAATGATTGATTTCTATACTTTAATGGCATATGACAAGAAGTTCATTAGTAACAACCAATATAATCAAGTAGGTAATTTTTTACTTAATATAATAAAAGAAACAAATGCTTGGATAAAAAATGAAAAGATATAATAATTTATATGAAAAAATGCTTGATTTCAAAGTTATAAATGATACTTATAAAATAATAAGGAAAAATACTAAAAATAAAGATAAGCTATATAGATTTGAACAGTATTATACTATCAATATAATTAATGTATTTAACTGTTTAAAAGAAAAAATATACAATCCTGGAAATTATAATGTATTTATGATTTCAGAGCCTAAATATAGAATAATTATGAGCCAAAACATAAAAGATAAATTAATCAACCATTTAGTATCTAATCAAATTTTATTACCACCTTTAGATAAAACCTTAATCGACACTAATGTTGCCACTAGAATTAATAAAGGTACACACTATGGAATTAAAAAACTTAAAAAATATTTAAATTCATACAAAAACAAACAAGTATATGCACTAAAATTTGATATAAATAAATACTTTTATATGATAGATCATAATATATTATTTAATATGATAAAAACAAAAATCAAAGACAAAGATGCCTTAACAATAATAAGAAATATTATAGATTCTACTGACAAAGATTATATTAATGAGAGAATAAAAAAAACCAAAGAAAAAATAATAGAAAAAATTAATAAATCTAATTTAAGCACTACTGAAAAAGAGTCTAAAATCAAAGAAATTAAAAGATTGCCATTTTATGAAAAAGGTAAAGGATTACCCATTGGAAATATGAGTTCCCAAATCATGGCAGTATTTTATTTAAATAAACTAGATCATTTTATTAAGGAAAAACTACATATAAAACAATACATAAGATATATGGATGACGGAATCTTAATTTCAAATGATAAAGAATACCTTAAACATTGTTTAAAACTTATTGAACAAGAGTTAAAAAAATATAAACTTAAACTTAACAATAAAACTCAAATAGTGAATGTTAATAAAGAGGGTATAGACTTTTTAGGATTCCATTTCTATAAAAGAGGAAAAGTTATTATGAAAGTTAGAAATGATTGTAAGAAACACTTTAAAAGAAAATTAAAAATAATTAATAAATGCAAACTACCCAAAAGTACTTATATTTCAATTATAAAAAGCTATGAGGGCCATTTTAAATGGGGAAATTGTTATAATTTATATAAAGATAATATAAAAAAATATAGAAATACACAAATAATAAATCATCTGCCTATTTAGATTTAACATATAAAATACTTAATAAAATAAGCATTTTTTCTTTACAAACAAAATATAATTTGTTATAATCTAAATCGAGTAATTTAATTACTCCTTGCTTAAATATTTTAAGCCGAAAGACCATAAGGAGGTGTAATAATGAAACATTACGAAATCATGTTTATCGTAAGACCAACATTAGGTGAGGATGAAGTAAAGAAAGTGGTTAAATCATTTTCAAAAATAATCACTGATAATGGGTCAAAAGTAACTGATGAACAATCTATGGGACAAAGAGAACTTGCTTACGAAATTAAAGATTTCAAAAGCGGATACTATTTTGTCTTTGAAGTAGAGTCAAAAGATGATAAAGCAATTAAAGAATTCGATCGTTTAGCTCTTATCAACAAAGATATAATTCGTCATTTAATTACAAAAGTAGAAGACTAAGAAGAGAGGTACTTATATGAATAGAGTTTGTTTAGTTGGTAGATTAACTGCTAAACCGGAATTAAGATATACAGGTTCTAATACAGCATACACAAGATTTTCTATAGCTGTAAATAGAACATTCGCAAATGCCCAAGGTGAAAGAGAAGCTGACTTTATAAATATAGTAGCTTGGAGAAGACAAGCTGAAAATATTTGCCAATATTTAGATAAAGGAAGTCAAGTTTCAATCGATGGAAGAATCCAAACAGGATCATTTACAGGACAAGATGGAAATAGAAGGTATACGACAGAAGTAGTTGCTGATAACGTACAATTCCTAGATACAAGAAGAAATCAAAATAATTCTACACCATATGATTATCAAGATGCACCAGCTCCAGAAGAACCATCAACACCTGTAGATGTAGATTCAGATCCATTCGCAGACTTTGGGGATAACGTTTCAATTGATGATAATTTTCTAGAATAAAGGAGGAATATAAATGGCAGAATTTAGAAGAAAAAAGAGAAAAGTATGCCAATTATGTGCCGGTAAACACGTAACATATAAAGATGAAAATCTAAAGAAATACGTTAGTTTAGATAAAGGTAAAATATTACCAAGAAGAATAACAGGTACATGTGCAAGACATCAAAGATATATAGCAGGTGAAATTAAAAAAGCAAGAATTATTGCTTTATTACCATTCGTAAAATAAAATACTTACAAAAAATGTAAGTATTTTTTAAATTCTTTTTTTAGAGCCTATATTATCATAACCACTCCCATAAAAATCATTTAAATAAGAAATTAAATCATCAAAAGTTTTAATTTTTTTAAGAGCACTTAAAGAATCTAAATTATAATCATTATATTTCAAATATTCTTCTAGTAAATTAAGAAACACATCAAAATTAGGAAATATTTTATCTAACCTATTATATGAAAATTCAGAAAGGTCAGAATAAATTAAATAAAAGTTTTTTAAGTCATCAATATCAAAACTACCGTTGAAAATATTGTTAATAGAATTATATCTATTATTAGCCATAATTAAATTTAAAATAAAATCATTGTCAAAATCACTATTAAGTAGTTCATCTAGATCAGTTTCCAATAAGTCATAATATTTTCTAAATAAATTAATAATATCGGAAGAAGTGTAGTCAGACTTTTTTAAAGACATAAAATCGTCCCAAAAATAATTAAAATAATTATAATAAGAAATACTTCCATTCCTATAAATACCAAGCTCATTTTCAATAGTATCTACAAGAGCATCCCTATATAACATAACATCTACATTACTAGCAAAAAAACTAACATCCAAATCTATAATAGGTAAATCTGGAAATCTTTTTTTAAGATTCAAAGCTTCTAAATAATAAGGATTTAATTCCTTAGAACCATCTGTAATACAAAAAATACCAATAGGATTAAACGCATCCAATACAACCTCATTATAAAATAAAGTATTATCATTAACAGTTTTAAAAGATTGAACAATAGGAAGCACGCCTGAAAGGTAAACATTATAAATATCTTGTGCATTGTTCCTTATAAATAAATCTTCCGAACTAGTCATAACAATATCCTCTGGATTCATAATAAATCCAAAAGGTTTATTATAAGTATCAGTATGATTTTCAGTAATTAGAGATGCCGATACATAATTTCCATTATATTCCCCAGACCAACTAGAACTAGTAACAGAATGACAAATAAATTTAAAACTAGAGCCAATTTCATAATCAGAGACATTACTTAAATTATTCTTCCAATCATCTAAAATAATATCTTGTATTTGAAAAAACAAATTTTCTAGTTTACTTAAATCTAGAATATCCTCTTTCAAATAAGAATCATATAGCTCATTATAATAATTATAAACTTCCAATGAGCATACATCCTTTAAGTTTTTCATTAAATCATCTTTTAAAACAAATAGATCACGAGTTTTAAAAACTTTAACTTGAAACAAATAAAGATCATCTATAAATTCTATCAGTTTAGATAAATCTTCACTATTAGAATTACTAATACAATTATTAAAATAAGATTCAATCAAAGACCTTTTATTAATATAATATTCCTCACCATATCCATGATCCTTAACAATAGAATTAATATTAAAACCTAAAGAATTAAATTTAGAAATAATACTATTAAATTCAAAAGAAAAATCATAACTTTCATTTTCAATCATAGAACTAGTAATATGAATATTATCAAATAAACGAATTAAATAATCTAAAAATTCATCTGATTTAATATTATTTCTTTTTTCGAAATTAAATCTTACCCATCCAACTTTCAAATAGCTATCAAATTTCTTTCCATAAGAACTGTCAAAGCAAATAAAATAATAACCATTTTCTTCCTTAATTGATAAAGTTTCCATAGAACCACCTTATCTTATTTATAAAATAAAACAAAATAAAAGTAAAGAAAAATAAATATAAATTTACAAGTATTTACGAAATAATGATATAATAAAAATGGGAGTGATAAAATGAATAAAGAACCATCACTAGAGGATATCGTAAAAAACGATTATCAAGAAAAAACAATCCTAGACTTAAATATAAATACGAAAAAAATAGGACTAGCATCAGACCATAGAGGATACGATTTAAAACAAAAACTTACAAAATATTTAAATAAAAAAGGCTATACTGTAATTGACTACGGATGTGATGACAAAAATAAACATGACTACCCAGAATATGCCTTTAAATTAGGCGAAGCAATTAGAGATAAAAAAATAGAAAAAGGCATAGCTATTTGTGGAAGCGGAATAGGAATAAGTATAGCTTGTAATAAAGTAAAAGGAGTTAGGTGCGCCAAAGTTAATAATACAAAAGAAGCCAAATATACAAGACAAGATAACGACGCAAATGCAATAGCTTTAAATGGAAACATGAGACTATACAAAGCAAAAGACATTGTAGATACATTTCTAAATACACCATTTAGTAATGAGGAAAGACACATAAAAAGAATAAAAATGGTAGATGATTACAAATGCTAAAAATAACCCTATACCTAATAACCTTAATTATTACAGTATGGTCTTTAGAAAGCATTAACATATCAGGTCTATTTAAAAAAAACAGATATTATCAAGCAAGAGTATTATACATAATAATAAGTATGTCACTATCATATCTAGTAGTTAACTTTATATATGAATTTTTAAAATTTAATACATTATAGGAGGCTAGAGATGAAGAAAATTATACTGACATCTATTACTATCGTATTAATACCTTTTTTTGTTATAAAAACATTTACAAAAACAGATAATATAAATATAAAGTACATATCATCAAAAACAATTAAAGTAAAAAATGAAAAATCAGGAGAAATAAAAGAAATCCCATTTGAAGAATATATTAAAGGAGTAGTATCAGGAGAAATGCCAGCTAGCTACGAATTAGAAGCCCTAAAAGCCCAAGCAGTAGCCGCAAGAAGCTACGCACTTTATCATATGAATGGAAAAGAGTACGATGTAACAAATACAACTTCATCGCAAGTATACCTAGAAGAAAAAGACTTAAGAGAAAAATGGAAAGAAGATTATGATAAATACTCAGAAAAAATAGAAAAAGCCATTATAGAAACAAAAGGAGAATATTTAACTTATAAAGGAGAAAAAGTAAATGCTATGTTCTTTGCAGTAAGCACAGGAAAAACAGAAAATAGCGAAGAAGTATTCGTATCAAAACTTCCATACCTAAGAAGCGTCTCAAGTTCATGGGATGAAAAATCACCGGTATTCACAGATTCAGTAATACTAACCATAAAAGACTTTTATAATAATCTAAATCTTCCATATGAAGAAAATCTAAAAGTAGAAATAACAGAAAAAACAAGCACAGGAAGAGTAAGAAAATTAAAAATAAACGACAAAGAAATAAACGGAAGAGACCTTCAAACAAAACTAAAACTAAGATCAAACTATTTTGAAATAATAAAAAAAGAAAACGATATAATAATAAATACAAAAGGATATGGACACGGAGTAGGAATGAGTCAGTTCGGAGCAAATGAAATGGCAAAAGAAGGAAGTGATTATAAAAAAATTTTAAAACACTACTATGAAGGAACAGAAATTTCAAAAATTTAGTATAATTTTTAAAAGATAATCCAAAATGATAGTAGAGGTGAAAAAAATGACAAAAAGAAGACTAAAAAAAGAAGTAGTGTATGGAATATATGCATTCGCTGTAGTACTATTATTAGGACTTATCTATTATGTAGAATTACCTAATAAAACATTAGAACCGAAAGAAGATAATTTCACATACGTATCAAGATTATTTGATACAGAAATTAGAACAGTTGTAAGTACACCAGTTACAATAATTAGACCATATAGCCATCCAGAAGTAAAAGTTATAAAAAACTTCTACGATTATAAATCAGAAGAAAGCACACAAGAAAACTCAATCATAAATCTTGAAAGCACATACATACAAAATAATGGAACAATATATGGTGGACCAGAAGATGCATTTGAAGTTAGATCTGCCTTAGAAGGAAAAGTAACTAGTGTTAAAGAAGATCAATTACTAGGTAAAACAGTAACAATCGAACACGAAAATAACATAACAACTACATATAAAGGACTAAGCGAAGTTACAGTAAAAGAAAATGACCAAATAGGGCAAGCTACAATAATAGGAAAATCAGGACCATCCAACTTAGTAAAAGATGCCAAAAACATCCTACTATTCGAAATAACAGTAAATGGAAAAAACATAAATCCAGAAGTCACATATGATAAACAAATATCAGAAATAATAAATCAGTAAAAAGTTCTAAAAAGAACTTTTTTTCTATAAATTATAAATCATTAAAAATATCCTTTATTTATATAATTAAATAAAGGAGGTTACCTTGAAAAATAATATAAAAAAAAGAGTAATAAGAGAAGCTAACTATATGCAAAACACAGACAAAACTATAAGAGAGATAGCTAGAGAATATAAAGTATCTAAAAGTACAGTTCATAAAGACCTAAAAGATAGATTAAAATATGTAGATAAAGATTTATATAAAAAAATAAACATTATAATTAATAAACACAAAGAAACAAGACATATCAAAGGAGGAGAATCTACTAAAAAAAAGTATCAAAAAATAGCCAAAAACAATGTAAAAAAATAGTCTTACATGATATAATAATAAAAGGAAAAAAGGTGATAGAATGTTTTCAAAAGATATAGGAATAGATTTAGGAACAGCAAACGTTCTTATTTACATAAAGGGGCAAGGAATAGTATTAAACGAACCAAGTGTCGTTGTAATAGATGAAGATACAAAAAGGCCAGTTGCAGTTGGCACGCAAGCTAAAGAAATGCTAGGAAGAACACCAGGACAAGTAAGGGCAATCAGGCCAATGAAAGATGGAGTAATTGCAGATTTTGAAATAACAGAGATAATGCTTAATCATTTTATAAGAAAAGTAAATGGAAAGAGCTTCTTTGCAAGACCAAGAATATTGATATGCTGTCCTTCAAATATAACACAAGTTGAAAAAAATGCTATTAGAGAAGCAGCCGAAAAGACTGGAGCTAGAAAAGTATACTTAGAAGAAGAACCAAAAGTTGCTGCAATAGGTGCAGGATTAGATATTTCAAAACCAAGTGGAAATATGGTTATTGATATAGGAGGAGGAACAACAGACGTTGCAGTTCTTTCGTTAGGGGGAGTAGTTAATTCAGCATCTATTAAAGTAGCTGGAAACGTATTTGATTCGGATATAATTAAATACATAAGAGAAAAATACAAATTATTAGTAGGAGAAGTAACAGCAGAAGATATAAAATTCAAAATTGGAACAGTGTTTCCAGGGTCTAGAGAAGAGAAAATGGATGTAAGAGGAAGAGACCTCGTAACAGGACTACCACATACAATTACAATCTCATCAGATGAAATGGAAGAAGCTCTAAGAGAAAGCGCATACGTCGTAGTAAATACAGCAAAATCAGTATTAGAACAAACACCACCAGAATTATCTGCTGATATCATAGATAAAGGAATAGTTTTAACCGGCGGTGGATCACTACTAGACGGGTTTGATAAACTACTATCTCATGAATTGAAAGTACCTGTATATCTAGCAGAAAGCCCATTAACTTGCGTTGTAGAAGGAACCGGAGTTCTATTAAATAATATCCCGATACTAGAAAATGGTTTAAATAAAAATTATTAGACCATAATATAATTAGAAAAGAGGATAAAATGGAAGCAAAAGACTTAAAAGAAAAACTATTTAGAAATAAAAAAAACGCATGGGAAAAAGTAGCAGAAGAAGAAAAAACTAAAATATTTGATTTTTCAAAAGGATACATAGACTTCCTAAGCAACAATAAAACAGAAAGAGAGTGCGTTAAAACCATCAAAGAAAAACTAGAAAACAACGATTTTAAAAACATAGAAGAATTAAATACTATAAAATCAGGAGATAAAGTCTACTACATAAATAGAGAAAAAAGTATCTTTGCAGCAGTAATAGGAGAAGAATCACCAGAAGAAGGATTTAACATTATAGGAGCACATATAGATAGCCCTAGATTAGACCTAAAACCAAATCCAATATACGAAGAGGCAGAACTTGCCCATTTTAAAACCCACTACTATGGTGGAATAAAAAAATATCAATGGGTAAATATTCCACTATCAATGCACGGCGTAATAATAAAAGATAATAACGAAAAAATAGATATAAAAATAGGAGAAGATGAAAACGATCCAATATTTACTATTGCAGACCTGCTCCCACATCTAGCAAGTAAACAAGAAAAGAAAACCCTAAAAGATGGAATAGAAGCAGAAGAATTAAACATATTAATAGGAAGCATTCCATTTAAAGGAAATATAGATGAAAAAATAAAACTAAATATATTAAACATCCTATATGAAAAATATGGAATAAACGAAGAAGATTTTGTAAGTGCTGAAATAGAATTTACACCAGCTATGAAAGCAAGAGACTTAGGATTAGATAGAGCCTTAGTAGCAGGATATGGACAAGATGATAGAGTATGTGCCTATACATCCTTAGAAGCCTTATTAAATATAGAAAAACCAAAAAGAACATCAATATGCATACTTGCAGATAAAGAAGAAATAGGAAGTATGGGAAATACTGGAATGTATTCACAGACATTTGAATATTTCATCGATGAGTTAATAGATAAAACACTAGGTAATAAAGTAGGACTTAGAAGAAAAATATTTAATAAATCAAGGCTACTTTCTGCAGATGTAACAGGAGCCTATAATCCAAATTACCCAGATATTTATGAGAAAAACAACGAATCATACTTAAATCATGGAATATCAATAATTAAATATACAGGCAGTGCCTCAAAAGGAGGAGCATCAGACGCTAATGCTGAATTTGTCGGATTCGTAAGAAATCTATTTCATGAAAATAACATTGCATACCAAGTATCGGAAATGGGAAAAATTGGCGTAGGAGGAGGCGGAACAATCGCTTACATCCTAGCTGATAGAGGAATAGACGTACTTGACTGTGGAGTTCCAGTACTTTCAATGCACTCACCATATGAAATAACAAGTAAATTTGATATATATAATGCATATAAAGCATATAAAGTATTTTTTGAAGGCGATTAAAATCGTCTTTTTCTATAAAATTTGATATAAATACAAAAAATATGGTAAAATTAAACCAGAGGTGATAATAGTGGGAGAAGAAGTATTATCTCGTATACTATTAACGGTTACATCAACATTTTTATTCACTGTTTTAATAGTTCCATTTATAAAGAAAATAGCCATTCACGTAGGTGCACTTGATATACCAAATAAAAGAAAAGTACATAAAAAAGCCATGCCAAGACTTGGAGGACTCGCTATATACCTAGGTTTCTTATTTGGTTATATGTTATTTGGGGAAGCAAGTAGTACCATGAATTCTATTCTAATTGCAAGCTTTATAGTAATACTAATTGGAATAGTAGATGACATAAAACCACTTAAAGCAAGCATAAAGTTCATAAGTCAATTTGTAGCAGCCCTAATTATAGCAGCATACGGAAAACTACTAATTCAAGATATTACAGTTTTTGGAGTATATCTAGATTTAGGAATATTCTCATATCCAGTAACAATTTTCTTTATATTAGGATGCCTAAATTGTATAAACTTAATAGACGGACTAGATGGATTAGCATCAGGAATAAGTGCTATTTATTTTGCCACTATAGGAATAATCTCTATAATAATGGGAAAAGCAGGACTAGATTTTGTTCTTACATTCATAATGCTTGGATCAGTACTTGGATTCCTAGTACATAACTTTCATCCAGCTTCTATTTTTGCCGGAGACTCAGGATCATTATTTATGGGATTCATGATAGCTGTAATAGCACTATTAGGATTTAAAAGTGTTACACTAACTTCACTTTTAATACCACTTTTAATATTTGCAATACCAATATTAGATACAGTATTTGCAATTATTAGAAGACTTTTAAAAGGAGAAAAAATATCAAAACCAGATAAGGAGCACCTTCATCACCAACTATTAAATAAAAATTTTTCACATAGAACTACAGTATTAATAATATACCTAATAGATATACTATTTGCTATCGCATCAATAATTTACGTTCTACACAATCAAAAAATAGGATATATAATTTATGCCATACTTACAATAATAGTAATAATATTAGTTACAAAAACAAACATAGTAGTAGATATAAAATCAAAGAAGAAGTAAAGTATATTACTTCTTTTTTAGTAAATAATAAAAAAGGTGATAAAATGCAAAAACAAATAATAGACCTTTTAGATGTGATTTTAAGATGTTTAGTATCCTTAGTAACACTTTTTCTAGTAACTAAAATGATAGGAAAAAAGCAAGTATCACAGTTTAGCCTATTTGATTACGTAATAGGAATATCAATAGGAAATTTTGCTGCAGAAATGGCCATAAACTTAGACTCATCTTATCTTCATGGAACAGTAGCCGTAATAGTTTTTGGAGTAGTTGCTTATCTAGTATCACTGCTAACAATGAAAAGTCTAAAAATTAGAAAGTTTATTATAGGAGACCCAAACATATTAATTAAGGATGGGAAAATACTATATAATAGTTTAAAAAAATCCAAATTTGATATAAATGATTTATTAGAAGAAGCTAGAATAAATGGATATTTTGATATTTCTGATATTGATTATGCACTTATGGAAGCAAATGGAAAAATAAGTTTTTTACCAAAAATAGAATCTCAAAATCCTACTAACAAAGATTTAAAATTAAATATAAATAAAAAAGGATTATGTATCAATTTAATAATAGATGGGCAAATAATAGATAAAGCACTAATTGATATACACAAAGATGAAAGCTGGTTATTAAAAAAACTAAAAGACAGAAAATATAAACTAGAAGAAGTAATTCTTGCTACTATAGATTTACAAAACAATTTAAAAGTTTACGGAAAAAACGTAAAAGATACTTCGTATGACATTTTAAACTAGTTAATATATAAATCATTTGATATAATAAAAAAGGTGATAATATGAAACACTTTTGTGCATCAGCATTTATAATAAATCCAGAAAATAAAAAAATACTATTAGTTAAACATAGCGACTATGATAAATGGGTTCAGCCAGGAGGACA
>ODAI013766076.1_pt1 | contig 11698 bp, 10 predicted proteins | sample 1539321 | NCBI WGS metagenome assembly ODAI01 (sample SAMN02144231, study PRJEB22623) | gut metagenome | biome: sheep rumen | host: Ovis aries | place: New Zealand
TCATTAGGATTAGCAATTCCTAGTGTTGCTCATGCTGAAACTACTGATAACGACCAAAACGTAACTATGGAACAGGTTGATACTAGTGTAGAATCTGCACCAGTTGTAGAAAGTGAACCTGTAGTTGAGCCTGCTCCAGTTGTAGAAAGTGCTCCTGTAGCAGAACCTGCTCCAGTAGTAGAAAGCGCTCCTGTAGAAGAACCTGCACCAGTTGTAGAAACTCAAGAAGTTTCTTATGAAAATACTAACACTGATGAAGGATTCTCTGAAACAGTAACAGCAGATACTACTGATTATAGTGAAGCATCTGAAAGTACAGCAACTGAGGAAAGTACTCCTACAGTGGAAAACACTTCAGCTGAGGTAGAAACTCCTGCAGCTGAAACTACAGTTGAAGAAAAAACTGAAAATAAAGAAGAAGTAAGTACTGATGCTGTTTCTGAAACAACTTCTACTGAAAGTAGTACTGAAGTAAAATCTGGTTCATATGAAGAAACTACAAGTACAGAATCTAGTGAATATGAAGTAACTGAGACAGTAACTGAAAGTATGGCTAAATATGAAGTTCAAGAAATAGACGGTAAAGTTGTCTTCATAACAAGTTGTGGAAGTGATGAACAATCAATCAGAATGCTTACACAAATGGTAGAGGATTGGCGTGCAGAACATTACCCTAATGGAGATGTTGAAATTCATACTTTCAACACTTCAGGCTTAGAACCTGGTAGCTATCCTTTAGAAGGTGTAAATGCTAGAATGGTTATAGATGCAAATGGAAATGTAACCATTATTAAGGGTGAAGCTTCTAAGACTAATGAAGAAACTGTTACAGAAACTATTACAAACAATACTACAGATTCTTCTTTCAGCGAAACAGTTGAAGGACAAGTATCTGATGAAAATAAAACAGAAACTCATGAAGAGAAAACACAAACTCACGAAGAAAAAACAGAAGATAAAAAGTCTACTCAAACAGAAACTAAAAATATTACAATTAAAGATACTGATTACATCGTAATAACTGGTAAAGATGGATCAATTACAATTGGTTATAAATATATACTAGGCGCAAAAGAGTATGCTAAAATTCTTGAAACTTTGAACCTTCCAAAAGGTACAAAAGTAAATACTCCTATTTTACTTCCTACTAAACCAGAAGAGGGAGTAGCACAGAAAAATTCTTTAAAATCTGGCAATTTAACTATAAGTACTGAAGATGGAATTAATTATACTATAAGTGGAGATGGAGCAAATAATGTTAAGGTTTCTAATGATTCAACAAATCAATTAAAAGATGCTGCTGAACAATCTGAAAATGGTCATTTAGATGGTGATAAAGGTAAGCCTGATCATGACGAACCAGAACCACCAACAACACCAAAGACAACTCCAAAAACAACTCCAGAGACAACACCAAAGACAACTCCACAAACAACACCAAAAACAACTCCACAAACAACACCAAAGACAACACCACAAACAACTCCTCATACGACACCACATACAACTCCACAAACAACGCCTCATACAACTCCACAAACAACTCCAAGCAGATTACCTCAGACAGGCGATAATAATTATAATAATTTAGCAGGTTTATTAAGTACATCAGGACTTGCATTGTTAGGTGCAGGATTACTAAGTAAAAAATTAAGAATGCAAAATGAGAGCTTAGCAAGATGTGCTTATATCAGCAAAGATTCTGGATATAGAAAAGCTTTAGTAAAACAAATTATGAATTCCGGAAGGGCTATATAATTTAGGGGGGATTATAATGAAAAATATGAAAAAATTAAGTAGTGCATTTTGTCTATTACTAATGACTATTATGTTTGTATTTACAGGATTAACTTCTGTAAATGCAACTCCTAAAACTGCAACTGTAAACAGTAAGGGAGTTATGGGATCGCTTATTGGTGATTCTTATGAATGGAATAAATTTAAAATTGATGATAAAGTTGCATATTGTGTTGACTTAGGTAAAAACTGGTCACCAGATGGTACTAAAGTAACTTTATTAAAAGAAGCTGATGCTGGTGTAAGATATATCTTAGAAAATGGTTATCCTTATAAATATCCGTATGCTGGTAATGATGACGCTAGTAGATATATTACTCAAGCAGCAATTTGGTGGTATTTATCTGATACTGGACAAACTAGTAAATTATCAGAAGACTTTACTACTAATTCTGCTGACACATACAATGTAAGACCAATTATTAAACAATTAGTTGCCGGAGCTAAAAGTGCTAAAGCTAATGCTAATCCTACTATGACTGTTAGTGGTGCTAGTAAGGAAATGAGCTTATCAAGCGATAAAAAATATTATGTTTCAAAAGAAATCGATGTAGCACTTTCAAATGCAAGTAGCTATAAAGTAACTGTTAGCGGAGCTAACGGAGCTATAGTTACTACTACTGCTGGTGAAACTAAATCTGAATTTAGTGCTGGAGAAAAATTTGTTGTAAAAGTTCCAGCTAGTTCAATAACTAAAACTACAAATGTAGATGTAAACGTTTCTTCTACAGCAAGTGTAACTAAAGCTTATATTTATTCACCTGCTGATGCATCTTACCAAAAAGTAGCAACTTTATATACTGATGAAGTTAACCTTGAAAAAACAATTTCTTTAACTGCAACTGTAACTACTCCTGGAAAACCTTCAGTTTGTGTTGAATATGTTATCGTAGGAAATGTTATTCCAGATCCAGCATTAACTGATCCTACTCCAGGTAAGAATTGCTATGATAAAGGAACTAAATATACACAAGAAAGAACATTAACAACTAGACAAAAAACTTGTAAGTTTAAAGGTTGGTTCACAAAGGAAACTTTAACTGGTAAATGGACTGATGGAACTGCTTTAAACAAAGATTTAATTTTATATGGTGCTTGGGACTGTGAAAAAGGTTCAACTATCCAAGTTCCTGCAACTGCTGCAAACACACCATTTATAATTTTAGCTGTTGGTTCAGTTATTATAATAGCTGGTGTATCAGTATATGCTTATAGAAGTAAAAAGCTAAGTGCTAAAAAATAATTTTAATAGGAAGCTATAGCTTCCTTTTTTTGTTGACTTTTAGAGTAAAAAACAATATAATTTTTAAAGGAAGTGATATTATGCAAAAACCTAAAGGTACATATGATTTACTCGGTAAAAAAGCAAGTCAAATGCTATATTTCAAAAAAATATATTCGTCATTGATGGATAAATATAATTTTAAATATTTTGAAACTCCTGTGTTCGAATCTAGCGAACTTTTTCATAGAGGAGTAGGAGAAACTACAGACATTGTAAGTAAAGAGACCTACGATTTTAAAGATAGAGGAGGCAGAAATCTAACTCTAAGACCTGAGGGCACCGCAGGGATAGTAAGATCATTTATCGAAAACAAATTATATGCGGATAGCTTGCCATTGAAATCATGGTATTTTGGGCCAATGTTTAGATATGAAAGACCACAATCTGGAAGGTACAGACAGTTTTATCAAGCTGGAGCAGAAGTTTTTGGCTCATATGATCCAATGATGGATGCCGAAGTTATAAGCATTATGGTTAACTTATTTCGTATCTTAGGATTAAAAGGAATAAAAGTTAACCTAAACACATTAGGTGATTCAGAGTCTAGAGAAAATTATAGATCTGCTTTAATCAATTATTTTAAACCGCATATAAATGAGTTATGTGATGACTGTAAAAATAGATTTGAAAAAAATCCACTTAGAATTTTAGATTGTAAAATAGACAGCAATAAAGAAATAATGAAAAACGCTCCTAAGATGACAGATTATTTAAATGATGAAAGCAAAAAACATTTTGAATTAGTAAAAAAATATCTAGATTCGATGAATATAGAATATGCAGTAAATCCTAACATTGTTAGAGGCCTTGATTATTATACACACACAGTCTTTGAAGTTGAAGCCAATATAGAAGGATTTGGAAGTCAAAATGTCTTAGGCGCTGGTGGAAGATATAATAATTTAGTCTCTAATATAGGAGGGCCTTCAATTCCAGGTGTTGGTTTTGCAATAGGAGTAGATAGACTAATGCTTGCACTAGAAGCTGAAGGAATAGATATTAGTGAAGAGAGCAATTTAGAAATATATGTTATTCCAATGAGTGAAGAGCAAAGATTTAAGAGTATGAAATTAGTTAATAATTTGAGATTAAATGGTTTTAATGTCGATATAGATTTTAATAATAGAAATCTCAAAAGCAATTTCAAATATGCAGATAAAATAGGAGCTAGCTATATTATCATAGTTGGAGAAGAAGAAATAAATAGTAATATTTTAACAATTAAAGACAATAGAACTAAAGAAGAATATAAAGTTAATTATAACAAATTAGTAGAATTTTTTGATGAAAAATTAGGTGATACAGATGAAGATTAATAATACTAGTATAAACTTAAAAAACGTAGGTGAAGAAGTTACACTATACGGATGGGTTAATAAAAAAAGAAATTTAGGAGGACTTATCTTTATTGATTTAAGAGATAGGTCTGGAATTATACAGCTAACAGTAAATCCTGATAGCGAAGTATACGAAATTGCATCTTCCCTAAAAAACGAATATGTTATAAAAGTTAAAGGTATAGTATTAGAAAGACAAAATAAAAATAAAAATTTAAAAACAGGAGATATTGAGGTTTTAGTAAATAATATTGATATTTTAAATAAATGTGATGATCTTCCTTTTGATTTAAATAACGTCACAGCTTTAGAAGATACTAGACTTAAATATCGCTATCTAGATTTAAGAAGAGAAGAACTACAAAAAAATATAATGACAAAACATAATATTATGAAATCAGTTAGAGAATATTTAAATAATTTAGATTTTATGGAAATAGAAACACCTATTTTATGTAAATCAACTCCAGAGGGAGCACGCGATTATTTAGTTCCATCAAGGGTAAATAAAGGATCTTTTTATGCATTACCACAGTCACCCCAAATATTTAAACAACTCTTAATGATGAGCGGTTTTGAAAAGTATTATCAAATTGCTAGGTGCTTTAGAGATGAGGACCTAAGAGCAGATAGACAGCCAGAGTTTACACAAATTGATATGGAAATGAGCTTTGCATCAGAAGATGAAATAATGAGTATAACCGAAGGATTAATAGCAAAAGTATTTAAAGATGTTAAAGGTATCGACATAAAGCTTCCAATAGAAAGAATGAATTATGATACGGCAATTAACCTATATGGAAGTGATAAACCCGATTTAAGATTTGATTTAATAATCAATGATATTACAAATATCTTTGAGAATAGTGATTTTAAAATCTTTAAAGATGTAATTAGTAATGGAGGTATAATTAACGCAATAGTAGTAAAAAATAAAGCCTCTAATTATTCAAGAAAAGATATAGACAAACTTACTGAATTTGTCAAAATATATGGAGCAAATGCCTTAGCATTCTTAAAATATGATAATGAATTTACAGGAAGTATTTCCAAATTTGTTACAGAAGATATAGCCAGTAACTTAATAAACGATTTGTCCCTTTCTAATAACGATTTAATATTAATCGTTGCAGGTGATAAAAAAATAGTTAAAAATTCACTTGGTGCTTTAAGATGCAAGATAGCAAAAGATTTAGATATAATTTCTAATGAATATAAACTTGTATGGATCACAGATTTCCCAATGTTTGAATATTCGGAAGAAGAAAGCAGATATATCGCTTGTCATCATCCATTCACCATGCCAAAAGATATAGATAATTTAGACGATAAAGAAAATGCTAAAGCAATAGCTTACGATATAGTTTTAAATGGCTACGAACTAGGTGGGGGAAGTATAAGAATTCACGACAGCCTAGTTCAAGATAAAGTACTAAAGTCTTTAGGACTATCAAAAGAAGAAGCAGAAGAAAAATTTGGCTTTCTGCTTAAAGCTTTATCATTGGGTGCCCCACCACATGGAGGACTCGCTATTGGACTTGAAAGATTTACAATGATTTTAAGTGGCACAGAAAACATACGTGATGTAATTGCATTCCCTAAAACAGCAAGTGCATCCGATTTAATGACAGAAGCACCAAGCGAAGTCGATAAAAAACAATTGGATGAACTTGGAATAAAGATAAGTTAATAGCTTATCTTTTGTTTTACTTTTTTTCCTAATAGTGATATAATTATTTTGTGACATTGCCTCTTAGCCAAGCGGTAAGGCGGCGGACTCTGACTCCGTTATTCATAGGTTCGAATCCTATAGAGGCAACCATGAAATTTAACTCTCTTTTTAGAGAGTTTTTAAAATAAAAATAAGAAAAACAATTGTAAAAGGTATTATAGTTGCTTTATATATAGTAATTAATTCAAAAGTATGCTATAATTTAATTGTCTAAAAGAAGAATACCGCATATGAAAAACCTTCTAAGTAAACGATTTGGGAATCTAATTTACAAATGGTGTTGAATACTTTTGAAGTTTAAAAGGATCCTGAAATTTGTAATGTGATGCCCACCTGGGAGATCAGGTTTTATTTCGTTAATGGTTTCTCTTTTGGACTTTTTGATAAAAAAAGAATTAGTTTTTTGCTAATTCTTTTATCTTTTCAGAATTTTTAAAAGAGTATTTTGATATTTTCTTAAGAATATCAAATCCGTATTTTTTAACTATTTTTACTCCTGCTTCATCAACTTTCTCACCAGCTCCCTTTGGAATACTAACACCAAGTTTTTTAGATAATTTTTCAAATTCTTTTATAAGTATATATCTACTTATGATTGCTCCAACGGCAACAGACAAACATTGATCTTCAGCATGAGTTATAAAAGTAATATTTCTTTGAACCTCTTTAGCATCCTTTAAATATCTGTAATATGAATAACTTTCAGCAAATTGATCGACTACTATATAATCGTAGTCTTTGTATTTTTGAGTCAAATCAAGTAATACTTTGTTATGGAGAATTGCTTTTATCTTATTCATATTCATGCTTTCATTATGATTTTTATTATAGTCTTCATTCTTTAATATCATGCTTGAATATGGTATTCGCTTTTGAATAAGGGGAACAATTTTTAATATGTGCTCATCAGTCATTTTTTTAGAGTCCCTTACACCTAAGCTTTCTAAAAATTCTATATCGTCTTTAGTAACATAAGATGCTGTTACAACAATCGGGCCAAAGTAGTCACCAGTACCTGTTTCATCAGATCCTATTGTATTAGCATAATATAATTTATTGTTGATTACTATTTTTTTCTTATTACCCGAAGCATCAGCTTTTTTTAAAGTTACTTTTTTTCCAGGATTTAGATGTTTTTCCATTTCTGTCCACATATTAGCGTCAATATCCGCACTTATTCCCTGAAATACAGCTTTTCCTGATTCATAAAGAGTTACTACAGTGTCAGCTTCATCCGCTTGGAATATTGCATATGGCGGAGTTTTAACTCTCTTTTTATCTTCAAAGTATTCTTTCATTTTTTCTTTCGTATTATCACTAACTTTAAGTGTTATCGTTTGAGTTTGTGGTTTTTTCATTTTTATCACCGATTTAATTTTACCATATTTCTTTTTTCTTTGAAAGATTTTCTTTATTTTATATTTTAATTATTATATAATTAAATAAAAGGAGGGGAAACGTATGAATTTAACCGATATTATAATTATAGTATTTATTACTATAGGAGGAATGATAGGCTTTAAAAATGGATTTACTAAAAGCGTTGTTAAATGCCTAGGTATATTAACAGTACTGATATTATCTTTCATTTTAAAAAATCCAATTAGTCAAATTTTAATGAATTTCGGACCATTTATTCCTTTTGGTGGTCTTATAAAAGGAGTTACCATTTTAAATATTCTCCTATATGAATTTATTGCCTTTTCAATAGTGTTCAGTATCCTAATGGTAGTCTTAAAAATTTTAACTAAGACTACTAGTATATTTGAAAAGATACTTAATTTTACAATAATATTAGGAATTCCTTCTAAAATACTTGGGCTATTATTTGGACTTATACAAAATTATATAATCGTATTTTTTATAATGTATTTTTTAGCTATGCCTAATTTTTCAGAAGTTTCACTAGTAAAAGATTCTTCCTTAAAAGCTCCTATTTTAAGAAATACTCCTATATTATCTACCGTAGCTGATAAATCGATAAAAGTATTTGATGAATTTAAAAGTTTAAGCGATAAATATAAAAATTCTAAGAATGCGAATGAGTTTAATTTAGAGACAGTAGACTTATTTTTAAAGTATGACGTTACAAACATAGATACTATAAAAAGTTTAAGAAATTCTGGGAAACTTAAAATAAAAGGAATAGATGAGGTTTTAAAAAAATATGAAAATAAATGATTTTGATAAAATAATAAGTAGGGGAGATATACTAGTATTTTTTCATGCGAATTGGTGCGGAAAATGTAAAATAGTTTCATTAGAATTAGAAAAATTAAATAATATCAACATATTAAAAGTAGACGCAGATAAAAATAGAGATATTTGTAAAAAATATGGTGTTATGAGCCTTCCAACATTAATATATTTTAAAAAAGATGGTTCATACAAAACAAATACCGGCTTAATAAGTTACGAAGAAATTATAAGTTTAACAAAAAAATAACAGTTTATTCTGTTATTTTTAAATTAATCTCCTTATTTATTTTTAACTTGTGATATTTAACACCACACATATCAAATAATCTTCTAGATGCAATATTATTTTCCGAATCAGCATATTTGTCAGAAAGATAAATTACCTCTTTTATCCCAGCTTGAATAATTATTTTCGCACACTCATTACAAGGAAATAAATCAACATATATTCTAGAACCTTCTAAATCTTTTTTGCTACCATTGTAGTTTAAAACTGCATTCATCTCAGAGTGACATACATAAGGATATTTAGTATCCAAATTGTCCCCATCCCTTTGCCAAGGAAAATCCTTGTCACTAAATCCATTTGGAGCACCATTATAACCTATAGAAAGTATTCTGTTTTTATCACTGACAATGCATGATCCAACACCAGTTGAAGGGTCTTTACTTCTCATTGAAGTCAGTTTAGCTATAGCCATAAAGTACTCATCCCATGTTAAATAATCTTCTCTCATAATAATCACCACACTTATTTTATCACATTTTTCCTAATGTTTGAAATATGCTAGTTTTTTGATATAATATTCTAGGTGAGATTGAAATGAAGAAATCAGTTTGGATCTTAGTTTTATGCCTTTTTATTGATCAGCTAATAAAAAATTTTATAATTAATATTTTGAATATTGGTGAAAGCATTACTATAATTAAAAATTTCTTTAATATAACATACGTTAAAAACAGTGGAGCAGCCTTCAGTATATTACAGTCGAATACATTTTTGCTTATTATAATTTCAATAATTGCTTTAATATTTATATTTAAATACATTTCTAAAGAAGGCTTAAGTAATTTTGAATATGTTTTATATGGGATACTATCCGGAGGAATATGCGGAAATCTATTTGATAGAATAGTATATAAATCTGTTATAGACTATCTAGATTTTAATATATTTGGCTATTCCTTTCCTATATTCAACTTTGCAGATACACTAATAGTAATATCAATGTTTTTAATAATTATAACTATGAAGGATGATAAAAATGAAATATGAAGTTGATGTCGATAATATAAGACTTGATAAATATTTATCTAATAACATGGACATAACAAGAAGCCAAATTTTAAAAATGATTAAAAATGGAGAAATATTAGTAAATAGTAAACCATGTAAAGCAGGATATTCTTTAAAAAAAGGTGATATAATAGAAGTCAATCACATGCAAGATGATAGTACAATCACACCTGAAGAGATGGATTTAGATATAGTCTATGAAGACGAAGACGTACTAGTAGTCAATAAAGCAAACGGCATCGTCGTTCATCCAGCCCCAGGAAATTATCACGGCACACTGGTAAATGGACTTATGTATCACACTAAATTAAGCAGTATTAATGGAGAAGAGAGACCAGGAATAGTTCATAGAATAGATGCATATACCACAGGACTTTTAATGGTTGCTAAAAATAATAAAGCCCATAAGATTTTAGCTGATGAACTGAGTAAAAAAGAAACATATAGGAAGTATATAGCTTTAGTTTGGGGGAAAATAAATAATGACAGTGGCACTATAGATGCGCCTATCGGAAGAAGCTTAAATGATAGAAAAAAAATGGCAGTAATAGCTTCCGGAAAAAAAGCCATTACACATTTTAAAGTCTTAAAAAGATTTGAAAATGCTACTTTAATTGAAGTAAGGTTAGAAACTGGAAGAACACATCAAATAAGAGTTCATATGGACTACATAGGCCATCCAGTAGTAAATGACCCAGTATATGGAGGAAGAAAACTTATCGATAATACAGGGCAGTGTCTGCATGCTAAAGAACTTGGATTTGTTCATCCTAGAATGAATGAATTTATGAAGTTTGATAGTAAATTACCAAAATGCTTTACAAACATTTTAGACAAATTTGAAGAAGGTGAAATATAATGAACGAAATTATAATAGATGAAAGAGAAGAAATGGTTATGAAACTCCTGCACTATTTTATTACAGAAAAAGGATATAGTCCTGTCATAGTAAGAGGAGTTAAAGATGAAATATGGCTTGAAAATTTAAAGGAAGAATTTAATATAATTAGAATTGTATCAGGATATATTCATAATGATGAGCAGTTTAAATTTGATTTATTTAAGACCAAGTCTTTAATTAAATCAATTAAGAAAAAAACATTATCATTTAAAATGAGAGCTTTAAGTATATTTGTAAATTTAGGAGAAAATGTAAACATCTCTTCTTTTGAAGAAAATAATATATTTTTTGCAAACATTCAAAATACAAATGATCTATCTAAATATCATTTTGTAATTGATGCATTTCCTGATATTACAAAAGACACAGATTTTAAAGAAGAAGGATTAGAATTATTTTTAAAAATTACAGATGACATCAATAAGAAAAACGAACAGGAAGCTAAGATGAATGAAGACGTATTTAAAATGAAAAAGCCATATGTGACCTATACATTAATAGGAATAAATACAATTATTTTCATAATAAGTCTGTTTGTAAATATTTTGCCCTTGTTTGCCGTAAATAGATACTTTATTGTCCACGGTGAATACTATAGACTAATTACAGGTATATTTCTTCATAATGGAGTTATCCATTTAATGTGTAACATGTATTCTTTATATGTAATTGGAACCCAGCTTGAAAGTTTCTTAGGAAGAGTTAAATATCTAACGGTTTATTTACTTAGTGGCTTAGCAGGAAGCGTGCTTTCCATATTTTTCTCAAATAGCTTTAGCGTAGGCGCTTCAGGAGCAATATTTGGGCTTCTAGGAAGTTTACTTTATTTTGGCTACCATTACAGAGTTTATTTAGATAGCGTTATTAAATCACAAATAATTCCTTTAATCATATTTAATCTAATGCTTGGATTCATGCTTAGAGGTATCGATAATTGGGCTCATATCGGTGGCTTAATCGGAGGAATATTCTCTACAATGGCTGTGGGTATAAAATATAAGTCAGAAAAATATGAAATAGTAAATGGTATTATTTTATATTCAGTATATATTTTATTTATCTTATATATGGTATTTTTTAAACTAAATTAAAATATAACTTACATTAATATCATTGGTTCTTTGTCAAGTAGTGTTGGTGGAACCAAAAA
>ODAI013327539.1_pt1 | contig 11697 bp, 10 predicted proteins | sample 1539321 | NCBI WGS metagenome assembly ODAI01 (sample SAMN02144231, study PRJEB22623) | gut metagenome | biome: sheep rumen | host: Ovis aries | place: New Zealand
AGATTGTCATGTGCAGTGCAATGGGCCAGCAGGCCATGGTTATCGAGGCTATTCAGGCCGGTGCGCGTGACTTCATCGTCAAGCCGTTCCAGGCTGACCGCGTTTTGGAGGCTGTCCGCAAAGCAGTGGGCTGATGGGCAAGAGATATTATGTGCTGGCGTGTTTGGCGGGGCTGCTGTTCGCAGCTGCGACGGAGCCTGCCCTGGCAGCCGAGGAGGCTGCTCAGGGGGGGTATCTGTCCGGTTACGACACCAGTATCCCGCAGCCGGCAGCGATGTCTTGGTGGTCTACCGCTGCTTATCTGGTCAGCCTCTTTGTTATTTTTGCCTTCGTGGTGGGTATGGCGTATCTGGCAGCCAGATTTCTGGGCGGTCATTTTGGGAAGCCTGTGAAGACTTCCGCAGGGCGCATCGTGACCCATCTGCCCCTGGGGCCGGGCAGGTCAGTCTGCATTGTGGAAGTGGCAGGATATTTCCTGCTCCTGGGGGTTACGGAGCATGAGATAACCCTTCTCAGGGAAATCACAGATTCGGAAGAGATAGAAAAACTTCGCCGGATGGATTCAGACATAAGCCTGTCCGGGGATATGTTCTCCCAGCAACTGGGTTCCCTGTCGGGACTGGCACAGAAGATACCGCCTTTCCTTCGCAAATGATGAACTTATATCTGAAGTAAAAGCTGGGGGTGGGAGATGTGAGAGGCCTGAAGGCCTTGGGATTGCTTGGGGGACTGGTCCTGATCCTGGGACAGCCCGTTGAAGCATTGGCGGCACCTCTGCCCAGCGTGAATATCGGTCTGGGTACATCTGACAGTCCTCAGGATGTGGCTGTTACCCTGCAGGTCATGGCAGTGCTGACCATTGTTTCACTGGCACCTGCCATTCTCATGATGACCACTTCCTTTGTGAGAATTGTAGTGGTCATAGGTTTTCTCCGCAATGCCCTGTCCACCCAGAATGTTCCGCCTAATCAGGTGGTCATTGCTTTGTCTCTGTTTTTGACTTTTTATATCATGGCTCCCTATTGGGGAGAGGCTAATGAGCAGGGGCTGCAGCCATATCTGGCGGGGCAGATTACCCAGGAAGAGGCTTTGCAGAATGTAGTGGAGCCCATGCGGGTATTCATGTTCAAGCAGACCAGGGAGGCAGACCTGGCCCTGTTTGTGAACCTGGCTGATGCACCACGTCCTGATTCACAGGATGATGTATCGACCTTCACCCTGATTCCCGCCTTTATCATCAGCGAGCTGAAAACGGCTTTCCAGATGGGCTTCATGATTTACATTCCCTTCATTGTCATTGACATGATAGTGGCCAGTACCCTCATGTCCATGGGCATGATGATGTTGCCGCCGGTGATGATTTCACTGCCTTTCAAGATATTGCTTTTTGTCATGGTGGATGGCTGGCATCTTCTCATCCAGTCCTTGATCATGAGTTTCAAGTAGCAGGGAGGAGGCAGGAATATGTCAGGAGATCTGGTTATACAGCTGGCCCAGCAGGCCCTGATGATAGTGCTTATAGTGGCAGCCCCCATGTTGGGGCTGGGCCTTATCGTAGGCCTTATGGTCAGTGTCTTTCAGGCCACTACTTCTATACAGGAGCAGACCCTGGCCTTCATACCTAAGATTGTGGCGGTGTTTGTAGCTATCCTGATCTTTGGTCCCTGGATGTTGCGCATCATGGTGGAATTTGTCACCAATATTTTTGTCAACCTGCCTTTTTATATTGGTTAAGGAGCCGTTGCCAAAGCTGCGGAAGGGGCCGGAAAGATATGGATCTCTTTGAACTTTACCATGAGCATGCGGCGATTTTCCTGCTGCTCTTGACAAGGATTACGGGGATTTTCATGATATCGCCTTTCTTCGGCAGCATGAACATTCCCATTTATTTCAGGGCGGGGACTTCCTTTGCTTTTGCCCTGGCGCTTTTCCCGGTGGTGGACAAGTTGGGCATCATCGAGCCTCCGTCTACGGTGGCCATGTATGCTTTTGCCGTGTTGGGAGAAATGTTCGTGGGCTGGCTCATTGGCTTTGTGGCCTATGTGGGCTTTTCTGCCATCAATATGGGTGGCAAGATCATGGATATGCAGGTGGGGTTTGCTATTGTAAACGTTATGGATCCAACTTCCGGTCAGCAGATTCCGCTTATCGGAAGTTTTCTTTATAATCTGAGCGTAATCATCTTTCTGGTGACCAATGGCCACCACATGATAATAGCCTCACTGGTGGAAAGCTTCCATAGTGTGCCACTGCTGACCATGGATGCCAGCATGTCTCTGCCCATCATCATCCTGGATTTCACTGCAGGGATTTTTCTGACAGGCATGAAGATTGCCATGCCTGTGACGTTTTCTATACTGCTGACCAATACGGGCCTTGGCATCTTGGCTCGTACCATGCCTCAGCTCAATATCTTCGTGGTAGGCCTGCCCATGCATATCATGATCGGCCTTTCCATGCTGATGATGCTGATGCCCTTCTATGTGCTTTTTTTGGATGTGGTGTTCAATGAAATGTATGGCAATATCGGCATTGCCTTGCGGGCCCTGCAATAGGGAGGCTCCCTTGCTGCTGGAAGAGAGCAGGGAGTGGCTGTTTGACCTGCAGCTCTTCGCTGACGGTGACAAGACCGAAGAGCCTACCGCCAAGAAAAGGGCTGATGCCCGCAAGAAGGGGCAGGTAGGCAAAAGCCAGGAACTAAATACCGCCTTCGTCCTGCTCATGGGCTTCTTCATGCTGAAGCTGCTGTGGGACAGCATATATCTGAATATCGCAGACTACACCAAGTACATACTGTCACATCCAACCCAGACGGTGGACACGGAAACTGTCATTCAGCTGTTTTTGGGCATTGTGGAGCTTTTGGCCAAGACGTCTTTTCCCATCATGATTGCCATTATGTTCATAGGCCTGAGCATAAATTTTTATCAGGTGGGCCTGCATTTCAATACAGAGGCTATGGAGCCGAAACTTGACAAGCTTAATCCCATCAACGGCTTTGGCAGGATTTTTTCCAAGCGTGCATTGGTGGAGCTGTTGAAGTCAATCTTCAAGATCATCGTCATTGGGTCAGCCCTTTATATGGTGCTGATTGACCATGTCATGTCCAGTCCGCAATTCATTTTCTTTGGACTGGAGACCAGCCTGGGACAGATTGCGGATATTATCTTCAACATGGCCTTCAAGATATGCGGGGTCATCATGGTCCTGGGTGTGCTGGACCTTTCTTATCAGAAATGGCAAACTACCCAGGATCTGAAAATGACCAAGCAGGAGGTCAAGGATGAGTTCAAGCAGTCTGAAGGCGATCCCCAGATCAAGGGCAAGATCAAGCAGAAACAGCGCCAGATGGCCATGGCTCGCATGATGCAGGAGGTGCCTAAGGCAGATGTGATTGTCACCAACCCGACTCATTTTGCCGTGGCTCTGGAGTATCACAAGGGGATGGTGGCACCCAGGGTGCTGGCCAAGGGCCAGGACCTGGTGGCCCAGCGCATCAAGGAGATAGGCAGGGAGGCCGGGGTGGCTATTGTGGAGAACAAGCCCCTGGCCAGGGCGCTCTTTGCCAGCACAGAAATTGGCGATTCGGTGCCGCAGGAACTTTATCAGGCGGTAGCAGAAGTATTGGCCTATGTTTACAGGCTGAAACATCGCCAGAGGGCCTAGATGGCTCAAGTATTTGTAATTGCAAATTCGTTAGCAGGAAACGTGGGGAGGTGAGAACATGGCTGCACCGAGTGCTGCGGCGGACCCCTTGAAAGGTGGTTCAATAGTACAGAAATACAGCGATGTCCTCATAGCAGTGGCCATTGTGACCATCGTTATAATGATGATCATACCGCTGCCAACCTTGCTGCTGGACCTCCTGCTGTGCCTTAATATCACCATTGCTCTTTTGGTGGTCATGTCTGCCATCTACAATGTAGAGGCTTTGGACTTATCTATTTTTCCATCGCTGCTCCTTATAACCACTTTGTTCCGCCTGGCGCTGAACATTTCTTCTACCCGTCTCATCCTTTTGGATGGCTATGCAGGAGAAGTCATCACAGCTTTCGGCAACTTCGTGGTCGGTGGTAATGCAGTGGTTGGTTTCATCGTCTTCATCATCCTGGTGGTCATCAACTTCATCGTCATCACCAAGGGCTCTGAGCGCGTGGCTGAGGTTTCTGCCCGCTTCACCTTGGATGCTATGCCCGGCAAGCAGATGTCCATCGATGCAGACCTGAATCAGGGAGCCATCACCGATGCAGAGGCCAAGATCCGCCGTGAGAAAATCCAGCGCGAATCAGACTTCTTCGGCGCTATGGACGGTGCTTCCAAGTTCGTCAAGGGCGATGCCATCGCCGCTATCATCATCATGTTCATCAATATTTCCGGTGGTTTTGTCATTGGCATGCTGCAACGGGGGCTGGATGCCGCTCAGGCACTCCAGACATATACTCTGCTGACCGTCGGTGAGGGCCTGGTGAGCCAGATACCGGCTCTCCTGATTTCCACGGCTACGGGCCTTATCGTCACCCGCTCCGCTGCCGAAGGCAACCTGGGCAGCGACCTGGTGAACCAGATGTTCCGCAATGAGCGCATCTTCTTCATCCTCTGCGGCGTGCTGGTTTTCCTGGCCTTGGTGCCGGGCCTGCCCGGCGTGCCCTTTATGGCTCTGTCTCTCCTTTGCGCCTTTATCGGCTACAACCTGAAGAAGAGCCATGAGGTGAAGGTGGAGACAAAGAAGGTGGAGAAAAAGGCTCAGGCCAAGAAGGAGGCTACCACGCCGGAGAACATCGTTTCGCTCCTGCAGGTGGACCCCATGGAACTGGAAATCGGCTACAGCCTGATTCCTTTGGTAGATACAGGACAGGGCGGCGACCTTCTGGACCGCATCGTCATGATCCGCCGTCAGTGCGCTTTGGAACTGGGACTGGTAGTGCCCACCATCCGCATTCGCGACAATATCCAGATCAAGCCCAATGCCTATATCATAAAATTGAAGGGGATTGAGATAGCTAAGGGCGAGCTCATGCTGGACCATTATCTGGCCATGAATTCCGGTACGGTCTTTGAGGAAGTGCCCGGCATTGAAACGGTGGAGCCGGCCTTTGGCCTGCCTGCCCTGTGGATTCCCGAAAGCGAGCGGGAGCAGGCGGAGCTCAACGGCTATACAGTCGTAGATGCTGTGTCTGTACTGGCCACCCATCTCACGGAGGTCATCAAGCAGCATGCTGATGAAATCCTGGGTCGTCAGGAAACCCAGAACCTCATCGACAACCTCAAGAAGTCCAACCAGTCTCTGGTGGACGAGGTGGTGCCGGATATACTCAGTGTGGGCGATGTCCAGAAGGTACTGGCCAACCTCCTCAGGGAGCGAATTTCCATCAGGGATATGGCCACCATCATGGAGGTGCTGGCGGATTATGGACATGCTACCAAGGACACGGAGATCCTTACGGAGTATGTGCGCCATGCCATGGCCAGATCCCTTACCCAGGCCAATGTGCAGAATGGGATCCTGCCTTGCGTGACTTTGGATCCGGCGCTGGAGAACAGGATAGCCGGAGGCGTGCAGCGCACGGACCATGGCTCCTATGTGAGCCTGGATCCGGACTCCATGCAGAGGCTCTTGCAGTCCCTGGATACAGAGCTCCAGAAGCTCACCAACATGGGCTATCAGCCCATCGTCCTCACCAGCCCGGCGGTAAGGCTTTACTTCCGCAAGCTGGTAGAGCGCTCCGTACCGGGGCTTATCGTACTTTCTCATGCAGAAATCGAGCAAAGCGTTGAGATACAGATTCTAGGGGTGGTGAAGATTTAAGGTGCAGATCAAAGTTGTGAAGGCTCCTTCCATGAAGGAAGCCATGGAAGAAGTAAAGAATGAATTAGGTCGTGACGCAGTCATCCTGCACACCAAGAAATATCGTGAGGGAGGCTTTTTAGGCTACCACAGCAAGGATGTGGTGGAAGTGACGGCAGCTGTAGAAGACGCACCGGAGCGCGGGCAGGGGAAACGTGCAGCCAAGGCCCAGGTCATGCAGGAGGAAAGCCCGCATCCTGCACTGGCAGGTGAGCGTCCTGTGCCGGTCTTTCCGGCCAATATCCTGAACCAGTACAAGACAAATGGCACTCAGGCGGGGGTGGATATAGTGTCTCAGCCTTTGGAGATGCCAAGTTTCGAGCCGCGTCATGCCCATCAGGTGCTGGAAGCAAAAGGTGAACTGGGAGCTGGCTCGCTTAGCGCCAGGACCCAGGAGCAGGAAAGGCCTTTGGCAGAGAAAGCTGGGCTGGCATCAGGTGTCAGTGCAGGGGAAGAAATAATGGCGGGCGAACCAGAGGAGAAGGTAGAAGAAAGAACAATGCAGCAGTCAAGCCAGGATGATACGGAAAAGATACAGAAGCTGGAAGCAGAGCTTTCCCAGATGAAAACCCTGTTGGCCCAGGTCATGAGCAAGGATCTGCCTCAGGATGAGGTTTCCCTGCAGGATGCCCTGCGCAATCAGGAAGTGGAGGAGGAAATCCTCCGGGATATGGCAGCCAAGTCAGCTGCCGGGGATACCCTGGTGGACAGCCTGGATCCCAAGGCCAAGGATATCCTGGCAGATTATTTGGATAAAGTGGTGAACTTCTCGGATGGCATCCAGCTCAACCGTCATGGAGTGCGCATCGTGTCCCTGATAGGTGCCACGGGGGTGGGCAAGACCACGACTCTGGCCAAGATTGCAGCCCGCTTCGTGCTGGAGAAGGGCGTGAAGGCAGCTCTTATAACCGCAGACACCTACCGTATTTCAGCCGTGGAGCAGCTCAAGACTTATTCAGATATCATCGGGCTGCCACTGGAGATTGTCTATTCCCCCGATGAGCTGAAGGTGGCCATCCACAAGCATAAGGATAAGGACCTGGTGCTCATCGACACTGCAGGACGCAGCCAGCACAATGATTATCAGATGAAGGAACTGCAGGATTTCCTGGCTGTGGATGGCCGCATTGAAAAGCATCTGGTCATGAGTGCCACCACCAAGCACAGGGATGCAGAGGAAATCCTGGAAAAGTTTTCCGTGTGCAAGCCGGACAGGGTGATTTTCACCAAGACCGATGAGACCAGCAGTGTGGGACTTATACTTAATTTGCTCAGCAAAAGAGATATCGCGGTTTCCTTTTTGACCAATGGGCAGAGTGTGCCGGATGACATCATTCCCGCTACTCCCGCTGAATTGGCCCGGTTATTGTTGAGGGTTTGATATGGCAGATCAAGCGACTAGATTGAGGCAGCTGGTGGGTGGAAGCCCGCTGCCGGAAGAAATCATGGAGGAGCGTGCGCTCTCTCCGCAAAACAGAAAAGCTGCAAACTCCGACAACGTCCGGGTCATTGCCATTACCAGTGGCAAGGGCGGAGTGGGCAAGACCAACCTCTCTGTGAATCTGGCTATTGCCCTGAAGGAAGCGGGGCACAGGGTGCTGCTTATTGATGCGGACCTTGGCATGGCCAATGTGGATGTTGTCCTGGGGAGCCTTTCCCGCACCCATCTCCTGAATCTTTTGGAGGAGGGAGTGGAACTGGATGACGTGCTGGTTCACGGTCCCTATGGGGTGGATTATATCTCCGGTGGCTCCGGTATTGAGAAGGCCGCGGATTTTTCCTTTGAGGAACGCCAGCGGCTCATGCAGAAGCTCACGGGCTGTGGACAGATAGCCGACATCATCCTGGTGGATACGGGGGCAGGCCTGGGCAAGAATGTCATGGATTTCATCCTGGCAGCTGACGAGGTGCTCCTGGTCACCACACCGGAGCCTACGGCACTTACGGATGCCTATGCAGTGATGAAGGCCTACAGCATGTATGCTTCGGCTCCCAGCCTGAAGCTGGTGGTGAACAGGGTCTATGATGAGTCCGAGAGCCGTGAGGTGGTGGCCAAGCTGCAGCAGACTGCCGAGCGTTTCCTGCATCTGCCTCTGGAGTGCCTGGGGTATATCTTTGAGGATGCAAATGTCATGCGGGCGGTGCGCAGCCAGAAGCCTTTTTTGGTTTCCAATCCCTCTGGCATAGCTTCCAGATGCATCAAGGGACTGGCCTCCAGTGTCCTTTACGGCAGCAAAATGAGTGTGAAGAAGGGCTGGAAAGGATTTTTACAGCAAATTTTTAATTTTTCGCGCTAACTATGGAGGAACTTTTTTATGGCGGGCGAATTATTAAGAGCAGGGGAAGTTTTGAGAAATGGGCAGAAGGTGGAATTTTACCTGGATGAGAAGGGGGACAGATACCAAAGCTGCATTATTTCCATTTCGGACAAGGAGCTGCAGGTGATTGCCCCTACAGATCAGTCGGGGGCAGAGCTGGCCCTGAATCCCGAGATGGTCTTCAAGGCCTTGGTACTGTTGAAGAACAGCGAGTATCATTTTGCCGTTACTTTCCTCAAACATGAAACCAGAGGGCATATTTCCCTTTGGCACACTTCTTTGCCTGAAAAGGTGGAACATTCCCAGAATCGTGAATTCGTGCGGGTAAGTGTGGATCTTCCCTTGGAGGTGCGCCTGATAAGCGCTGAAGGCTCCATAGGGGCGGCCAAAAGGGTCCGTATGATTGACCTCAGCGGCAGCGGTCTCAGCTTTGAGTTGGGAGAAGCTGTGGAGACAGGCTTGCAGGCAGCGCTGGAGATAAACAGCATTCCTGAGGTGGGGACCATTGCAGTGCTCAGCAAGGTCAGGCAATGCAAGGTATTGAATCCCAAGGCTGTCTATCCCAAATATCATGTAGGGGTCAGCTTTGTGAAGCTGCCCAGAGCCACTGTAAACAGAATAGTGAAATACCTTTTCGAAGTCCAGCGGAAAAGAATCAATAAGGCCAGCTGGCTGAAGAAATGATATAGTATGAGCTTTTTAGGTTAGTGTGAGCTGATAGGTGAGGTGAGCCAGATGATCCGTGTGTTGATCGCCGATGATTCGGCGTTCATGCGAAAAGTCTTATCGGACATGTTTGCATCACAGCCGGACTTTGAAGTGGCTGGCACAGCCCGCAACGGCCAGGAGACTGTGGAGAAGGCCAGGGAACTTTCCCCCGATCTTGTGACCCTGGATGTGAATATGCCGGTCATGGACGGGCTGGAGGCCTTGGATATCATCATGAAGGAGCACCCCATACCAGTGGTGATGCTGTCCAGTCTCACCCAGAAAGGGGCTGAGCAGACAGTTAAGGCTCTGGCCCTGGGAGCGGTGGACTTCATCAGCAAGGCGGGGGGGTCTATATCCAGCATAGACGGCATCAAAGGTGAAATCCTGGAAAAATGCCGGGCAGCGGCCAAGGCCCATGCCAGAAAGAGCCTGTCCTCGCCTGTGAAGGCAGCATCACCGGGGCCGCCTGTGATGAAACGCATCAGCCTGCCCCAGCGGCAGGGATATAAGCCACCGGAACCGGCAGGAAAAAATCAACCGGAACCGGCAGCTCCGGCTCCTGCCAATCCTTTTGCAGCCAGGCGCAATAATCCACTTTTGAAAAGAAATGCCAATCCACCGGCGCCGCCAAACAAACCTTCTGCTGTGCCCATGACAGACATGGGCAGGGGAAGGGAGAAACTGGTGGTCATAGGTACCTCAACGGGAGGTCCCCAGGCGCTTCAGAATGTGATCACCAGGCTGCCGGGCAACTTGCCCTGCGGAGTAGTGGTGGTCCAGCATATGCCGGCTGGCTTCACCAAGGCCCTGGCAGAAAGGCTCAACGCTATTTCAGACATTTCCGTCAAGGAGGCAGAAGATGGCGATAGCATCAAGCCAGGCATGGTTTACATAGCACCCGGGAATTACCATTTGCGAATCAGGAACGGCAGCCAGATAGTTTTGGGACAGGATCCTCCTGTGGGCAATCACCGCCCTGCCGTGAATGTGATGTTTTCTTCCGTTGCCCCTCTGGGGCAGAGACTGGTGGCAGTCATTATGACCGGGATGGGTTGTGATGGCTGTGATGGCATGAGGGAAATCAAGGAAGCCGGCGGTTACAGCATCGCCCAGGATGAACCCACCTGCGTGGTCTACGGCATGCCCAAAGCTGTGGTGGACGCAGGCCTGGCAGATGAGATAAAGCCGGTGCAGAATATAGCCCAGGCCATTGTAGAGGCTGTGAAAAGATAAGATTAAATAGGGGGAATACAAATGGAAACGAATCAGTACATGGATATGTTCTTGGACGAGTCCCATGAACATTTGCAGTCTCTTAATGACGGCCTGCTGGTGCTGGAGGAAAACTCTGAAGATATTTCCGTTGTTAATGAGATATTCCGCAATGCTCATACCCTGAAGGGCATGTCTGCTACCATGGGCTTCAACAAGATTGCTGAACTTACCCATGAGATGGAGGATGTGCTGGATCTTATCCGCAAGGAGCAGATCAAGCTTACTGAAGACATTGTGGATACCCTCTTCAAGTGTCTGGACTCCCTGGAGCAAATGGTTGACAATGTGGGTAACGGAGATCCTGAGGATCTCATTGATGTTTCTGACCTGGTGGCCAAGCTTTCCTCCATTTCCAAGGGGGACGGCGCAGCCCCGCCACCTGCTGCAGCTGATGCTTCTGCAGCTTCTGCTCCCGCAGCCGCAGCTCCTGCCCCGGCAGCCGCAGCTCCACCCTCCGCAGCAGAGGCTGCCCTGCAGCTTACCGATACTGACAAGAACATGATCCGTCAGGCCAAGGAAGGCGGCCTGCAGGGTATACATATTCAGGTGACCCTGTCTGATACCTGCCTTTTGAAATCGGCTCGTTCCTACATGGTCATGAATGCTCTGGATGAACTGGGTGATGTGATCAAGACCGTACCTCCGGCTGAGGAACTTGAGCAGGAAAAATTCGAGCAAAGCTTTGATATCCTCATGGTCAGCGGCTCCGAACCCAAGGCGGTGGAGGATGCTTTGAATACCATCTCCGAGATAGACAAGATTTTGGTGGAATTGGTGGATCCTGATGCAGCCCCAGCACCTGCAGCGCCGGCAGCACCTGCAGCGGCAGCAGCGGCTCCCGCACCTGCACCTGCAGCGGCGGCTGCGCCTCCTCCACCCCAGGCAGCGGCACCAGCAGCACCGGCAGCCAAGAAAGCGCCTCCCAAGGCAGCAGCACCGGCAGCAGCCGCCCAGAAGAAGGCTCACCAGAGCCAGAGCGTTCGCGTAGACATCGAGAAGCTCGACACATTGATGAATCTCATGGGCGAGCTGGTCATCAACAAGGTCCGCTTGGAGCAGATTGGCCAGACGCACAGGCTTACGGAACTTACAGAGACCCTGGAGCAGATGGACCGCGTTACCACGGACCTGCAGAACATCGTCATGAAGGTGCGCATGGTGCCTGTCAGCGCCGTGTTCAACCGCTTCCCCCGCATGGTTCGCGATGTTTCCAAGGAACTCAACAAGGAAATCAACCTTACCATCGAGGGTGAGGAAACAGAACTGGATCGTACCGTTATCGATGAGATCGGCGATCCCATCATGCACCTGCTCAGAAATTCTCTCGACCATGGCGTGGAGCATCCCGATGACCGCGAGGCCAAAGGCAAGCCACGTACTGGCGAGGTGGGCCTCATTGCCCGGCATGAAGGCAACAACGTGGTCATCATGGTCACCGATGATGGTGCCGGCATCAATGCGGACAAGATCCGCAGGAAGGCCGTGGAAAAGGGCATGATTTCCCAGGAAGAGGCAGACAAGCTGGATGATGCCGATGCCGTCCGCCTG
>ODAI013746369.1_pt1 | contig 11697 bp, 9 predicted proteins | sample 1539321 | NCBI WGS metagenome assembly ODAI01 (sample SAMN02144231, study PRJEB22623) | gut metagenome | biome: sheep rumen | host: Ovis aries | place: New Zealand
CCCATACAGCGGCTCTACGTGTTTGCCAGCCCAGAGTTTGCCATCGGCGTGAAGAAGGACGACACCTTCCAGCGCATCGCCGACAACAGCGACATCGCGGCAGGCGGCTTCCAGGTGACGCTGGGTGCTATCTTCAATTTCTGACCATGAAACAAAACCATGTTTGGTATGACGACCATACAGGCCCCACGGTCTCAAACTTCTCCAAGTTTACTTTTCATCGTTACACAAAACTAAAGTAAAACCAATAAAACGAAACAACATCATGATGAAGACAAAGAAGATATTATTCATATTGGCACTGCTGCCCCTCATGGCAGTGATGACGGCCTGTTCGTCGGACGATGAGCCGAACGCCAAGCCCGCCAAGGAGATACTGCGCGTGCTCGAAGGCGGCGTGGTGCTGCCCGCCAAGAACAGTGCTGTGGCTAATGACCGCGTGATGGCCAGTGTGTCGGTACAGGCCGACTGCGAATGGGTGGTGCTCGACCGTTACGGCAACCCCTTTGGCAGCCGTTCCTCCTATGGCTTCGGCACCAAGCTGTCGGTCACCCCGCTGAAGGGTGTCGGCAACGGTAATCTGACCGTCAGCGTTGACCAGAACACCACCGTCTATGAGCGCAAGGATACCATCATGCTCAAGTCGTCGGACGGCTTGCAGCAGATGGTCACCATTCGCCAGCTTAGCGGCAGCAACACGCTGACTATCAGCGACGATATGGTGGTATTCCCCACCGACGATGTCACACCGCAGCCCTTCACCGTCACCAGCAATGTGCCGTTCACTATCCAGATGCCCACGGGTGCCAACTGGTATCAGTTGACCGAAGGCGGCGTCAACGTCGGAGGCACCACGCTGGCCGCTGGAGCCCATGTGTTCAGCATTGTGGCCAGTGCCGCTGTCAGCGATGCGCGTCGTTCGGCCCGCTTCTATGTGAACACCGGCACGGAGAGCTATCCCGTGGAGGTGATGCAGGAAGGACTGTCGGAAGTGACGCTCATGGTACACGCGCAGAGCGACGTGGTTTCCGGCGAGGGTGGCGAGAAGACGGTATGGATAGAGAGCAACGCCGAGTGGCATGCCTATGTGCCGTCGTCTGTCAATTGGGTGTTTGTAGAGCCAGCCACGGGTGTGGGCAACGGCGAGCTGCGTGTGTTCTGCGAGCCCAACTCCACTGGCAGCGAGCGGCTTACCGCCATCGTCATCATTGCCGGAGCGAAGAATCCGAAGCAGGAAATCGTCGTCGTGGAGCAGGGCATCGGCAACGGTCACCACAGCCAATACTACCTCTCCGTATGGGACTTCTATTCCACATGGGTGGGATGGGTTGATGCCAAGTTCCGCTTCAATTACGAAAGCTCCGAGGATGTGGTAGAGTATGGCTTGGTGTATAGTAGCTCCATCAGCGAGCCGTCGCTCGACAACGGAGGTGAGGTGACGATGCTGGGTCATGGCGGACGGAGAGGCATGGCCGAAGGAGTGATAGAAAACCTGCAGCCCATGACCACCTACAGGGTGCGCGCCTTCGCTATCGGCGCCCAGGGCGTGGAGTATGCCTACAACACCATTACCATCACGACCGGACAGCAAGGTCAAGAGGGTAGCAGCGACACGCCATTGCCATGATACTATTAATATAATGAGAAGCAGAAATATGACACGAACCATCGTGAAAGCAGCAAGAACGATACGAAGCATTGTGGAAAGCAACCGTTTGACACGAACTGTAGGCAGGGGCGCCATCGTGGCAGCCCTCATGCTATGTACGCTGACCGCCGCCGCCCAGACGTGGGAAGAGGTGCGCGACAGCGAAGACTACCTCTATGGCGAAGGATGGGGTAAGACCGTGGCTGAAGCCGAGCAGCAGGCCCTGAACAACCTTATCAGCAAGATAGCCACCAGCATCAGTGGCAGCGCGCAGATCAAGCTGTCGGTAAGCAGTGGCGGCGGCAAGCTTGACGAGCAGTCGCAGTTTCAGCAGACCGTGAACACCTATTCGCAGGCCACGCTGACCAATACCCGCCAGAAGGTGCTGCAGCGCGAGCCGGAAGCCTATGTGGTGCGTTGGATTAAGATTAGCGAGATAGAGAAAATCTTCGAGGCCCGCAAGCGTAAGGCCAAGGACATGGTGGAGGCTGCCCTGCGTGCCGAGAAGAAAGGCAAGGCCGACGACGTGCTGCGCAACTACTATTGGGCACTGACGCTGCTGAAGAGTCTGCAGTACCCCAACGAGGTGACCTACCGCGACGAAGACGGCAAAGAGCACGTGCTGACCAACTGGTGTAAGGAGAAATTGGACGATACGTTCGACGACCTGAAGGTGGTGTTCGACAGCCGCGACGGCGACGACGTGAAGCTGGCCTTCACCTACAAGGGCAAGCCGGTGAACAGCGTTGACTACCGCTATTGGGACGGTCAGGGCTGGACGGCAGTCATCAGCGCGAAGGACGGGTGGAGCGTACTGGAACTGGCCCCCGGCTATGCCGGCAAGCAGGTGCAGCTGCAGTTTGAATACGAATATTTTGGCGAGGCGAAGATAGACAAGGAGGTGGAAGAAGTGCTGAACGCCGTGAAGGGCACCCCCATGCCCGCCTCGCACGTCAACGTCTATCTGGAGAGCAACGAAAGCAAGAAAGAAGCGAAGGCCCGCCAGCAGATGATGGCCACCGAGTCGTTCTCTACCAACAGCGTCGAGACGAAGGCAGCCCCCAAGACCGTTGACAAGGGCAAGGAAGCCACTGCCTGCAAGACCGCCGTGGAGCGTCTGGTGCAGGCCGTCAGGCAGAAGAAGTACCAGTCGGTGCGCGACCTCTTCACCGACGGCGGGTGGGACATGTTCACCAAGCTGGTGCAGTACGGTCGCGCCAAGGTGCTCGACAGCGACAACATCCGCATGCTCGACAGCGACGGCAGTGTGGTGGTGCGCGGCCTGCGCATGTCGTTCTCGTTCGACAAAGGTGTACGCCGTTCGTTCGTCGAAGACGTAGTGCTGGCTTTCAACCCTGAACAGAAGATAGACAACATCGCCTTCGGACTGGGCAAGACCGCCGAGGACGACATCCTGTACAAGGGTGTGTGGGAAGAGCAGTCGCGCATGGCCATCATGAATTTCCTGGAGAACTACAAGACGGCTTACGCCCTGAAGCGGCTCGACTACATCAGCTCGGTGTTCGACGACGATGCCGTCATCATCACCGGTACCGTGGTGCGCCGTGCCAACAAGACTGTATCGATGGAGAACCAGTCGCAAATCAGTCAGGAAGGTAACCTGATTATTAAGAAAAACCGCCAGACGAAGGACGAATACCTGCGCAACCTGAAGCGCTGCTTCGAGCGCAACGAGTTTGTCAACATCCGTTTCTCCAACAACGACGTCATCAAGCTTGGTACCGGCGGTGAGTCGTATGCCATACAGATAGCCCAGGACTACTATTCGACCACCTACGGCGACAAGGGGTACCTGATGCTCATGGTGGACATCAACGACCCGGAGCACCCGCTCATTAAGCTGCGCACATGGCAGCCGGAGAAAGACCCACAGTTCGGACTCTATGAGCCGGGCGACTTTTAAATACATGAATCACAATACTAACCATCTAAAAAAGTAGCATTATGAAGACAATTCGATTAATTACCACGTTGTTGCTGATGGCAATGACCGTCTCTACGAGTGCACAGTCGGAGTCGGTGAAACAGCAGAAACTGAGACGTACACGTGCCGAGCTGAAAGACGAGGCATCGCGGTTGGCCCAGAAGGAGGCCAAGCGGCTCATCAAGGAAGACTGGCAGGTGTCGCCGGGAGCACTTCCCCTGGAGCGCCAGCTGGACCGTTCGTACATGTATCAGGAAGACTTCGACGACGAGATGAATCCCCGCTACATCATTGGCGAGGGGCGTAGCGTCGCCGAGAACTTCTCTGCCGCCCACATCCAGGCTCAGGAACTGGCCCGGCTCGACATTGCCGGCAAGATGATTGGCTCGGAAGCTACCGCACTGGTCGATAACCTGGTGGCGAACAAGATGTTGGCTGCCGACCAGGCCGCTTCGGTCACCACCACGATGATGGAGAACAAGACCGTCTATTCGCAGAAGTTAGGCCGTCTGCAGGTGGTGTTCGAAGTGAACCGCACGCTGAAGAACAACAACAAGGAAGTGATGGTGCGCTTGGTAACCAAGGCTGACGGCATCCGCGAAATGGCCAAGGAAGCCGTCCGCGCAGAGTTGGAGCGCCAGGGCGTGAAGATGAGCGAAGAGCTGAAGGCTATCCTCTCTGCCAAGAAGTAAACAAGCATCAGCCATTGTTTGAAAACCCTCTTATCGTCCTGTCGTATGAAGATGCCAGAGAGCCTGCTGCGTAATGTCGTCGTGACCCTGCTTGCCTTTGCGGTAGTGGCCATCTACGGTGTCGTGGCCCTCAACCTGAAGGTGTTCAATCCGGTGGGGGCGGTGCTCAAGGACTACTCGTTCACCGACTTCTACTACCGGCTGCTCGACGGCGTGGAGCAGAAAGACACCAGCCGTATTGTCACCATCGTCGATATGACCGACCTGACCAGTCGGCGCGACTTGGCCGAGGTGCTGATGGAAATCAATGCCCTGCACCCCAAGGCGGTAGGCATCGACGTGGTGTTCGAAGGCTACAAGGAAGACGTGTTGGGCGACACGATGATAGCCGTCACCGCCCGGCAGATGAAGAACACGGTGTTCTCGTATAAGATTCTCGACGACACCGAGGGCGACACGCGCCACTCGTTCTTCCTGCCTAACGACACCGTGGTGGAGGGCTTTACCAACATGCCGCGACAGCTGTACGGCGGACTGAAGCGACAGCTCAGCATAGGCCGTGAGCATGGCGGCGTGCTGCGCCCATCGCTCATCAAGCAGGTGGCCGACATCTACGCCGGACAAGAGGTGGTGCCGCTGGCCGCGAAGGAACTCGACATTAATTTCTCGCCCGTCTTCTTCCATGTCGTGCCGCCCGACTCCGTGCTGGCCTACCGCGACCTGATAGAAGACCACGTGGTGCTGTTCGGTGCCATGAAGGAAGAAGCCGACATGCACTATACGCCACAGGGCAAGATAGCCGGTGTGAAGCTGCTGGCATACGCCGTAGAGACCATGCTGCGGCAGAACCAGATACGCCACGTGCCCGAGTGGCTGACGGTGGTGGTGTCGCTGCTGATAGTATTCGTCACTGTGGTCATGCTGAAGTGGTATGGCAAGATTCGGCAGAAGAAGACCCTCGTGCGCGTGCTCTTGTCGGCATCGCTCTTCAAGGGGCTCTTCCTGTTTGTATGGCTGTCTATACTGGTGTGGGCGGCGTTCATCCTGTTCAGCCGCTACCAGGTGAGCATCAATCTGACCTATGCCCTCGCTGCTGTGGCCTTCATCGGCATGGCCAACGATTTGTACGACACCCTCAAGGACCTGATAACATTTAAGAAAGAAAAAAGCAATGAAGAGTAAGAGACTACTGATGCTGGCTATCGCCGTCATGCTGTTCTGCCTGGCCGTTCATGCTGCTAAGAAAAGGCAGGATGTCTATGTGGTGTCTTCAGTGAAAGGCAAGGTAGAGTGTATCACCGCGAAAGGCAAGGCTCCGCTGATGAAAGGCGACTCGCTGACCGTGGACATGGTGCTCAACCTGCCGTTCGACGGGTCGGTGACGCTGCTCAAGCAGGGCGACGACAAGCAGATAGTCATCAATTCGCCGGGTAAGGCCAAGGTGGGCGTCTTGGTGGCCGACAAGCGGAATACGGTGCTGACGCTTACCAAGGAGTATGTCAAGTCGGTTATCGGACAGCTGCGCAAGAAGCCTACCGTCAAGGCGGCTTACCATAGCGACCCGGCTACTGTGACGCGCGAAAAAATGGAGCGCGACTCGCTGGCTGCCGACTCGTGTTGCCAGGAGTCGCACACATGCCATCCCGACAGTATCGCCACAGAGTAGGCGAATACTTATTTCCCCAGTCTTTTTGTCAAGAACTAAAGAATTATAGAATCTATGAAAAGAAGAATAATATTACAACTACTGGTGCTTTTTGTTGCCCTCACGGCTGCTGCCCAAGGCGGCAATAAGATGCGTGATGAGTATGAGAAATTCAAGCAGGGCGCCAAGAAAGAATATGCCGACTTCCGCAAGAAGGCCTTGGCCGAATATGCAGAATTCGTGCGTACAGCCTGGAAAGAGTATGGCGCAGAGCCACCCCGCGAAATGCCACAGGTGAAGGAGGTGGAGCCGATGATAGTGCCTCATGCCGACGATGCCACCAACTCGTGGTTCACCAAGCTGTTCGGTTTAGACAAGAAAAAGAAGAAGAACAAGGAAGCTAAGGCTGACAAACCGAAGGAAAAAGCTAAGAGCCAAACCACGAGCCAGCCTGTGCCGCCGCCACTGAAGGACCGTGAGCTGTCGTACGACCAAGTGCTTACCCCTGAGCCTGTCGTGCCACAGCCTCAACCGATTTCCGAGGTGGTGCCGCAGCCCGAGCAGGCCAACCCCTACTACGAATTCACTGTCTTCGGCACTACCTGCCGTGTGCGCATGGGCAACAACTGCCGCTTCCAGCTGAAGAGCCTGACGGAAGACGACATTGCCGATGTCATCAAGTACGAGTTCCAGAAGTCGCAGTATGACAACATGCTCTACGACTGCTTAGAGGAGCGCAAGAACCACGACTTCTCCGACTGGGCCTACTATCAGATGCTGCTGGCACTGGTCAACCAGTTCTACGGTCCCTATTCCAGCGAGGGCATGCTCGTTATGGGATTCCTCTACACCCAGTCGGGCTACAAGGCACGCCTGGCAAAGGACGGCAACGACCTCTACCTCTTAGTGGCCAGCCGCCACTTCATCTACAACACGTCATTCTATTACATCGACAGCGAGTGGTACTACCTGCTCGATGGGCGCAAGAGCGACAAGCTGGCCATCTGTGCCGCCTCGTTCCCCAAGGAGACCTCGCTGTCGCTGCAGATTTCTGCCGTGCAGAAGCTGACCGACAATCCTACCGTTGAGCGCACCATCACATCGGTGAAGAATGAAGACTTCTCGTTCACGCTGACCTCGAACAAGAATTACATCGACTTCTTCAACACCTATCCCACATCCACCATCGGCGACAACTTCATGACCAAGTGGCTCATCTATGCCGAGACACCGATGGAGCACGGCGTCATCGACCAGCTCTATCCCCCCATGCGCCAGAAGCTGCAGGGACTGTCGAAGGAGGAGGCCGTGCAGCAGCTGCTCTGGTGGGTGCAGACGGGACTGGAGTATGGGTTCGACGACCAGATATGGGGTGGCGACCGTCCGTTCTTCGGCGAGGAGAGCCTGTTCTATCCTTATTGCGACTGCGAAGACCGTGCCGTACTGTTGTCACACTTGGTGCGCGACCTGGTAGGTCTTGATGTCATCCTTGTCTATTATCCCGGCCACTTGGCCATGGCCGTCAATTTCCCCGGCGACGTGGAGGGCGACTATATCACCTTCGAGGGGAGGAAATACACGGTGTGCGACCCCACCTACATCGGAGCGCGCGTCGGCGAGACCATGCCCATTGTGAAGGACGAGAAAGTCACCGTGGTCAAGTTGCGCCGCAGCTAAGGAATCATGATTAATCCCTCCCATTCTGAAGAACCCATTGCGCTTGAATGGGTTATAGGCATAAAGGAAGGGGCAGGATGAAAAATAATATCCGAATCGCTTGGCGGTTCGGATTTTTCTTATTACCTTTGCAGCATCGCTTGCAGTTGCCCACCAGTGGGTTAGCGGGCGGTCTTATATATGAGAAAGACGTTTTCGAACGTCTGTCGTTGTGGTTCGTGAATCTCGCAAATTCCAATCTCTACAACAGGCAGATGGCAACCGAAGCGTCACGTAGGGCGTATCTATATACCATATTTATATAGTTCGTTCTGGCGTGGGCTAACTGCGTTGTCTATCCTGTGTAGAGAGGGCAATGCGAGAGCCTACGAACCCAGGATGGGCAGGAGAAACAGACACCTACGCCTTTTTTGTATATCAAGGAAAACGATAAAAACGGACAAAATGACTGATGTCGGGGTGTCGATTGGTCGCATGACGACAATCTATGCTGAGAGCATTGCTATTCCACCTTTTGTTGTTCGCTGCGGCGATAGCTGCACAGGCCCAACGTGTACAGACGGTGGAGGGCTATAGCCGTATAGAACAGACTGACGACATGACGGGTACAACGGCCCGTGCGAAGGTGATAGAACAGGCCCGCTTCGATGCCATCAATGCAGCTTTCGGCTCGAACATCTCTCAAAACAATGTCACCTTCATGCGAACAGAGAACGAGAAAAACACAACCACGTTCTATATGATGGGCGAAAGTGACCTTCGTGGCACATGGATTCGCGACAAAGAGAAACCACGTGTAGAGAAGCGCGTGATAGACGGCATAACGCTTTGGGAGGCTTGGGTGAAAGGAGAGGCTCGTGAAGTTGTTCGCGCTCCAGTCGAGTTTCAATGGCAGCTTCTGGCTAATGGACTTGACGAGCGTTTTCAGGTTAATGAATTGCATGACGGAGATGCCTTCTATGTGCGCTTTCGCTCGCCCGTAAACGGTTATCTCATGATGTTTGTTGCCGACGATAGGGGTATGGTAACCTGTCTGTTGCCTGAGGATGGCGAGGACTATTGCCGGGTGAAAGCCAACAAATGGCTGTTGTTCCATCATAATCCTTATGTGAAAGAAGAACATTGGCTGGCCGTATTGCCCAAGAACAGGCAAGAGGAATACGACCAATTGTATGTTGTGTTCTCGCCCAACAAGCTGTCGCCGCCTAATCGGGACACGAATAAAGACAATAGCGACTTGGAGCGATATGCCAACATGGAGCGCAAGGTGAAACATATCTCCGGCCTTTCGTTTAAGCACTTCCATAAGTATCTGGGGCGATTGCAGCGGTCAGACAAGGAGGTGCAAGTAGAGAAAATGCTCGTGAAAATATCAAAGAGAATCTATCTTTTATATGTTAAACTTAAAGATTTAAAAAGATGAAAAAACTATTTTTGGTGCTCTTAGTAGCAGTTGTGTCAAGTGGGAGTGCTTGGGCACAAAAAGGAATGATGGGTGTTGGAGCAAATGTTGCGATGACCGCTATCCCAATAACCGAAGGAGGTCTGGGAATTGGCGGCGGTGTGAAATTCCAGTATAATATTTCCGACTATTTTCGTATAGAGCCATCATTTACATACTATGCTAATGTAGATGAAAATAAGACAACCGCCGAAATGGCAGGATTAGTTAATCTTCATGCCTTTTTATCTTCACCGCGTACACTGCGCCCCTATATATTTGTCGGCGGTGGTTACGTGAGGATAAATGGAATAGAAAAATACTATGCCATTTACAACTATAACGTTGGATACGATATAATAGATAATGTGAAAAAGTTGAAAGAAAGTCGTTTTGGTGTTGATGCCGGTATTGGACTTGATTACCGTGTATCCCACCATTTCTCTCTTCAGGCTGAAGCCGGGATAATGGGCGCTTTTGGGAAAAATACTGATTTAATCATAAAAGCGAACATTGGAGCTTGTTATACTTTCTGAAATGAGAAGAATTCTTTCACTGAGCTGTTTGCTGCTAAGTAGTATTCTTGCAGCAACAGCTCAATACACGATGCAGCTGTATGGCACAACATTCAATGTCGAGTTGGATGAACAGAACATGACGGCGGCCATTTATGACTACAACTATAAAATAGATGATGCCAAGTTTCCTGTTAAGAAGGGAACCCGAAAGTTCAAGGCTTTGGGCAAAGAGCATTCAAAGACTGTGATTATTCCTGAAACCTACAAAGCATACAATGGGAAGTTGTACACTATCACGGTCATCGGGAAGGCAGCCTTTGCCGGTTTTCAGGGCATGGACTTTGTAGTGATTCCGCCTACGGTGACCACTATCGAGGATTATGCTTTCTTCAGAAGTTCCCTCATCAGTGTCGAGATACCGGCAACGGTAGTCTCTATGGGAAATCGTGTGTTTGGTAGATGTAAGGAATTGAAGAATCTCAGAATACCGCAAGGTTTGGCAATGGGTAAGGATGTCTATTCAGATTGCGAAGATGTCAACGTCAAGTTCTACTCGGTTGATGAGCCCCCAGCACTTGCTCAGTCGCAAAAGCCTGCGTCAAAGCCTGTACGGTCGAGTAAACCTAAAGCGAAGGTCTATGCCTCATCTTCCGATGTGGACGAAGGCATTCCTGCTACGGGCAAGAACAACGACGATGTGTTTGCCATTATCATTGCCAACGAAAACTATCTCAGCGTCCCCAAAGTGAACTGTGCCTTGAACGACGGGCATACCTTCCGCCACTATTGCAGGCAGACGCTGGGTATTCCTGACGACAATATCCACATGCTGGAAGATGCTACCTTCGGGCAGATGACAGAAGAGATGAACTGGCTGACGCGTGTGGCCAAAGTATTCGAAGGTGACTCAAGAATCATTATCTATTATGCTGGACATGGAATCCCCAACGAGAAAGACGGCTCGGCCTATCTGTTGCCTATTGACAATTCAGGAAACAACACGGCAGCGGCCTACAGTCTCAATAAGCTCTATAAGGAACTAGGGTCATTGAATGCCAAGAGCGTTACCGTTTTCTTGGATGCCTGTTTCAGCGGCAGTCAGCGCGGCGAAGGAATGTTGACGGCCGCCCGAGGTGTCGCTATGTCGTATAAGGCAGAAGACCCGCTTGGCAATATGGTAGTGTTCTCTGCCACCCAAGGTGACGAAACGGCCTATACATACGCAGAAAAGGGTCATGGTCTTTTTACTTATTATCTGTTGAAGAAACTAAAGGAGACCAAAGGCAATGTTGACTACGGTACATTGGGCGACTACATCAAGCGAGAAGTGTCGCGCAAGTCTATTGTTGTCAACAACAAACCTCAGACCCCAACTGTTGCGCCTTCGAGGGAAATGGTTTTGACGTGGCGCAATTTAACATTCTAATTCTTAACTCGGAGTCAGGGGGACAAGTCGTTAGATACTTAAGCATCAGCGGCCTGCTCCCCCTGATTCATCTTATAGCATAGGCCTTCCCACGAAATTAGTAGCCTCTCCACGAGATTATCATTTATCACCCGTATTGATTTTAAGTATTATCCGCATTTTAGTGTTATTTAACTGGGTAGATTTGCCCAGGTGGCTAAGAAGTTGAACCCTTGTCAAAAAATAAGGGTTAGTATGAAGCTATTAGAGTTCACCAAACGTTTCCCTGACGAAGAATCCTGTATTCGTCACCTAAAAGAGCAACGCGAGAAAGCAGGTGTGGTTTGTAGCCATTGTGGCGGGACCCGTCAGAGATGGGACAAGTACAACAAGTGTTGGGTATGCAGCAAATGCGGTCATCACACCACGCTGCGCTCAGGCACGGTGATGCACGGTTCAAAGCTTCCCCTGATGTATTGGTTCACTGCTATTCACCTGATGACTTCCACCAAGAAGACCTTCTCGGCTCTTGAGATGCAGCGCCAGTTGGGCCACAAACGCTACCAGCCGATTTGGGAGATGATGCACAAACTGCGTTCCGTCATGGGGCTTCGCGACGGGAAGTACACCCTAAATGGTGTCGTTGAGTTGGATGAGGGCTTTTTCACCTGTGACGACAAGCGGAAAGACGGGGATGAAGGAGCATCTGACGCCCGGACTCGGCAG
>ODAI011368407.1_pt1 | contig 11696 bp, 17 predicted proteins | sample 1539321 | NCBI WGS metagenome assembly ODAI01 (sample SAMN02144231, study PRJEB22623) | gut metagenome | biome: sheep rumen | host: Ovis aries | place: New Zealand
AGAGGATAGAGGATTGATTTATTCGACGCCGTATATACGGTCATGTATCGCCGTATATACGGTCATGTATCGCCGTATATACGGTCATGTATCGCCGTATATATGGTCATGTATCGCCGTATATATGGTCATGTATCGCCGTCCAAGACCGATATATGACCGTATAAAATGCAGTTTTACTTGTATAAATGTATGGTAAAACGGTTAATAATAACTATAAGCATATAAAGTGTATATTTTTTTATACATACTAAGAAACTTTATATGTAGAAAAACAACCGTAGCGGTCCAGAGGAAATTAACGGAAATCTGAGGAATTTTTCCCCTGTTTTATTTTCGCGCAAAAAAAAAGAACTTCCGGCTGAACACCAGAAGTCCTTTTTTTTCTTCGGTCATTTTCCGAGACCCTCTATCAATTCTTTTAATTCCTGCAGATATTCAAGGTAATCCCAGCCCTCGAGCTTGCAGACCTCAATATCCATTCTCAAATCGGCAAGCAGTGTAAGTTTGAATTCTTCTCTCGCTTTCCGATTTAAGGCTTTCCTCGTTTCCTCGTCAAGCTCGAAGTTCTTCATAGCTCACCCCTTGGAAGTGTTTGTTCCAATTTTCTTTGACTGCTTTTTCGGGCACCCCTCTTCTGTATTGCTTAAAAAAACTTTTAGCCCCTTCAAAATCTGTTTCATACCAATTTCCAAACCAAGCTTTAATTTTTATCATATTTTAGCTCCTCCCGCCTTATATTGGCGAGCTGCGTGTTTAGCAAATCTCGCCTTTACAGAGGCTCCCAAAGATCTGCTCGTAATCAAATTCTTTTGAATAGCGACTTGAAATGATTTCATCAGCATTGTCTTTTGCAGATATTCTTTCTTCAAGAATTTCCATTGCCCTGTTGAGCAACTTCATTCCCATTTCGTTAGGCTTCTTTGATTCAAAGAAAGCCTTTTTTTGTGCTGCATGTTCGCGCCACTCTTTTACAATGTCATTTGCAAAAGCAACCTGTTTCTCTGTTCCTTTCATTTTCTACTCCTTGCGGGTGTCGTCCCCCGCCCTATCTGATAATAATATAGCATAGATTTTATTATACGTCAATAACAGATTACAAAAAAAAGATAAAAAAAAGATCCTGCGTCTACCAACCGCAGGGCCTCAGCAAAAGGGAACCACCTATTCTATGGCAGCCCCATTATAGCACAAATTCGGGGGGGGGCGGCTTCAAGCGTCATGGTGATGAAATTATACCAACTTAACGAAAAGAATCGCTCTACGGCAATCCTCGTGCGTCTGGGGGCAAAAAAAACGGCACTGACAAAAATCAGTGCCGCCCCATCTGCATCAGCAGACATCTCAAAAAGTGCTGTGTTATATATATAACGCGATTTTCATTCCGTGTCAATCGGATTCAGAACAGCAATTTGGATGCGCTTTCCCTTCTTCAATATTGCCACGGCGACACGATGGTTCCCGTCCAGAAGAACGTATTTATCGCCGTATTCAACGGCCCTTATAATATCGCCTTTCTCTTTCGTTTTGTCATATTTTACGAATTGAAGAAGTTTATCTCGGTTCAGAAGTTTTTGCATTGAGACGATTTTTGAGAGATCTATCATCTTTTCTACATAGATTTCGGTTCCTATTTTCTTCTGTTTTTCGTAGATGGACCGCGCCGCGTCAATGACCTTTTCGCTTCCCATGGGGATTATATTTTTGACATCCTCAGCATTTACGGCTTTAAGCGCGTTGATCTCATCGACGACAGTCTCGAAATTAGAGACGCTTCCTTCCGACTCTGAGGCTGGGATGTATTCCATCGGTTCGCCCTCGATCTCTGCTGTAAGCTCGGGATAATACGAGAGGGGAACACAACGACACTGAATGTCCTGTCCTGGATGCAATTCGACAGCCCCGGAAGGCCTGTCCACCCATGTCTTTCCTCCGTCATAGGAACATACTGAGGCATCATCCCATCTGCAGAGCAAGCCTTCCATTGCAGCATGGGAATCACGGACGCGGTCGTCGAATGCCGTGCTCCATACATACATCTCAAGTCCTATCTCCTCCATCTGGGCCTGCGTTATCTGTCCGTTAAGCTTTCCCATCTGGTCGCGGGCCAAAAGTTTACAGTGCTTTTGAGTAAGACCTTCTGTCGCTTTGTAGATTTCATCTTTGAGTTTTTTTGGCGACATTCCGTTGATAATTGCCTGCTCTGTAAGTGTATTTATTTTTGAAACATAATTCTTTGCGTTTGATGTAATAAGTGTATAATTATCTTCCTCCCAGCTTGATTTCATGTCATTCCACCATGATGCCGAAGTCGGAAGGTTGACATGGATGCCCTTATCAAGCATTTTCGCGAATTCTTTGTTTCCGAATTCCATCGCCTCATCAGCAGTTTTCCCCAGCGCGACAAGAATGACATTATTGTTGCGGTCCTCGGGGAGCTCGGATATATCGGGCATATAGACAGACACCCAATCCTCAAGGTTATAGATCATATCGCGGAAGCTGTCTCCCGGAATAGCGTCAAGATGTATTTCCGCGGAATCGCCCCGAAGAAGCTCCGTCATGTTTTCCCTAATGTATTTTGCGACATAATCTGTAAGCGGCTTGAAGAAACTCTGGAGCTGTCTGTAATATTTCTGCTCGATTCCATGCGGATATGCGCGCGGAGAAGTTATTTTTTTGGTGGGACGCTTTCCGCTTGCCCTAAAGAGAATCTTCATGAGCTGTATTTCGGTTTCATTTTTTATCTTCATTCTTTTCCTCGCAGAAGTCACCGCAGGCTCTGTCTCCCGGTTCCACATTCGTGAACAGATCCTGTACAAGACAGAACCCGTGATTTCTTTTTAAGGCTTCCGCATGGCTGTAGTCGCCGATTGTATCAGTCTCCTCCACAAACCATGAGCACATTCTGCAGGCCTTCATCATTCACCGATCGAAGGCAGTTCGCTTTCAGACTTTCCGGCTTTTTCCTGGAGTTTTTTGAGCGTATCGCCGAATTCAAGTTCCTCAACTATCTCGGGCGACATAATTCCCATGTCGATATAACCCTGATAGGTTTCCATCTTGCGGTACTCTGTATTTGCCTTCTTTTCTTCAAGTTCAGCCTGTTCTTTTTCAGTCATCTGTTCAAGCGGATTGAACACGATTTCAGGTTCAGGAATCTTCTGCCATTCAGAAATTATCTTTACAAGTCTTTCAATAATCGGCAGCAGTTCCGTTTCCTGTTTTGCCTTTACCATGTCATAATACTGATACATATCAGCTTCGCCGGTTGAGTTCAACCCCCCTGGACTTATTCCAAAAAGTTTTGTCATCGGATAACCGGTTGCAGCTGAAGTCATCATCATAAACTGATACATAACATCAGAAACACCACTAAAGCTCAAAGTATCCCGTTCAAAACTTTCATCTGTATCAAGTAAAACCGAATGAAAAACAGACTTCATAAGATCCATTGCCTGCAGTCTTTTCTGAACTTGTTCACCACCGTCCTCACTTGCCATAATCATCGCAAGGTCTTTGTACTTATACTTTCCGATTGTCAGTTCATTCAGAAGATTTGCAAGTGAACTGAAAGAACTTCCAAGTTCTTTTAATCTGTCCTGGATTCTCTGAAAAACAGACAAACCCCAGTAACGGAATTCCATAGGAATAAGGCTTGCTTCTGAACTTGGAATTTCAACTCCTTTAAGTTCTATCACTCGCGAATAATGAACCCTCAGCATTTGATACTGTCTTCCCGTGTAGAATGTAACAGGATAGTATTCAACCTGTCCGTAATGCGGCAATTCCGGATTCATCTGAAATTCCATAGTACCATACATAACATTATTTCTTGGAATGATTTTTAGATTTTCAAAATTCTTGATTTTATTTAAGTTCAAAGGCTGGTCCAGAGATTCGCCGTCGTAAACTCCAAGAAGAATCAATGCACCGCCGTAAAGACGCGCCCATTTAAGAGCCTGAGCAATTTTGTAATTTGCCCGGATTTCTTTAAAAATATGATTGTAGATTTTTGTATAATTATCAAAGCCTTCTTTTTCATTTTCAAAGACGTAATGCCAGCCCTGCTTCATCATGTCTTCCGGCAGAAGATCAATAATCCGCGCTCCTAGTCCGTCATCAGCGTAAATAATTTCTTTTTCCGCGTCCGCAAGAAATCCCGTAGGAACAACCCTTGTTGATTTTGTTTTATCTGCTCTTGTTCCTAGTCCTGTAAAAAGATTCATCCATCCGTCTTTGCGTTCGACTGATTTAGTTTCCTTTCCCATTTTTATATCCTCCTTGTTTCATTCTACCACGTATATAAAGAATTGCTAACACCTGAACTTGACCAGATTGCAAAACCTGCAGATAAATTATCAACCTGGTCATCATGCGGGCCGTAAGGGAACGCTGATATTTCTGCAATCCAGTCATCAAGCCACGGTTCCCCCTGTACGACATGAACGTTTCCGGCTTTAAAAATAGCTTCAAGCGGCGTTGCACGGACAACCTTGTCCTTTTTTTCAGGAACTGAAAGCACCGTATATTTGCCTTTTAAAATCTTTCTCATTGTTGCAATGGTGTCTTTAGCGTCTGAAGAATTACCTACACCGATTCTTACATAAGGACCGTCCTGATTTGTAATATGCCTTATCTGTTCGTCACGTTCCGGGGCATTAAGCCTCATCCTTGTAACGTTACGAATCCATAAATGAGGAAGTCCGTCAATCTCATTAAATGCAAGAAGTGTTCCGCTTGTCCAGTCAGGATCTGATTTTGCGCGTTCCTTTGCAGTATGAGCCAAGTCCCACACTCGAAGCCATCTAAGATTCTTAGGCCAGTCGGCTGTTGTAAGATGTCGCTGAATACATTCCGTGTTGAGCATATTACCCGAACGTTTCACTGGTTCAAGCTGCATGAGACTCTGGAATCCATAATCACCCAAAACAGCCCGCTGCTGAGTATACCATTGTTTTCCAAAGCGTTCAGGAAACAAAACACCTTCCGGGTATTTGTCGCTCATGGCAGGAAATTTCAGGAAATTAAAATGCGGAAAATCTGGATCTTCCTTGCATTTCTTTTTTATGCGTCCGATTATATCGTCAACGTGCCACGGAGTAGCAAGAACGATTGTAATAGAAACAGGAGCTTTTCTTGTCATGAAGTCGTTTGTGAAAGCGTCCCACATCTTTTCGCGCATAGTATCACTTTCAGCGTCCGCACGGTTACGGCAGAAATCATCAAGCAAACCAAGGTTGTAACCTTGCCCCGAAAGAGAGCCTAACAAGCCCGAAGCAAAACATTCGCCTTCATGGTCTTTAATCATCCAGTGAGCTGCACTTGAAGAACCTGTATCGACTTTTATGTTCGGAAAAAGTTTTCTGTATTCAGGCGTTGAAATCAAATTGCGTGAAGTCTTTGAAAATCCTTCTGTAAGTGCCTGAGTATGGCCGCAGAGAATTACTTTTGAATCAGGAAATAAGCCTAAAAAATGAGCAGGAAGTTTTCTTGAAAGTATTTCCGAGTTATGAGTCGGAATAAAAGATTTTCCGCAAAGAAACATTCCGTCCGCGTTTTCTACCTGGATGCAGACTGTATCACCGGTTCTTTCAGCTGGCTCAAAAACAAGGCTTCTGTTTATAAACTTTGTTGCGTTTCTTGTGCGGCTTGCTTTTCTTTCAAATCTTGCGCACCCTTTAAGGTAGAAACACACTTTATATCCAGGGCCGCAGTCTTTTCCGTAAAGTTTCGTTCTGAATTCTGATATTGAACATTTTACGCCAAGGCTTCTGACAAGTTCCTGAACATCCTCAGCGAGCCTTTTGTTTTTGTTTACAAAAGTTACCTGTCCGCCTGTAAGCTCAGGATTTTTTCCGGTTCTGTTCCTGCTTTTGCTTACATCTCCATCAGTATCAATAAGGCCCTGCAAAAGTTCAAAGCGCTGTTGATAGCTTGCGCGCAGATATTCCATCGGGATATGCTTATTTTTAAGAAGGTTTAATTTCCGCAGTTGAGAATGCAATCCCTCAACATGATAATCATACGGGCAGCTTGCAACGGGATGTGTTTCATATCCCAATTCCCGGACAAATTCAATTTCAATCGGTCTGTCTTTATCGCTTGCGGTAATTCTTGAACATTTTGAATTTCCGTCACCAAGCCACAAGCCGAGCAAATAAGGCGGAATAAGCAAAGGTTTTTCCTCACCAAAAAGAGGGCTTTGTCTTTTCACGCTTTTTGTATTTTGATGCTCAGCAAGAGTTCCGGCTTCATAAACTTTATAATCTGACTGTCTTAAATCACATTTACATTTCCATAAGTGCTTTTCATCGCAGTAAATTACTTCATCTTTATCAGCCGTTACTTTTACAAGTTTTCTGTTTTTCCAGACAGGAGATTTTGCGATCACTCTAACCGGCTTCCCGTTTTCTCCGAAAACATAATCTCCGACTTTCAATTCGCCAATAGTTGTCCATCCACAAGGAGTCGGAATCGGCGTGTTTATTTCAAGGGCTTTTCCATGCCTAAAAGGAACTGTTATAACCCAAGCCGAAGATTTTCCGTCTCTATACAATTCCATTGCGTAATCAATAGCAGCACAGATTTTTCTTGTATGATAGCCGATTGTAAACGGTTCTGAATGATTCTGCCATGTATACGACATGAAATTTAAGTGATGGTCTACAGCTTCAAGGCGGCGCAATAAGAGAAGTTTTTCAAGCTCTGATTCTGAATTATCTTCACTAATCTTCTTTGCTGACATCTTCGCGGTAAACTCCTAACTCTTTCTGTAAATCCTCTGTAAGTTTTCGCCGTTCTTCCGGATCTTCTGGAATCTCGCTTACTGCATTTTCAATTGTAAGCTGCTGAATAGGTTTTCCAAGAATACGGTCAAGAACTGTGTTAGCTTCCCTTAAAGTTCCGTTTTTCATATCTTCAAGAAACGCCTTTACAAGCAGAATGACAATAACCGGTTGACTTCCTTGATTTGCCGGTTTTACAAGTTCTTTAAGCTCTTCAACAGTTGAGCCAAAAATAAGATGTTGGAAAACTTTCATCACATCGCTTGAAGATATATTGCACGTTTTTACAAAATCTTTTAACTGTGATTTTTTTCGTCCTTTATTTTTTGGCTGGTTATCAGAAGTAAATTTATGCCGTCCTTTACTAAGAGCTTGCTGTTGTTTTTCTGTTATCATGCGTAACCTCCTTGTAAATTTCCACGTTATCAATTATTATTATACTAATAACTTTTATCATAATCCATAGAAATAATAAAACAAAAAGCCTGATAAAACAAGAAAAAAACGCGGATAAAAAATACTGTTTACATGGACGAAAAAACGCGTTTACATGGACAAAACACCCCGAAAACGAGTTGAAATAAAAATTCTACCGTTTTTTATTCAGTAATTTTTTATAAAGCTCCGCCTGTTTTCTTGGTATGAAAAGTTTCTCAAGAGCCTTAACAGCACCGCTGCTGCATAGTGTAACCGATTTTTCTATTGCGTCAATACACAAAAAATCATTAGGCATATTGTATTCAGAAATAACAACAAGTTCCTTTTGCCGCAAAGCCCATTTGTAAAACTTCTGATGGTCAAAACCTCCTGCGGCATATTCGTCAGTATTATAATAAGGAATGTCGCAGTAAAGTACAGAATGTGGCAGAATTTCAACCTCGTCATAACTCTTGTTAGACACGGAGAGCCTTTCCAGACTTTCCAGACTTTGCAGCCTTTCCAGACTTTGCAGCCTTTCCAGACTTTGCAGCCTTTGCAGGCTTTCCAGGCTTTGCAGGCTTTCCAGATCGTTCTGTTTTCCGTCAAGTTTTCCTCCGCGCCAATGACATGACATATAAAGCGGATTATTTACAACGACATTCCAGTCGCCTGTTTTTTTTAGTTTTTTCACAACTGAAGGCCCGAAGTTTAATCTTCTTCGCTGAATGTTTGAAACGCCTTTTAGAGCTTGTTTTGCTTCGTTTATAATTTCCGGACATAATTTTTCAAGTTCCTTCCAGTCGTCAAAAACAATTGCGTAATGACAGGCTCTCTTATAAGGCTCAATCTCTTTTGAGTAAAGGTAATTCCTGCCGTTATTCCCGAAGCTCCAGGCATATTTTATATAAGGCTCTTTGTCTTTCAGACGAAAAAAATCCTCGCGTGAAATCCACCTTGTTTCATTTTTGAACCTCCCGTGAACAGCTTCCATAAAGATTGTTATTCCGTCAAAATCAAGGTCATTTGCAAAATAGCGTTGAAAATGTCCTTTCATAAGTGCAATCTGCGTTATTGCGCAGCCGCCTGCAAAAAGGTCATAAAAATTAGTTTGTTTTGGAAAATGTTTATAAATCCATTCGGCGATGTTGTTCTTGGAACCTTTATACGGAATTCCGTACCGCCTTAATTTGGGAAGGCTTTCTGTTTCTGAAATCATAAGATAAAAGTAAACTCCGTCAGTTTTATAACATTGATTATAAAGTGAAAACGAGTATAACTCAAGCGGAAACAAGTTGGAAGAACGTGTTTACTGGTTAAAAACGACAATCATAGAATCATGCTGACCTGTTCCACGTGAAACAAAACTGCCGTTTTCGTCTTTCTGTTCAAATTTAAGGCGGCCCCGGACAAACTCTATTTTCTTTGCATTCGGTAAAATTACATCATGAAATAATTTCGTTGATGTTGAGACAGGCAGGAGAAGAACACACAGCTTTCCTTCACAGCTTTCCTTCACAGCTTTCCTTACAAAGGCTTCCTTTAATCTTCTTGAATAAGGCGGATTTATAAAATTACGTTTTCCCCAGGATATTTTCAATCCATCAAAGTCTGCCTGATAAGGACAGGGATCAAAATCAAAATGATAGATTTTATCAAGCTGATTATAAAACCAGTCAGGCGTTTTCCAATCGTCGCCTGAATTATTTCTTGCTTTCGGTGTTTTCATTTTCAGATTTCCTTTCGATAAATAAATCGCAAACCCACGTTTTGTCAATTTTATTGCTGATACATTTTGCAAGCGGATTATTACACTTTATATCGACTTTACCGATTTCTTGCGTCTTTGTGCATATATTCCTCACAGCAATAGTTTTCAGCTTCTTTGATAGAAATTACAAAAACATGGTCGCAAGCTCCCGGCTCTGCTCGGCATGAAATACGGTCGCCTAGATTTCTTGGGTGAATACAATTCAAACAGTTTTTCTTCATTTCTTAATCCTCTCAAAGTAAAATTTCTTATCCCACTTGTTTACAGTTATCATTCCGTACCGCTCTGCAATACGAAAAATAAACAGTTTCTGCAGGCGGCTTATAACACCTGCAAGAAGCCGATTCTTGAAGTCGTATAATGTCAGCGTGTCTTTATACTTGTTGCACATTCGGCAAGCTGGATTTGCGTTTTCGATTGAATCAGCTCCGCCACGCTTCAATGCTACAATGTGGTCAATCTGCATTTCTTCGATTCTGATTTTGCAGCCACAATAGGCACAATGTCCTTTGTACTTCTGGTATATCCGCTTACGCTCCTCTTTCGTCCACTTTCTACGCTTCAACTTTGCCTCCTTCCTTTACTTCCATTGCTATAATTTTCTTCCAATGATTTACAACAGCAGTTGCAGCGTATTTTCCGTCCTCTGCTAACAATTTCTTTGCTTTTTCCTGTAAATGTGGAAGATTATCTTTTATCAACTTGTCAAAAGAAATTTCATCAAACCTGTATTTAAATTGCGGATAAAGCAGCAATGAATAGTTCAAAATCTGAAAGCCATCTTCCATTTTTCTTGTCAGTTTTAGGAAGTGCAAATCAGCATAACTAGCTTGAAAACCTGTTACACCTAATTTTCTTGCCACATAGTCAAAGGCAGCGTATGCCGATAATGCCATTGCGTATGGTGCATTATTATAAGAGTTTCCGTTTTTAATCATTTCCTGTATAAAATCTGCAAGTTCCTTTTCATTGTTAAAGGAAGGAACTTTATAGTTCTCAAAATCTTCTACTGTCATAATCTTAATTCTCCTTTTCGTTCAAACAGTCGCCACGAGTGCGCCATGCAATGTGCATAGGCTGGCTGCTGCTGAAAGATTCTCTAAAGTTCTTATCAAAGCTATGGATTGTGAAAATCTCTACCGCTTTGAAGCCGTCTTTATATTCTCTAACCTCGTAGATTTCTACCCATTCTTTTGTTAAAGACAGTAATTCCAAATTACAGGCGATTCATCCCCCATCTAAAGGAAGGGGTTTTCTCGTCCACATTGATAAAAAAAGCCCTTTATCCTTCAGCCAATCTGAAAATGATTTTAAGCCTGGATATTCCAACTGCATACGACCCCCTGTTCTTTTCTTGCGTTGTTTCAAAGTGTTTCGGCCTCAAATTTTTTATTGGCCTGTGATTTTTCGTACTCATCGAGAGTTTCGACGAAACCATCAGTGAAAAGATAAATCTTCTCACAAAGACGTCTTAATGATTCTGTTTGCAATGGCTTCTTGCGTAATGATACCAGTTGGCTGATACAGCCGGAAATCTTTCGCGCCTGAGCGTTAAGAAGTGTGTATTGTGATCTTGTAAGCATCATGATGCTCAACCCCCTTCCTCTATATTTTATTGCTTCACCTCTTCAGTTTTTTATTACAATTACTTGCTCTTACATTTTGTAGTTCTTTGCAATTTTCTAGCCAGTTCAAGTTCTTCACCATGCTCAATTGCTTTTGTAGGCATGCCACAAAAACCTCTCTTGTTGAAATTCTGATTCAGACATCTATTAATGGCGAAAAAATCATATTTAGTTAGTTTCTTTTTCATTCCTGTTCTAACTCCTTCAAGAATTGCTCGGCTTCTTTAACTTTATGTTTATAAGGCACAAGATTTGGAGCACCTTCTCTAAAATACCATACAAACCATTTAATAATTTCTTTTGCTTGTGTGAGATTGTCGCTTGTGAACTTTATATAACCATCTTTTGCCAATAATTTAAGACAATTTTCTGGCTTTAATTTTTCTTTCAATTCTGCATTTTCCTGTTTAAGTTCTTTGATGTGCTGTATCTTCTGTGCAAGGCACTTGTCGTTGTATTCCTTTTCGCAGATGTAACCACCCTTATTTTCAGGACAGTTTTTGCAGGAAAGCAACACGCTGATTTGTGCTTTCAGTTCTGCATTTTCCTTTTCAAGTTCGGCTATTCGCATATCTTTCAAGTTACACAGTTCTTTATAGTCTGATTTTACCTTCGCAACTGCTTTTAATATTTCTTCTGTGCTTTTATTCTGTTCAGCGATGATTAAGTCCGATTCCTCTTTATTCATTTTCTTTTCCTCACTCTTCTACCCAATTTCATGGCAAAGACTTTTTCTGTGATATATCTCTCATAGTCTTTGTCCGTCCTTGCACGCTCCCGGCAATCCTTGCAGATTGAATACCAGCGTTTCTCGTTTTCCTCCCCCGGCTTGTCATTGTCAACGACAACATGAACAAAATCCGGATCAGGAATACCGCTTCTTTCACATATCTCGCATCTGCCATAGTCATACGCGAGTACAAATTCATCAGGCACCGGCATTTTTTTTACGCTCCTATCGGATGCCCGTAGACAATCGGGAAACTCGGCTCTATGGTAGCCTTATCCTGATAGATGATTTCCTTGCGCCAGTCAGCCGCATATTGCAGTTCCTGGCGTGCACCTTTGCTCGTCTGCCAGTCTTTGAGCATGTAA
>ODAI013792890.1_pt1 | contig 11696 bp, 13 predicted proteins | sample 1539321 | NCBI WGS metagenome assembly ODAI01 (sample SAMN02144231, study PRJEB22623) | gut metagenome | biome: sheep rumen | host: Ovis aries | place: New Zealand
ACAGCACTTACATTACTACATTCTAAGATAATTTTTGTAATCATCTCTCCACCACGGCCAATAACATCTTTAATCTTATCTGGATTAATCATAAATGTTTCTGTCTTAGGAGCATACTTAGATACTTCATCTCTTGGTTTAGATATTTGTTTTTCAATAACATCTAATATTTCAAATCTAGCTTTCTTAGCTTGAGCAAGTGCTTCTTTTAAAATATCTTTATTAATACCATCAATCTTAATATCCATTTGTAATGCTGTAATACCATCTCTAGTACCTGCTACTTTAAAATCCATATCTCCTAAATGATCTTCCATACCTTGAATATCAGTTAATACTGTATAATCTTTTCCACTAGTAATTAATCCCATAGCAATACCCGCTACTGGTTTTCTAATAGGAACACCCGCAGCCATTAAAGCCATTGTACCAGCACAAATTGTAGCCTGACTACTAGAACCATTACTTTCTAATATTTCACTAACTACTCTTATTGTATAAGGAAATTCTTCTTCACTAGGAATAACATAAGATAAAGCTCTTTCGCCAAGTGAACCATGTCCTATTTCTCTACGACCTGGAGCACCATATCTACCAGTTTCACCTACTGAGAAAGCAGGGAAATTATAATGTAGCATGAATCTCTTTGTATCTTCTATTCCAAGACCATCTAATATTTGATGCTCACCTAAAGCACCTAAAGTAACCGTGGCAAGAGATTGCGTTTGTCCTCTTGTAAATAAAGCACTACCATGCGTTCTAGGAAGCAAGTCAATATCTGTAGATAATGGTCTAATCTCATCCATCTTTCTACCATCTGCTCTTGTCTTTTCTTTAACCACAATATTTCTAAATAATTCATATTCTACAGAATGGAAGATTAAAGCAACCTTAGTAAGAAGTTCTTTTAATTCTTCAGGTTTCATATTATCTTCATTTTCTAATTTGTATTTTTCTACTACTTCCTCTTGTAAATTATCAATAGCAGCATATTTTTCTAACTTATCTTTAATTCTTAAAGCAGCATCTAATCTTTCTCTAATATAAGAATCTACTTCATTTCTAAGTTCATCGGAGATTTCTAATTTTTCATATTCCATCTTATCTACTCCGATTTCCTTTATAATCTCTTCTTCAAAGGCCACTAACTTCTTAATGGCTTCATGACCAAATAGAAGAGCTTCAAGCATATCGTCCTCTGATGCTTCCATAGCTCCAGCTTCAACCATATTAATAGCATCTTTTGTACCTGCTACTGTAAGGTCTATATCTGATTTTTCTGTTTCTTCGACCGTAGGATTAATAATAAACTTACCATCTACTCTACCTACTTTAACTGCAGCTACTGGACCATTAAATGGAATCTTACTAATGCAAGTACTAAGAGAAGATCCTAGCATAGCAGTAAGTTCTGGTGAATTATCTTGATCTACAGATAATACCGTATTAACAATTTGCACCTCATTCTTAAAGTCTTCTGGAAATAATGGTCTAAGAGGTCTATCTATCATTCTTGCAGCAAGAGTCGCAGCATCTGTTGGTTTCCCTTCCCTCTTAATAAATCCTCCAGGTATTTTACCTACTGAGTATAATTTTTCTTGGTATAAAACCATAAGTGGAAAGAAATCCGAAAGTAGATTAGCAGTCTTACTAACAACAGCAGTACTAAGTACTACAGTATCACCATATCTAACAAGTACTGCACCATCGGCCTGTTTAGCAAGCTCCCCATTCTCTACTACAATCTTTCTTCCATAAAAATCTAATTCAAATACTTTTTTCATTTCTACCTCCAAATTCTACCTATTTATTTAAGTATTTTACTATTTTAAAGGCACTCAAAAAAGAGTGCCTACTTTTATATATTTATTTTCTTAAGCCAAGTTTTTGTGTAACAGCTCTATATCTTTTAACATCTGTCTTTAAAAGATAATTTAATAAACTTCTTCTCTTACCAACTTTAATAAGTAAACCTCTTTTAGAGTGTTTATCTTGCTTATTATTTTTTAAGTGTTCAGTAAGAGCATTAATTTCACTAGTTAGAATAGCAATCTGTACTTCAGCAGATCCAGTATCTTTTTCATCTCTAGCAAATTCTTTAATAATCTTAGTTTTAACTTCTTTACTTAAAGCCATAATATTTTCCTCCTTACCAATATTTTCACCTTGTACCTAGTTACAGACGAGGAATCTAATAACAAAGTTCAAGGAACATATTAATAATACAATAATTTATTAATTTTGTAAAGTACTTATTACAATTTTGCATTAAAATTATCTACCTAATTTACCCTTTTTTTCATCTGTCAGATATTTTTCTCTAGCATAATCTAAAGTACTTCCAATTTCGCTACTTGTTGTATAATCAAAATTATAATTGCCTATTCTTCCTTCTCTTTTCATTTCAGAACGAACACTATTAAAACTATTAACAGAAGTAACAAGACAATTATTTACATATGCTCCTTCTTTTGATACATAAATCATCTCTCCACTTCTTGCCCATCTACTTTCATTTTCAAAACCAAAATGAGAAAATTTTATTGAAACAAATGGTAAATTAATAGCTTGATAAACATCTCCCGCATACCATGATTCAATCCATTCATCAAGGTCTTCATCAAATACTCTACTATCTACACTTGAAACCTTATAATACATTTTAAATAAACCAACATCATAAGTACCATCATGTAAAAAGGTGCAAACTAGTAAGTCTTTTGCTTCATAAATTTTTTCATCTGCACAATATAATTGATTATTAGGATGCTCATTATTATAATCATTTATTGCCTTAATTAATTCACTTCTTTCCACTTCTAATTCACCTCTTAAAGCCTTTCTTTCCAACTTTACCATTAGATAATTCTTCTTGCAATTTTTCAATATTTGAACGGATATTATTATCCTCTTTATTTTCAATATATTGTTTAATTAATAAATCAATATAATCAATATAATTATCCTTTAACTTACGATCAGATAATTCTTCAACTGTTTTCAAGCAATTCTTTAATACTAGTAAATATTCATCATTATCTCTTTGTAATGCATCAGAAAGATTATAATCACATATTCTTTTTTTTAGTTCACTAGAAGAAATTCTACTTTGTTCTTTTTCAAGAATAGTTGTCAATGGAATACTTTGACCAATGATATATCTTTCATCAATCGTTTTTAACACACTAGAAATGCCTTTAACCTCATTAAAAAAGTAGTAAGCCTTTCTATTAAATACATCGTATCCAACATGATAATCTTTAAAAATATTACTTGGTCCTATATAATACACAAAATATGGATTCGCTTCTTTTTTACTCCAATCAACATTTCCATCTTCTAAATAATCAGCACTTCCTAAACAACCTACATATAATTTACTAACATCAAACTCTTTTTCTTCCATATAAATTACCTCCTTCTTATATGCTCATTTGATTGCATTTTTCTAATATCTTCTATTAACATACTTGCTTCTCTTCCATAAGTTGTATTCTTTAATTCATTTAAATAAAGCATTGCCTGCAGATATCTTCCTTCCGAAGCCTCAAGTTTCCCAAGCCAAAGTTTAGCAAGAAGAGAGCACTTTGAATCCAACAATTTTTCAAAACATTCACGGGCTTTATCATTATTATTTCTTTTAAATTCTATAATACCAATTTCCGTATAAGAATAAAACCAAATAGAAGAATCTTTAAGTTCATTAAATAATCTTAAAGCTTCATCAACATTTCCAATCTTTTCTTCTAATCTTCCTATCTCATATTTAGCATATTCTTTATCAATTTCATTAGATTCATTGCTATCTAATATATCTTGAAAATATTTTCGAGATATATTATAATTACCCATTCTTCTTTCTATGATACCAAGTTGTATAAAAGCAGCATACTTATTTTTAAATCTTCTATCATTAACTAACTCAAGAAGTAATTGTTTAGAAAAATTCAAATCATAAAGTTTTAATCTTTTAGCATATTCAAATTTAATTTCTAAATTATCAGGATTTTCATCATATAATCTTTTTAATGAATCAACATTCGAATCCCTTAATGCACATTGTAATCTGCTATATAAATTATTATTCATACTATCCCCTATAAATTAATAACCCAATAGTCTATTTATATAATTAATAAAAGTATCATTACATAAATATAAATTAATAATATATGTACTAATAACTATTATTGTAAATATATTACCTTCTATATGTTTTATTCCATACTTAATTTTTTTACCTATAATTAGGAAAATAATAAGTTCCATTAATAAAAACAATATAACCTGACTTCTTAAAATAGTAAATCCAAATCTATTTATATATAAAAACATTCTATAATAAGAATTAAATATAAGTACTATTGAAAATATACATAAAAGTAATACTAATATTTTAATTAGTTTATTCTCTTTAACTATATCAGTAAAATAACTAAGATATCCAATAATAATCATATTAATAACAGTAACTCCAAGTAACTCAAAAAATCCCTCTCTTGCATACTCTGCATAAGAATATTCTATAGGTACATGTAAGAAGTTATTAGTAAGTTTTGATATTTCTGATACTAAGAATAATACAAATACCATATTAACCATAATAAGTATAGTACTTACTATATAACTATTAATATTTTTATACTCTTTTATATTATCTTTAATAAATCTTTTCTTTAAAATATTAACAAATATTGAAAATAAAGAAATAAAAGAAATTACAAATATCAATATATTACTAATTATATTATCAATATTAAATAAATCAGAAATAAAATTAAATACTTTATTCGTAAATACATTAAAATAAGCATCTCCTGAAGTAAGAAGAGATAAAATAATACCAACTATTGGAAGTCCTATTATAAAGCCAACAATAATATATATAATATTACTATTCTTTTTATCTTTCTTACCCTCTTTAATTAATTTTAAATAACTTAAATTAGAAAAAAGATTACCAGGAAATATTCTAAAGAAATTAATAATAAAATTCCTATTTATAGTATAATAATCATTTGTCACACCACAAAACATCATTGATATAATTACTGGTAATACCATTATATTTAATAACGTATTACTCTCATTTATATCAATAAATAAATAACTAAATAATATTAATATAATAGGTATTAAAAACAAATAATACTTTTTATTATTATCAATATTAAGCCTTCTAATTAAATAAATAAAACTAATAATAAGTAAACTAAAAGGTATAATAAAACATTTAATATAAGAATCCATTTTAATATTATGAATAACCATCATTATAAATGATATGACTAAAAATAATAAACTAATAAATTTAAAATTCTTCTTAATAAAAATTTTTTCCATACTACCTCCTATTGGCTTATTTTTCTTTTAAGATCACTACATTCACTTGCTAATACTCTCTTTTTCATAGTCCTTTGATTTGTATATTTTTTTTCTATATCTAATAACTTTCTAGAAAAATACATATATTCTGATATCTCTCCACTTGTATGGAAAGTATTATCAATTAATTTAAGTCTTCTATTAACATATTCTTCTATAAGCAAAAGAATTTCTTCTCTAAGTGATTTTTCTTCATCTTCATTTAAGTCATATTCTTTTATTCTATTAAAAGTACTATTTATATCTTTTAAAATAAGATCAGATATTTCATTATCCTTTTTCGGAGCATTTAATTCTTCATAAATTTCTTCTAATTCTGCAATAGAAATTTTTTACTTTCTAAACTATTTGAAATTAATGGTATAGCTCCCTTAATAACATAGGAGCCAAGTGATTCTGTAAAAATAGCATCCCTACGATAATCAGGATTATGAAAAAAATAAAATTCACATCTTGAAAGAACATCAACACCCACAAATGTATCAGCATATCTTTCATTCTTTTTTTTGAAATAAATTATATACGGATTATTACTTTTAATATCCCAATGATAACTTTGTCCTATTTTAGTTACTAAACCAATTGCACCAATATAAAGTTTATTAGTATCATATTTCTTTATTCTTCTTGTCAACCACATTTAATAAACCTCCAAAAACACCATTATATTACCATAAAACTATATATTTGTCAAAACTCCACTATAAATTATTCCTTTTCAATATTTAAATACTCATAAGTCTTATCTGTTACAACTCTTCCTCTAGCAGTTCTCTTAAGAAATCCTTGTTGTAATAAATATGGTTCATAAACATCTTCTATAGTAGAGGCTTCTTCTCCAATAGATGAAGCAAGTGCTTCTAGCCCAACAGGACCTCCATTAAATCTTTCAATAATAGCCATAAGTAAATTATAATCGGTTTCATCAAGTCCTGTTTTATCTACTTTTAACTTATCTAATGAATTATTAAGAACTTCATCATTAATAATACCATCACCTTCTACTAAAGCAAAATCTCTTACCCTCTTAAATAACCTATTAGCGATTCTTGGAGTACCTCTACTTCTACCTGCTAAAAGTCTAGCAGCATCATCCGTAATAGGAGTATCAAGAACTCTCGATGTTCTTTTAATAATCTGATATAATTCATCTTCGGTATAATAATTAAGTTTAGAAATAATACCAAATCTATCTCTTAAAGGACTAGATAAATCACCAGCTCTAGTTGTAGCACCAACTAAAGTAAAATGAGGTAAATTAATTTTAATATTCCTAGAAGAGCCTTCCGCTCCCACAATAATATCTAAGTAAAAATCTTCCATTGCTGGATATAGTATTTCTTCAATATATCTAGGAATTCGATGTATCTCATCAATAAATAATACATCTCCCTCTTCTAAAGTCGAAAGTATCGCAGCTAAATCACCAGCTTTTTCAATAGAAGGACCACTAGCAGTCTTAATATTACTACCAAGTTCATTAGCAATAATATAAGCAAGAGTCGTCTTACCAAGACCAGGAGGGCCATATAAAAGAATATGATCAAGGCTTTCTCCTCTCATTAGGGCACTCTTAATAAATACCCTTAAATTTTCCTTTATTTCACTTTGACCAATATACTCATCTAAGCTCTCCGGTCTAATATTTAATTCTTTATCCTCTTCTGTTTCAATACTACTAACAATTCTATCATCCATTAATATCCCCCTCCTTGTATATCGATGTGTATAAATCTTTTGGACCACTATCTTCTTCTACTTCTATTGTACTAATATCCGGTAATTCATCTTTTGATGATAAACCAAAATAATCTAAAAACTCATCAGTTGTTTTATATAAAATAGGTCTTCCAGGCAAATCACTCCTGCCGCATTCTTTAATAAGGCCTTTAGCAAGAAGCCTTCTCATTACATAAGAAGAATCAACTCCTCTTAAAGAATCAACACTACCTCTTGTAATAGGTTCATTGTAGGCAATAATAGCAAGAGTCTCTAATGCTGATTGTGATAAGTTATTAGAACTAGGCTCTTCTAGTAATTTTTTGTAATAATCCTTATGTTCTTCATTCGTAGTAAGTTTAATCGTATTACCCAAAAAATTAATTCTAAGGCCCCTATTATTATCAACATAATAATTCTTTAAATTAAGAACAAGTTCTTTAGCTTTTTCTTCATCTATTTCTAATATATCTTCTATTTGCTTCAAAGTAAGACCTAAATCACCTTGTACATAAAGAAGTCCCTCAATAATTTCTTCCACTATATATCCCTCAATTCTACTAATATTTTATCAAAATTCTTATCTTGATTAATAATAATATCTCTTTCTTTTACCATTTCTAATATACTTAAAAAAGTAACAACAATATATGGTTTATTATGTTCTTCAATTAATTCATCTAAATATACTTTCTTTTTTTCCTTTAAAATACTTTTAATACCACTTTTTCTTTCTCTAATTGAATATTCTTTTCTCGTAATTGTAGTTTCAAGTGGTTTATCAAGTTCTTGTCTTTCTAAAAAAGATTTAAAAGCCTTAAGCAAATCATCTACACTAGCTTCTCCCTCTATCTTAGTATCAATATAATCACTTACCTTTTCAGGAGCTTTAATATAAATATTCTTTCTCTCACTTTCTAATTCTTTAAAAGAACTAGTAACTTCCTTATATTTTTGATATTCTAATAACTTATTAATCAAATTTTCTCTAGTGACTTCCTCATCATTATCTTCTTCTTTATTATTAACACTAGGAAGTAAACTCTTACTTTTTAAGTACATTAGTTCTGCTGCCATAACTAAGTATTCTGAAGAAATATTAATATTAAGGCTTTCTTCTCTCCTAATATAGTCTAAATACTTATCTGTAATTTCTACTATATTAATATCAAATATATTAGTATTACCTTCTTTAATTAAATGTAATAACAAATCCAAAGGTCCTTCAAAATTACTAAGTTTAATATAATTCATATAAGTCCACCATCCTAATTAATTGTACTAAATTTCTTATTAAAAGTCCATAATTTTAAGTAATAACTAGTAAAATCATTATAAACATATAATAATTAATTGTCAATATTTTTCTTCAGGCAGTAATACGTATGTATGTATTTTAATAAAATTTTTAAAAAAAATAACAAAATGTAACCAAATAGGTTACATTTTTCTCAAAAATATTGTATTATACTATACTTTAAGGAGGGAATATTATGTTAGAAATTCCAATTGAAGTTAAAGAAGAAGTAAAAAAGATCGTAGACCATCTACTTGTTTATGAAAATATAGAAAACTTATCATGGACAAAAGTCTATAAAAAAGTAATAAAAGATTTAAATATAGAAGATAGCAATCTTCTATTATCAAGTACAGTTAGAGAAATAACAAAGAGAGGTTACGATATCATTGGAGAACCATTTCAGTTAGAAAAATTTAAATAAAGAACTAGAAATACTAGTTCTTTTCTTTTTTTGCAGTAGATATTCTTTTTTTTGAAGATGTTTTACCATTAGCTTTACCTTCTTCTTTTTTTGAAGAATTAATCTTTTTATGCTTAGTATTTATCTTTCGAGTTAAAACATCTTCATCTGCAGAAGCAATAGATTCCTTATACTGCAAAGACTTATTAAATTGATCATATAGTTCATTAGTATCACTTGATCCTTCGACTATTTCCTTTTCATCAAGTATTTGTACTTTTTTTGTTTCCATTATTGTTTTTTCAATTTTTTCTTTAGAGTAATTAGACTCCTCGTAATCATTTAAATATTCATCATATTCATTATTTAAGATATTATTACCCTCTTTCTTATTTTTAATACTTTTAACACTAAGTAAATAGACAAAAGCAATACCATTTTCAGGTGGAACAAGAAATAATGTACCATCACCTTTTTTATTTTCAATACTAAGTACAGGTTTCTTTAAATTAAAACCAATTGCTAATATATCAGAAAATTCTTTAACAAAAATAGGTTTTGTTGGTCCCATTGAAAAACTACCATTTACTCTTTGAACATTGGATGAAAAATTATTATAAATACTTCTTAATTTTCTATTATAGATTTTTTGATATGGCATTGTTTTAATAAAATAAAGGATGAACATGACAAAATCAGCAATAAACATCATAAAAAATAATATCGAAATATAAAGAATAACTTTAGCTCTATCAGAATTATTCTCCACTAATATCTTATTATTTAAAATGCTATCTTTCTCGTTAGATATATCTAATGATAAGGTTTTAACATCAAGAGGAATCTCAATATTAGCTACTTTTTTATCTTTTATATCAAATATATCAATATTATTATATTTAATATTATTTACATCCAAAATTAACATAATATTAAGAATAGATTTAGTATTAGATACCTTATAAGAATTTAAAAATTCTTTAACAATATCATTATATTTATTATAGTCAATTTCAATTATCTCTTCAATTTTTATTTTACTATCTTTTTGTAAATTATTTTTAGATATAAGTTCCTCTTTATAATTATATAATGAGTTATTACTATCCCTATTATAAATATCAACATTAGCAACTAATTTATAGGAATAATTATAATCTAATTCTTTATTAAAATTTAAATTATATTTAAAATTAGCTTTTATATAATCAATTAAATCGGCAACATACTCTTTATCTTTACCTTGATAATTAGTATTATAAAAATCATTATCTTTTAGAAATACATTGTAATCAACAATTGTTTTATCTTCATAACTTATGTATTCTATTTTACTTTTTTTAAAATAAATAGCTAAATAAAATAAACTGATAAAAATAAATGCAATACCCAAAGAAATATATTTAGCCGAAGTATCAACCCTTTTATTATTCACTTTAACACACCTCATTAATTCTTTTAAATATAAATATCATCTTCAAATAAATTATATAATAATTATAAATATCTGTAAATATTATCAGATAAAATTTTTAAACTTTTCTCTCAAATAATTCTCTTATCTTTATACTAAAAATACCAATATATTTTACTTTATTATAAACTTTACCGACAATCATATCTTCTGTCCTATATCCTTCATCTTCTAATTCATTAGCATCACCCTTTGTATATATGCGCATCTCACCATTAACATCTTTAATACTAATAATTCGATGAACTATCAAATTGTTTTCATTTTTAAAAATAATAATATCCCCTTTTTCAATATTATCACTCTTTTTAACTCTTTTATATAAAACTACGTCTCCCTTATCAATAACCCCACTCATAGAGCCCGATCCAACCACTAATGCACCATAAGTAAATTTACCAGATACAACGCCAAGAAACATTAAAATAGTTATAATGAGAAAGACAAATGTTATCTTTTTGTATCTATTCTTTTTAATAGTAGGTACATAATTTATCTCATAATAAGAAGAAATAGTATAACAAACAATGCAAGGATATAAAACTCTAATAATAGAATTAAAAATGTCATATATGTCAGGAATAATAGGAATAATATACTGATATAAAGTAGTAATAAATCGATAAATAATATTATATTTATATCCAAATCTAAAGGAAGTATAGTTATAAAGAATATTAGAGCTTATACTAGATAATACCACTATAAAAACAGCATCTCTAAAATCATTAAATACCCTCAAATTATAAAAAGAAGCAAATAAGATATAATCAGATAAAATAAAAGGAATAATACAAAATATCTTATTTATTTTACTAGATACAGTTAAAAATTTACTTCTAAGGATTTCTAAACAAATAATACAAATACTTAAGGGAAATATTAAATAAAAAAAATTATTAATTGATAAAGGATAGTATGATTTATAAAAGCCAGTAAATATCCCAATAAAATATAGAAGTATAACATAAACTAAGCCAAATAAAATAAGAACTTTACCTGCTTGTTTTTTATTTATATAAAGATTATTTTTTTTCCTTACAATTATACAAACAATGGAAGTAAAACATAACAAAATACCTGTAAGATATTTAAGTTCTAATTTAAAATAAATTATAATCATTAGTAAACAAAAAAAAATAAATTCTAAAATATAATTTTTATATTTAAGTACATGCATATTACTCACTTCTTTTCTTATCTTATAATATAATATTATCAGAACAAAACTGAATTAAAATTCAGGCCATCACCTCACGGTGATGAGATTTCTCCTTCTAAGACCAAGTATTCTTGCTTCTCCAGAGACTTAAAATCCGATAGTCGCTACCGTACTCTATACTAACTTAAGAGAAATTTTGTTCCTCCTAGTTTTTGATTTTTTCTATCTTAGCTAAACACTTCTTTCATATATAACT
>ODAI010966510.1_pt1 | contig 11695 bp, 8 predicted proteins | sample 1539321 | NCBI WGS metagenome assembly ODAI01 (sample SAMN02144231, study PRJEB22623) | gut metagenome | biome: sheep rumen | host: Ovis aries | place: New Zealand
AACCATAAGCTCCGTTCTTCTCATTGGTCACCCAGCTCACCTTACAGTAGCCCATACTACAGCCGTCATTAATGTGGTAATTAACTGTAAAAGCAGTTCCGCCTTCGCTTACCGTACTCATTCCTGTTAAGCTGAAATTCACATTGTTGCCGCTTACCGAGTAGCTTACAGTACCATAATTAGATTCAACGCTCTTGGGTGTGATGTCCCCATCAACGTGGAGAGTAAGATTGCTGATGCTCCTAAGTGCCACGCTATTGCTTACCTTGACCTCCACCTGAACATCACTTCCGGCATTTCCGGAAACATTCTGTACTTCCCATGTCATTTTTGAAGCTTTTTTCACAGGCTGAACTGCGTTTACCGCCGGAGATACCATGCACATCACCGCAGCAGCACAGCTTATTACCAGTGATACTAACCTGTTAAAACCATTTTTCATTGCATTTTCCTCCTATACCTTTTATTTATTCCAGAAGTTCTTCTCCATCCAGGGTTCCATGCCGCCGTAGGAAATATTGATATCCTTTCCGGCTTCACCGAAGAACTTAAGAATAAGCGTAGCATCAGAGCCGTCGATAGTACCATTTCTGTCCACATCTCCGGCAGCGAACTGTCTTGCATCGAAGCTTTCGCCCTTGCCTGCAAGTTTATTTCCGAACTCTCTCAGTACGAGAGTTGCATCTGTACCGTCAACCGTACCATCATCGTTAACGTCTCCCAGGAGGTATTTCAGATCCGGTTCCGGAGCCTTGACCCTGATAGTACCGTTTATCTTTTCAGTCTTATATGTCCACGCAGTATTGTCGAAGAATACCTCACACTTGTCTCCGAATCCGATATTGTATTCGCCGTCGGGACAATCCTCAGGTATCTCATATGTAAGAGTGAATACAGGCAGGCTCTCATCAGCGATCACACCGTCGCCTTCAGCATTCCTGCTCTGGAAGTTGCATCCGGGAAGATCGATACTGCTGCTTATTCCTGCTCTTTCAAATGCTGATGAGGTATCGCCTATCTTAACAAGCTTTACAGGTTCATCCTGTGCAAAGACAACATCCATTGCAATGACCGGCTCACCTGCTGTCTTTACAGCAACCTTTACAGTAACGGTATCTCCGGGCTTTGCCTCATGCTCTCCGAAATCGAAGGTGATAACGGCATCCTCAGGATATGCCTTCTTAGTAGTTGTAGTAGTGGAAACTGTATCCGTGGTAGTAGTTGTGGTCTGACTTGTGGTAGTTGTTGTGGATGTGCTTGTGGTCGTAGTTGTTGTCATAGTTGTTGTAGTGGTTGTGGTCTCTGCTTCATAGGTCACATAGAACACATCCGAAACTGTCTTTCCGATACAGCTGAGCTTTACATATACGGGATACTGTCCTGCTCTTGTTTTATCGACCTCTGAAATATCCACTGAAACATCAACTGGCATCGGTCCTGCATTGGGCTTATCATAAATATATCTGAATCCGATAATGCCTCTTTCCTCATGGACCACAACATCACCGTCAGTATATATGCCTGTTATCTTGGAAACAGGCTCAAGTCCCCTGAAATCAATATCCTCTCCTATTTTATATGATACCTTATCAGGAGTTCTTTCCACTCTGATCTCCAACTCTACACTATTAAGTATAGGTGTGGTAGTGGTAGTAGTCAGAATAGTCGTTGTCTCAGAAGTAGTAGTTGTCGTCGTTGTTGTCGTAGTACTTGAAGTGGTTGTAGTTGAAGTTGTAGTTGTAGTTTCCGGCTCGCTGTAAGTGAGGTAAACTGCCTTCTCAGCCACAGTCCTGCCGTCATGCTTTACCCTGAGATATACAGGATATGTACCTGCTGAATATCTGTTTACCTCTGATACATCGACACTGTAATCAAAGGGAATAGCAGCAGCGCCTGAGTTTCCGGCAATGTAAGCATCGATGTAAATGAATCCGCCCCTGAGATCACTCATGGAAAGATCATTTTTCTCATTAGTATTTATTTTGCCGTCAGAGTACTCAGCTCTGAGTGTAACACTGTATCGTCCTCCTGAGAGGTCGGGCTCATCGCCTACTGTATATGCGGTCCTGTAGGGCATAGCATCTACAGAGATCTCTGCATCAGTACCCACGATATAAAGCATAGTCGTGGTAGTAGTTGTTGTGGTCGTTGTAGTGGTGGTCGTAGTAGTTTCAGGTGCCTTGACCTTTATAGCACCGTTTATCTTTTCTGTCTTATAGGTCCATGCAGTATTGTCAAGATATACCTCGCACTTTTCTCCGAAGCCTATCTCATAATCACCGTCAGGGCAATCCTCCGGTATCTGATATGTAAGAGTGAATACCGAAAGGCTCTCATCAGCGATCATACCGTCGCCCTCATCATTCCTGCTCTGGAAGTTACAGCCGGGAAGATCGATATTGCTGTTTATACTTGCCTTTTCAAATGCAGGTGAGGTATTGCTTATGCCTATCAGCTTTATGGGAGAATCCTGAGCAAACAGCAGGTCCATTGCGATTATAGGATGATCTGAAGCCTTTATGCCTACCATAACCTTGACTGTATCACCGGGTTCAGCCTCATGATCGCCGAAGTCGAAGGTGATAACAGCATCATCGGGATAAACAAAGGGAGGTTCTGTTGAAGCCGGAACTGTTGTGGTAGTGGCGGCTGTAGTGGTAGTAGTTGTTGTTGAGGTTGTCGTAGTAGTCGTGGTGGTAGTAGTTGTTGTTGTCGTAGTAGTGGTTGTTGTTGTTGTTGTAGTCACCGGAGCCTCATATCTGACATAGAAAGTATCTGAAGCACTTTCTCCGCCGCATCTCAGATTGATGTATACCGGATAATATCCGGGCACCGAACTGTTGACAGCTGACTTATCAATATTTACTATGACAGGAACAGGATCCGCATTTTTCTTTTCATTAATATACCTGAAGCCGGAATAATTGGTCTCATCAAATACTACAGTGTCATTATCTGTATAGTGACAAACCGCTTTCACCCCATAATTCAGGCCGGTCAGATCAAGACTTTCCCCTGTAAGGTATACAGTCTTATCAGGCTGCTTGTAAACAGTAACATCCAGGTCAACTCCGGACAATTTCGGAGATGTAGTTGTTGTGGTGGTAGTCGATGTAGTGGTTGTTGTTGAAGTTGTGGTGGCAGATGTAGTAGTCGTCGTGGTAGTAGTTGATGTTGTCGAAGAAGTTGTGGTCGTCGCAGTTGTGGTTGTGGTAGAAGTTGAAGTGGTTGAACTTGTAGTGGATGTTGTGGTAACAGGCTTAGCCGTAGTTGTTGTAGTTGTGGTGGTGGTAGTTGTTGAAGTTGTAGTAGTAACTGCCGGCGGGTCAATATTCTCTGTCACAACTCTTATGTAGCCATAATCAAACATGGGGTAATATGCAGAGCCGTCGCTCAGATATCCTATTGCGCCAAGGCGGCCGGAATTAGCCCAGCTGACCTTATTGTACCCGACAGGGCAGCCGTCATTGATATGGCAAACTACTGTAAAGAGGGTACTTCCGTTTCCGGCAGTTCTGATGCCGGAAAGCTCCAGGCTGACCTTGCTGCCGCTGATACTGTAGTCCACTGTACCGGCAACATCAGATTCAACGCTTTTAGGAGTAATGTTTCCTTCAAAATTAAGTCCGAGTCCGCTGAGGCTCTTAAGAGCAACGCTGTTCCTGACCTTGATCTCTACCCTTACATCCTTTCCGGCATTACCGGATACGTTTTCCACCTCCAGTGTCATTTTGGAGGCCTTGTGTACAGTCTCCCCCAGCGCATTTGCTGCCGGAGCGGATATGCACATGAGTGCCGCCATCAGGCTCAGCAGGATGGAAATAAGTCTGTTTGATCTTGTTTTCATTTTAATATCCTCCCGTTTGCATTTCCGAATTGAAATGCAATTTATCTTCTCTTGATCGAGAACAAAAGAATTACCGGATAGATCTCAAGTCTGCCGAAAAGCATATCGAAGCAGAGCACTATCTTTGAGAAAGCCGAGAGATCTCCGAAGCCGCCGGCCGGGCCGAAACGTCCCACACCGAAGCCGATATTGTTCATACAGGTAACAACTGCTGAAAGTGACTCCTCAATGGAATATTTATCCAGTGAGATAAGCAGCAGTGATATACACATGAGCATAACGAACAGAATCAGATATGAAGTTGCGCCTCTTACAACATCCTTTTCCACGGGCTTGCCGTCCATTTTTACGGTAGCAACAGCTCTTGGATTAATGATGTATTTCAGCTCCTTGATGCCGGACTTTAAAATGATAAGTATTCTTGATACCTTCATTCCGCCGCCTGTAGAACCTGCACACGAACCTACAAACATAAGGAGCAGCATAAGCGTCTGTGAGAATACCGGCCATTGAGCCGTATCCGCCGTAGCAAAACCGGTCGAGGTAATAGTAGAAGCCGTCATAAAGAAAGCATGGCGGAGTGCCTCACCGAAATTGCTGTAGAGGTGCATTACATTCAGGGTTATGACTCCGGTAGCAGCAATGATGATACCGAAATACCAGCGCACCTCTTCATTTTTATAGGCAAGTGAGAACTTGCGTATCACCATATAATAGTAGAGGTTGAAGTTCACTCCGAAAAGGAGTATGAAAACAGCTATTACCATTTCTATGGCCAGGCTGTTGTAATGACCGATGCTGTCTCCGTATATGGAGAAGCCTCCGGTGCCCGCTGATGAACAGGCGTGTATCACTGCATCATACAGCGGCATCCCGCAGCACATGAGAAGTATCATTTCCGATACCGTCAGCGAGATGTATATCCCGTAGAGTATCCTTGCGGAAAAGCTTGATTTTGAAACAAGCCTTCCCACATTAGGGCCGGCACATTCTGCTCTCATCATGTGCATTGTTCTTGCGTCATTGCTTGACATGATAGCCAGCACGAACATAAGGATTCCCATACCGCCCAGCCAGTGAGTGAAGGCTCTCCAGAAAAGAGAGGCTCTTGAAAGGGATTCTATATCGCTCAGTATCGTGGCTCCGGTGGTAGTAAAACCGGATACCGTCTCAAAAAGAGCGCTGGGATAATCCGATATTTCGCCCGATATAACGAACGGAAGCGCCCCTATGAGGGAAACTCCCATCCATGAAGCGGCAACGCTGACGAAGCCCTCCATTGAGAATATCGAGTTATTTTTAGGTTTCTTAATGGTAGTGATTATACCAATGACCATAAGCATAAGTATCGGTATGCCAAAGGACAGGATAACATGGTCTTCTCCGTAGATAAAGCCAACAAGTACCGGCAGGAGCATGAAAAGTCCTACCACCTTGAATATCTGCCCCATTATATAAACTATCATTCTATAATTCATTTTCCGATGCTATGCTCCTCTTAGTCAAAAATATTGCTCAGGTCATGGAATCCCTTGCTTGTGGTGACAACAACAACGCTGTCATTGACCTTGAGGCAGTCATCGCCCTTGGGGATTATGAGTTCGTTTCCACGAACTATACTTGCTATGAGGATACCGCTTCTCAGCTTCAGCTTCTTCAGCGGAACATCAACATAGTCCTTCTTGTCACGGACTACGAATTCTATAGCTTCAAGTCTGTCATTTACCAGTCTGTAAAGAGTGGTGACACTGTTGCCCAGTGAATTCTGCTTTGCACGGACATACTGGAGTATCTGATTCACGGTTATTGACTTAGGCGATACGATACTGTCAAGGTCAAGAGTATCCGAGAGCTGTATCAGCGACATACGGTTTACCTTTGTAACGACCTTCTCAACACCGTTGTTCTTAGCCAGAAGTGAAAGGAGTATATTCTCCTCATCGATACCGGTCAGGGTGACTACAGCATCCGCATCATAAACACGCTCCTCAGCCAGAATATCGTGGTCTGTGCCGTCTGCACAGGAGATATTCACCTTGTTCAGCCTCTCGCTGAGTTCCAGGCAGCGCTTTTCATCTATCTCGATTATCTTCACCTTTACGCCCATTTCTATGAGCTGCTGAGCAAGATGATATGCAACTCTTCCGCCGCCTATGAGAACAGCAGATTTGACTCTCTTTTCACGGTAAGCCGCACTTATGCTCCTGAAGAACTTGACCATAGCGCTGTGGGAAGCGGTCATGTGGATCTTATCTCCGGCCTTCAGTATGAATGTACCGTTGGGGATTATAAGTTCCTCTCCCCTCTGAACAGCACAGATGAGTACATCAAGCCTGAGTCTTCTTGAGAGCTGACTGAGAGCAATATTATCCAGTATACTTCCGCTGGTAATTCGTATCTCCGCCAGATCAACACGTCCCTTAGCAAAGGATTCAATATTTATAGCCTCAGGATAACGAAGCACCTTAGCTATCTCATTTGCAGCATTATAGTCCGGATTGACCATCATGCTTATACCCAGCTCCTCACGCATGAAAACGAGCTGCTTATCGAATTCAGGGCTGCGGACACGGGCTATGCAGTGTCTTGCATTCATTCTCCTTGCTATCATGCAGGAGAGTATATTTACCTCGTCAGAGGCAGTGACTGCAATGAATATATTAGCCTTTGCAACATTCGCCTCCTCAAGCACACTTGTCTGAAGACAGTTGCCTGCGATACCCATTACGTCATAATCATTTATTACAGATTTGATAAGGTCTTCTTTTTTATCTATCACGGTAACATTGTGCTCGTTGCTGAGCACCTCCGCAAGAGCGCTGCCGACCTTTCCGCAGCCTACGATGATAATTTCCATACATCCTCCGTTGAATGAATATTAATAAATTTTTAGAGAGATCTTTTATATATTGAGCTATAATAACTCAATATAATTATACCCCCCCTTCCATAGTTTGTCAATAGACACAACACACGAAAAGACCGCCCTCATTTTATGCACCATAAGCCCTGAAAATCCGCATTATGTGAGTGCTTATGCCTCACAGCGCAATTATTGCCTTGCAAATGTTTATTTTTCATGTTATAATTAATGCATATTCATAAATGACTGCGGCGGTCATTGCCCTGAACTTTGTTCAGGGAGCACAATTTATTTCTTAAAAGTTGATTTTTTGTCCTATAGGACAAAACTAATATCCATTAAATCAAAATACGACAGGAGGAATTTTTATGCCATTCATAAATGTAAAAACAAACACCAAAGTATCTCCGGATAAAATGGAGGTCATAAAATCACAGCTGGGACAGGCTATCACTGCTATCCCCGGAAAGTCCGAAAGCTGGCTCATGGTAGGCATTGAGCCTGAGTATAACCTCTGGTTCAAGGGAGACAGCGCTCCCGCAGCAATGATCGAGGTAAGCATCTTCGGCAGTGCCTCCGATAATGCCTATACTACCCTCACAAGCCATATAACCGGTATTATGACCGATCAGCTCGGCATATCCTCGGATCGTGTATACGTTAAATATTCCGAGATAGAGCAGTGGGGCTGGAACGGTTCTAATTTCTGAGGTGATTAAAATGAGATCAAAGAGATTATACAGCATCATCACTGCAGCTATGCTGCTTTCATCCGTCCCGGTATATTCTCCTGCACCTATGCAGGCAGCAGCCGAATGGGACTATGCCGGCAGCGAGTGTGACCCCGCACACGATACCTCACGAGATGTCCAGACAGAAGGTGTGGGAAATCCTTTCAACTTCGGGGAGAGAAATACTCCGGCAGATGCTTCAACCGAAGAAATAAGAGCCATAAACCATAAAATGACTGTTCAAGAGGTAAAATATGCCCTCTACAAGGAGATAGATGAGCACTGGGAGCTTATCTCCACACGAATAGGCCAGACTGAACGTGAAAAAGTATATGCCCTCTTCCTCGGACTCGGCACAAGAGAGTCCACTTTAGGCGGCAACGGCGACGGCGCTGATATCGAGACCGCTGAAACTGACGGATTCGGAGTTAATCCTGCCCACGCCTATGGTACTATGCAGACTGCCGTAACTGCCTTTGCGGACTGCAATCCCACCTTCGACAAAGAGGATAACGTCCCCGAGATGTTCCAGTACACCTTCAACGAATCCAATTTCTATGACGCTATAGTTTCAAATCATATGGGCATAAGGAAGATACTCCACTTTGCAGAGATCTGCATAAACAGGGAAAAGCTTACCGGATACGAAGTCATAAGGAACTGCCTTAAGGGCTTCAACACAGGCTGGTGCAACAAGGCCGAAGACGACGGTGCTTATCGTACCTATGCGGACGAGATATGTGCTATGGCTCAGTTCTATTACAATGAGGGACACCTCTATGACAACGTGTTCACATGGACTGAGTCCCCTGCTGCTGCTCCTTACCGTACAGCAAACCGCTGGGACTGGTGGGGCGATGGTGAGCCGAGCATGGCCGAAGTGAAACAGGATCCTGATCCTAAGCCGGAAAACCTGAAGGGCGACGTGAATACAGACGGCAAAGTCAATATAGCCGATGCAGTTGTTCTCCAGAAGTTCCTGATAGGAGACTTTATCCTCGCTCAGGATAAAGCCGTGAAAAATGCCGATATGGATGACTCCGGCAACCTGGACGGCTTCGATCTCACCCTCCTCAGACAGGAACTCATTGACTTAGACTGACCTTCCCCTATAAACAGGAACGTATTCCAGACAGAACCGTCCCTAATAATAATTATTAAAAAAGACCCTTTGCTAAGAAAGGGTCTTTTCTTATTATTGATCGTCCTGTAAATTACTCACTGGCAGCTGAATACTGCGTCCACAACGCCTTTATAAAGCTGTGCGGACTCACTGGCGAAGCTGAAATTATGATCCTGCGGATTCTGTATCTGCATTACTATCATATACGAACCGCCGTTGGCACGATAATCACTGTAGCTGCTGTCGGAAGCTCCGTTCTGGCCGTTGTCATTGTAATTTTTCAGGCAGCCGGTTATGTATAGGAAATCCCCTGCACCGGTCTCAGCGGTACCGGTCTTTGCGAAGAACTGATATCCCTCCGGCATATAAAGTCCCAGATTTCCGGCAACTCCTGACATACCGTCCAGAATTCCCTGCCGGCACTCCTGAGGTATAGAGCCTATGACCTCTCCGCCCTTGCTGCCGGATTCGACAACACTATTGAAATTATTGGTGTCCACCACGTTCTTTACTACGAAGGGCTTGACCATATCACCGAAAACTGCCTCACGGGCAAGAGCTGCAAGATATATGGGACAGGTCCGCACATAGGACTGTCCGAATGCACTTCTTCTCAGATCATCGTTGCAGTATATCTCAATATTATTTTCAAGCGAACCAAAGTCACAGTATATCTCATATCCGGGGCCGAAATTGAAAATATTTCCCAGATCGCTGAGAACAGCATCCTTGCCTATCTGGTCGAAGGCCTTGGCAAAGAATATGTTGCTGGAGTTGACAAATGCTGAGTAAAGCGAACGGTCTGCGATAGGATATGACCAGTTGGTATCATGATCCCAGTTCACTATTGTTGCGCCGTCATCCACCCAAGTGCCGTCATCATACAGCGACCTGATACCATGCTTATCTGCGAGCACCTCTGACATTATCTTGAAGCATGAGCCGGGAGTCGCATTCTGGAAAGCCTTATTGCAGAAAGCTCCCCAGCTGAGAGTATCTCCGTAATCCTTATCCTGCTCGTAGATGTCCGGGTCATACGATGGATAGGACACCTCCGAGAGTATCGAGCCGTCGTTCCTCATGACTACTACCGAACCGACTATATTCATATTTGCCATATACTGATAAACAGCGTTCTGAACATTTGCATCGAGAGTGAGCTGTATCGAACGCCCCACATCCTCATTGCCGTTTACAGGATCAGGATTTTTCTCCCTGAGCGTTTCCTCAAATACCAAATCGAATCCGGATGAGAGCTTATTGAGTATATTTGCAAAAGCTACTTTATTATTATCATTTGTGAAGCGTTCCTCTGAACCGTCCTCACGCTGACCGCTGTACATAAGGAGCTCGCCCTTACAGTCGTAAAGGTTTCCCTTAAGTACCGGGGTAGTTGTAGTAGTTGTTGTTGTAGTGGTGGTCACTGTGGTAGTAACAACAGTAGTCTGCACCGTCTCACTGTCACTGATCTTTTCACTGCTGTCGCTGGCTGACTGAGGATCCTCTTCCTCCATCCACCCCGGTCTTTTTACCCCAGACTCATCAGCCTGCTCCACCTTTGAAGCGCATGACGATAAGCTGCTGAATGTCATGACCGAGATCAGCAGGGCAGCCATTCTTTTAGCCCTGTTCTTCATATTATTACCATCCTTGACGGAAACTCCGCCCTATATTTTAAGCAACGCTGTCAATTTCCGATAAAAGTCCCCTGACAGTATTGCGATTTATGATTTAATTATACTCTCTTTTACATTTTCCGTCAACAGGCAGGAGTCTATTTTTGCATATATTTTGCAGATTGTAGCCATTTTGTAATATTCTGTTACCATGCCTGCTTTTCAGTGCAGCTGGTCATCTCTTTTGCCAGAAAACAAAAACCACAGTCTCCCTGACATTATATCAGAGATACTGTGGTTTTGTAATTTCCATACTGCCCTCAGAATATTTGCTGACGAAAAATCGCCTGAAGCTATTCAGTGAATATTATTCTTCAAGCAGCTTATAGAGCAGTCTGTATAGTTCGGCTGCCTCCTGAGCTTCAAGCTTTATGCAGCCTCCCACCTTTTCAGGTATATCAGCAGCCTTTTCCCTCAGAGCCATGCCCTCATCAGTTATTTCTGCTATGAGCACTCTTTCGTCCTCAGAGCTTCTGAATCGTCTTATAAGACCTTTTGCCTCCATACTTTTCAGCAGAGGGGTAAGTGTACCGGAATCCAGGAAGAGCCTGCGTCCCAGCTCTTTTACGCTGAGGCTCCGCACCTCCCAGAGTACAAGCATAGCTATATACTGTGTATAAGTCAGGTCCAGCTCTGAAAGCACCGGATGATATTTCTTTATCACCAGTCTTGAACAGGCATAAAGCGGAAAGCAGAGCTGATTTTCAAGTTTCAGTCCTTCGTATTTGTCCTGCATGATACCTCCGTCATGAATTCAGGCTCTCATTGTATGCAGCCCTTACAGCCTTTGCCAGCTGATCCGCACAGGATGTAGGTCTTCTGCCGCAGAGATTTCCTGAGAGCTTGTCCTCGATCTGTTCAACTGTCCAGCCGTCCACCAGCTTTGAGATAGCCTTTAAGTTGCCGTTGCAGCCGCCGTAGAACTTTATATCTGTAATAACATTTCCTTCAATGTGAAAGCTGATCTCCTGAGCGCAGACCATTTCTGTTTCGTAAGTGTAATCCATAATGTACCTCCTTAAAGCAATTCCTTTATTTTACTGTCGATATCCCCGGGCTTGACGGTAGGAGCAAATCGTTCAACAACGTTTCCCTCTCTGTCAATGAGGAACTTTGTGAAATTCCACTTTATCCTGTCTCCGAGGAATCCGCCTTTTTCCTTTTTCAGATAGGTATACAGCGGAGCTTCATTTTTGCCGTTTACCTCTATTTTGGCAAACTGTCTGAAAGTCACCCCGTAGCGTGACTGACAGAAATCCACAATTTCCTCCTCAGTTCCGGGAGCCTGCCCTGCAAACTGATTGCACGGGAAATCCAGTATTTCGAGACCCTGCTCCTGATATTTCTCATATAGATCCTGAAGTCCTTCATACTGTGGTGTGAATCCGCAGCCTGTAGCGGTATTGACTATAAGCAGCACTTTACCCTTATAGTCTGAGAGATTTACGTCATTTC
>ODAI014790371.1_pt1 | contig 11695 bp, 9 predicted proteins | sample 1539321 | NCBI WGS metagenome assembly ODAI01 (sample SAMN02144231, study PRJEB22623) | gut metagenome | biome: sheep rumen | host: Ovis aries | place: New Zealand
GATCGAGCAGGGGCCGTGGGATGGTGTTGAGGTCGTTGGCCGTGGCGATGAATAGCACTTTGGAAAGGTCATAGTCTATGTCGAGGTAATTATCGTGAAAGGCGTAGTTCTGCTCTGGATCGAGCACTTCGAGCAACGCCGATGAGGGGTCGCCGTTGATGGTGTTCTGGGTGACCTTGTCAATTTCATCGAGAATAAACACTGGGTTTGACGAGTTGGCTTTTTGTATGGCCTTGATGATGCGGCCAGGCATGGCACCGATATAGGTGCGCCGGTGTCCGCGTATTTCGCTTTCGTCGTGCATGCCTCCTAACGATATCCTCACGTATTTCCTCTTCATTGCCGTGGCAATGCTCTTGCCCAGCGAAGTTTTTCCCACTCCAGGAGGACCATAGAGGCAAATGATGGGTGACTTGAGGTCGCCTCGCAGGCTCAACACGGCCATGTACTCAAGAATGCGTTCCTTGACTTTCTCCATTCCGTAATGGTCTTTGTCAAGGATGCGCTGAGCCCGTTTCAAGTTCAGGTCGTCTTTCGTGTATTCGCCCCAGGGAAGGCTGACCATCGTCTGGAGATAATTCATCTGCATGCTGTACTCCGGTCCTTGTGGGTTCAGGGTGTCGAGCTTATCGATTTCTTTCTGGAACGTTTCTTCCGTCTCCTTGTTCCAAAGTTTGTGTTTCGCTTTCTCGAGTAGTTCCTTTCTTTCAGGGCTTCCCTCTCCGTTTCCGAGCTCCTCCTTGATGTTGCGAATCTGTTGTTGGAGGAAGTATTCGCGCTGCTGTTCGTCGAGGTCTTCACGTGTCTTTGTTCTTATGTCTTCCTTAAGCTCTTGAAGCTTCAGTTCGCGGTGAAGCACTCTAAGCGTCTCGATGATACGCTCTTTAAGATCGGTGATGCACAGCATCCTGTATTTGTCCTCATTGCTGAAGGGCATATTCGCGCATATAAAGTTGAGCAGGATGATGTCGTTGTGTATATTGTCTAGAGCGAAGGTGGCCTCGTTGGGAATGTCTTCGTTCTTATTGATGAAGTGCTTGCCAATTTTTCTTAGGTCGTCAACGGCAGCATGGAAGGCGGCATCGTTTCCCGGCAGTAGCTCGGGTACTTTTTCAAGAATGCCTTTCAGCATGTTGCGGGTGCGTATGAGCTTAAGGAGCTTGCATCTTCCCAGCCCCTGCACGATGGCGGTGACGTTGCCGCCGGAATTGGGCATCTCTATAACCTTAATTATTCTTGCATAGACGCCGTATTCATATAGGTCTTCTTCTTTGGGATGGTTGACTTCAGGGTCTTTTTGACCGATGACGCCGAATAACAGGTTGGGCTGTTGTTTTGCCAATTCCAAGACTTGCAAGCTCGCATTTCGTCCAACTAGTATCGGGCAGACGACCCCAGGGAAAATCAGGATATTCCTCGTTGCCAGAATCGGGGCTTCGCCGTTAGCTCCTCCTTGAAGGATAGCTGTTACGTCGCCGTCGTAGTCGGCTATCATTGAAAAGGCACTTGTATTCTGTTGCTTACTCATGTTCTTTCGGTTGCTTCTATGTATCAAAAATGTATTTGAAGATGCAAAGGTACACATTATTCTTTATATTCTGCACTTTTTTATTTTTTATTCTCTCATTTTTCCGTATCTTTGCATTCTGTTATGGCCAACGATTATTATCAGTTTAAGCGTTTTACGGTTTTTCAAGACCGTTGCGCCATGAAAGTAGGAACCGACGGTACTTTGCTCGGTGCATGGGCCGATGGTGGCGACCGTGTTCTTGATATTGGCACGGGTACGGGTTTAATAGCGCTGATGATGGCTCAGCGCTTTCCGCAAGCACGTATCGATGCTATCGACATTGATGAGGAGGCCGTTAGCCAAGCCCGTGAGAATATAGCTGCAACGTCTTTTTCCGATCGTATACATGTGGATCGTGTTGCCTTGCAGGACTTTTCTCCGTCAGGAAAGAAATTGTATGATGCGATTGTGTGTAATCCTCCTTTCTTTGAGAATGCCTTGAAGAATCCCGACCAGCGAAAGGCGAACGCCAGGCATGCCGATTCTCTGAGCTTTTCAGCACTTCTTCGTTCTGTTTATAGTTTGTTGGATGCTGATAGTGGTGTCTTCTCGGTCATCATACCGTCTGAGTTCCGCAAACGCTTCGACGAGGAGGCTCTTTTCGTAGGATTCTTTCCCTATTCGGTGGCTGCCGTGAAGACCACCCAACGAAAACCTCCCAAGCGCTACCTGCTGTCGTATAAGCATCGTCCTACAGGACAACCGCTCGAAGATGTTTTTGTCATCGGTGACGAAAAGTATCGCTTGCTGGTTGGCGATTTCTATCTGAGTCTGTGAGTGTAGTCATAACGCAAGAACTTTGTAAAACTGTTCTTGCGATTACAACCCACGGGCTTTATAAATAAGATCTTTTGCGGCGTTGATTTCCTGAAACTTTTTCTCAGCGGCTTTCCTCACATCCTCGCCAAGTGTGGCTACGCGGTCGGGATGGTGCTTAAGCGCCAGTGCCCTGTAGGTCTTGCGGACTTCATCATCGGTAGCAGTAGGTGGAAGGCCAAATACTTTATATGCGGCTTCCAAACTCTTGCTGCTGTCTTGGAGGTTTAGGAGTGAGTCTATCTCATCGTCAGACATGCGCAAAGAGCGAGCTACTTCTCGAAGAGCGTTCACCTCGGAAGGGTCGATGATTCCGTCGGCCTTCACGACACCAGCCAGGAACGACAGAAGTTGCAACCGTTGACTGTAGTTCATGTTTGAAGCAATCTGGGAGCAGCTCTGCATGACGATGTCGCGATAAGAGCCCGGTTTCTCGGCTTCCATCTTCTTTTGTTGTTCGAAGAGTCTTTTAAGGATTTCTTCGCCTTGCGAACGAGCGCTTGTCCCGAAATTCATTTGCAGGAAGTTTCTGACGTGCTCCATTTCGCTATGCATGACCTTACCATCAGCCTTGATGATATACGAAGTGAGTACCAGGAGGCTGAAAAGGAAGCTGTTGCGTTGCCCCATGTCGATGTTGCCTGGCGCGTTGTAGTTGTGGGTGTGATAGCGTTCTTGGTTATCGTTGCCGTAGTAGAAAGTCTCGTCGGTGTCTGCTCCTTCGAGAAACGAACCGATTGCATAGCCAGCTAATGCTCCTAAGGGGCCGGCAACCATGAATCCAATGATTCCACCAATCCATTTTCCTAATGACATATTCCTAATTGTTTATTTCTTGTTTCGTATAAAAATCTATCAGTCGCTGTAAGGCTCTCCTGCATACAATGCAGAACTCTGGATACTGGTTCGTTCTCATGCGACAGTCCTGAACGCCTCTATACACACCTTTCACGCTGTATCCAGCACCTTCGTATAAGCCGACATTTGAATTCGCATTCCTATTGTCAGCTGTCGGGAGCGCGGTTGTCATGCCAATCAGATGCTCCCACTTCCCATGGAAGTCGACAAGAGTGGTAATGTTCGGCTCCCAAGGTTCAACGTCATGTGGATACATGGGGATGGCTTCTTCTTCGTAGGCATACTCGTCGGCCAACCCTGCAAAGCTATGTCCGAACTCATGTACGACAACGGGCTTGAAAAACTCGCTCTTTGTCATCGACAAGTTGTATGAGTTGAGAATCCCGCCACCTCCGTATTTCTCCGTATTCACGAGCACAATGATATGTTCGTAGGGGATACCTGCCAGGTAGTCGTGAAGTGTAAAAAGGCTGAGGGTGGTAAGATAACGGTCGCTGTAGAATGTGTCGAAATGTGAATTGAGGGCTGTCTTGCGCCAAACACCTGCTGACGGTTCACTGGTACCGCTTTCTTCAGAGGTTGGCATGACGGCAACAATGTTGAACCTCTGTTGTGTGGCTTTAAACGGTTCGTGTGCAAACAATGCGTCGTTGGCGGTTTTCACGTCGGCGATGAACGACCCCATCTCGCTTTCTTTGTATCCTTCTGCAACGTAGGCGATATGGATGCACCGCATCGTGTCTTCGGCCTGTTGAATAGTTACATAGGGAGTGCGCTGTTTGTCGCCAATATGCCGGATAAGAATGTCGCGGGGATCTACGATGTGAGAGAACTTGGCAGTTACTTGTCGACGATTGTTCATTAGTTTGACAGTTATATTTACTGAGTCTTTGGGCATTGGCACGAGGAACACGTTTTCAAAAGAACGGCTCGTATTGCGTGCTTCATCATAGGTGAGCCATTCCTGGAATAGTGTGGAGAACGAGTTCTTGTAAACGATCGTTCCTGTCTTGCAATCTGTCACTATCACCTGGCCATTCCCTTCCATCGGAATCTCGCTCAAGTGTTGTCGCTTTCCGTACCATCTGGGTTCGACCGACATTTTATCGAGATAGATGGCTTGAGATTCTGCATTTCCGGCGAAGATATAGTCGAGGCGAAGTGTTTTGTCCTCGAAGAAACGCTCGAAATCATGTGCTTGAGCAATCATCACTATAGCAGAGAATGCGATAGTCAATAAAGAGTGATAGATATTCTTTGTTCCCATATCCTCAATATGTCTTAATAATCGTTGGACACCTTCCTTTTCTTTTGATTCTTCGGTAGAGATGATGATACTTATTTTTGTTGAAGTTCACCAAAGAGCTTCATGATGTAGGGACGTTGCCAGTCGTTGATATGATGCAGTTCACCGGCATATTCTAATATGTCAATGTCCATTTCCACAATACCGCGTTGCCGCTTCTCCTTGGTGTTCCCACATTCCAACTCTATTCTTTTCATTTGAGCTTTCACGTCAGGCAATGACAGCACGGTAAAGCATTCTGCCAAGCAGTTCAGAAACATAGGGCCGCCTATGCCGATAGGTTCAGTCTCTATGATATGTGTGATTCGCATGTTGTCGCCAAAGATTTTTTCCAATTCGTTTTGCGCATGATTCATGTTGCGCTGACGGTGGCTATTTGTACCAATGGCGAAAAGCAGTCTGTTATTGTTCATAATCGTTGTATCTTTCTTATGCACAATTGTTGAAAACTCTCACGAAGACTTTTGCTTTGAGAGCTTTGCTATTCTTCGTGAGGCTTCTTTCGATTCTGGGTAAAGCTCCAAGGCTTTCTTGTAGTTGGCTATAGCGGCCTCGGTCATGTGTTCATGCTCGCATTCCTTGCCTAGCATCACATATTCAACTGCCAGTTTCTTGATAAACTCCTCGCGCTTCTTGATTATAGAGAGCAATTGCTCGTTTTCTTTTTTCAGGCGGTTGATGATGTTGAGCTTCTTTCTTATGAGTCGCTTTGCGCTTGGTTTCTCTATGTCGTAACGACTGTGGATAGCGATGAAGAAACTCTTTATAAAACTCTCGAAGTCACCTCTGTCGAATGCTTTCATGGCATTGCTGTATTCGGCATCGGCCTTGCTCTCAGTCAAGGCTTCCTGAATGAGAAGACTATCATTGAATTTGCTTGCGAAATTGAGGACTTCTGTCTTCACGAAGACATCACGGCTTTTTATTGGCTCCTTGAGTGAGATTCCTTCAAGCGACGTGCATCGGCTCAGAGCGACGTATGCTTGTCCACCAGCAAACACGCCGCCTGAAAGATCGATTACCAGTCGCTTGAATGTTAGTCCTTGACTTTTATGGATTGTTATAGCCCATGCCAGTCGTAAGGGGTACTGAATGTATGATCCGATTTCTTCTTCCTCAATTTTCTGTTCCTTGTCGTTGAATGTGTATCTCATGTTGCTCCACCGGTCGCGCCCTACTTCCACTTCCACGCCGTCGTCGGTGATGACATATATGGTCTGTGAATCGGTGTCGATGGCTTCTACTATTCCAATAGTGCCGTTTACCCATCGGTGATCGAAGTCGTTCTTGATGAAAATAATCTGGGCTCCGGGCTTGATTGACAGCTCGAGTGGGGTAGGGAGTGAAGTTTCTGGAAAATCCCCCTTGATTTCGCCTTTGAAGACGATAGGATCACCGGGTAGCTCGTTAAGGTGACGGTCGTTGATGAAGTCCACGTTGTCGCGGCGTGTAGAGAGCGTGATCGACATGACATGATTCTTATCCGAAGGAATAGGCTTGGCTTCGACCCTTTGGTTGAGTAGTTTAAGGTCGACCGTTGTTGTCGTTCCCTGACGGATATGGTCGAGCACAGAAATAAACAACGGATCGTTCTGTCGGTAGACTTTATGCAACTCTATGCTGACAAGTTTCACCTTCTGAAACACGTGAGCATCGAAAAAGAAAGCTGAGTTGTAGAAAGGTCGTAGCAGCTGCCAGTCTTCTTCTCTAACAACAGGTTCCAACTGAAACACGTCACCCACCAAGAGCAACTGCTTGCCACCGAATGGTTCGCGCAAGTTGCGGCAATAGATGCGTAACACCTTGTCGATGAAGTCGATGATGTCGGCTCTTACCATCGAAATTTCGTCGATGATGATGAGTTCCAACTCGCGAATGATTTTCTGTTTCTCGCCGTTATATTTCAGGGCCTCCTTGATATTGCGTATGCTATAGCGCGTGTCATTGGGTAAGAGCGGGTGGAAGGGAAGCTTGAAAAAGCTGTGAAGTGTGGCACCGCCAGCATTGATGGCGGCTATTCCCGTGGGGGCCAACACGACATGCTTTTTCTTAGTGTTCTTGCACACAAATCTCAGGAATGTACTCTTTCCTGTTCCGGCTTTTCCCGTCAGGAATAACGATCTGCGCGTGTACTGTATGATTTGCCACGCTTGCTGAAGCTCGGAGTTGCCTGTATCAATCTCTTTCAGTTCCATTTCGCTCGGGTCAATAGGTTGCTAGAGATCTTCAAAAGTCACTTGCTTCTCTGTCTTTCCTTCCATGTTTTCCTCTTGGCCGTTTTCAAGAGGATCGATGATGTCGCCTTGAATAGGAATCGGGTTCCCGTCCTCGTCGTAGATTACTTCTCCCTCCTCGTTCTGCAAAGTGTCGTTCTCAAGGCTGTCGGCAATGTGAGGAGTATAGCCTGCGCAATCGTAGTAAGACGCCTTGATGTCCTTGTCGGCAGGTTTTTTGAAACGCCCGTGATAGTCCTTGAAGTTACGGTCGTTCATGACCTGCTGTATAAAGAGGCCACAGATGGGGAGTGCTGTTCTGCTACCTTGTCCCAAGGCACCTGTCCTGAAGTGTATACACCGATACTCTCCTCCAACCCATGCTCCGCACACGAGGTTGGGGCTGACGCACATGAACCATGCATCTGAGTGGTTGTTCGACGTGCCTGTTTTCCCTCCGAAGTCGGTATCGAAGGCTCCTCCAATATATGCGTTCATGGCCATTGATGTGCCGCCCGACTCTTGCATGCCAGCCATCAGCATTCGTTGCATCAGGAAGGCGCTTTTGTATGGGATTACTTGAGTCTCGGCGGCTGGTGCTGTATACACCTCCTTCCCGTCCTTGTCAACAATCCGCGTTACCAGCACGGGGTCGGTGTGCTTGCCGTTGTTGGCTATGCAACTGTAGGCATTCACCATTTCCAGCAAGTTGACATCTGAAGAGCCCAGTGCCAGCGATGGCGCATCTTCCAAAACGCTCTTGATTCCCATATCGTGAGCCGTGGCAATGATGTTCCTGATGCCCATCTCCTGGCCTAACCTTACGGCAACAGAGTTGATGCTTTTGGCAAAGGCACTCTTCAAGGGCATTGAGTCACCGCTGAACACTCCGTTGGCGTTTGTTGGTGTCCATATCTCAGATTCCTTCTTTTTCTTGTCATATACCTCCATTGATATATACTCGTCGCGCCGCTTGTCGCATGGTGTCAACCCTTGGTTCATGGCCTCGGTGTATACGAAAAGCTTAAACGTGGAGCCTGGCTGGCGCATTGCCGTCACCTTGTCATATTTCCAAGAGTTGAAATCCACATCACCAACCCATGCTTTCACATGCCCCGTCTGTGGCTCCATAGCTACAAACGAGCAATGCATGAATCGCACCATGTAACGTATAGAGTCGAGTGTAGACAACTCTTTCTCTACGAGTCCCTGTTCGTAGTCGAACACCTTCACGCGGTGCGGACGGTTGAGAGCGGCCATGATACTATCGGCGTTCCCGTGGTACTTCTCGTTAAGTGCATTATAAAGAGGTAGTTTGCGGGCGATATCCTCGATGAAGTTGGGTATGACGCGGTGCTGTTCATCTTGCCACGGTTCTTTACTGCCCCAGTGGTTATCGAAGTTCTTCTGCACTTGCTCCATCTGTTTCTTTGCTGCAGTTTCGGCATACTTCTGCATGCGTGTGTCGATGGTTGTAAAGATTTTCAGACCGCTAACGTATAGGTCGTAGCCGTTCTCCGTGCACCAGTCGTCGAGCTGGTCGGCAATGGCCTCTCGGAAATATTTGGCCTGACCGTCATAGTTGCTTTCCACGTTGTAATTCAACTTAATGGGAATAGCCTTCAACGAGTCGGATTGTCGAGGTGTCAGATGGTGGCACCTCATCATGTTGTCTATCACCACATTGCGACGTTTCAGACTGTTGTCTGGATTCTGCAGAGGATTATAGGTCGTAGTGGCCTTTAACATACCGACGAGCACGGCCGACTGCTCGTACGTCAGCTGTTTGGGCAATACGTTGAAATAGGTCTTGCTGGCTGTTTTTATGCCGAAAGAGTTAGAACCGAAGTCCACCGTGTTGGCATACATGGTCAGTATCTGCCGCTTGTCATAGATCATCTCAAGCTTCAGGGCAATGATCCACTCCTTTGTCTTCATGATGAGCATGGATAACCCCGGAATCTTTCCTACAAGGCCGGTGCTATAGTTGGTACGTACGCGAAACATGTTTTTTGCCAGCTGCTGGGTAATAGTGCTTGCCCCGCGTGCATTCTGGTGTAGCACCATGTCCTTCACTGCTGCTCCCAGCCCTTGGAAGTCGATGCCAAAATGGCGGTAGTATCGCTCGTCTTCCGTGTCGACGAGTGCTTGCCAGAAAGCTTTGCTTACATCTGGATAATCCACATGAGTGCGGTTTTCGTTGAAGAACTTGCCGATGAGCACGCCATCGGAGCTGTAGATCTCGGAAGCCTCGCTTGTCTGTGGGTGCATGATACTTGCAAAGCCTGGCGAACGTCCAAACACCCACAGGAAGTTCACGTCGACCATTCCCATCCACACAAAGAGTGCGACAATGAGCGAGACTATGGCGATGGCACCTTTCGTGTACCATGCTCTTCCTTTATATAAAGAAATGTAGCCAGGGACGATTCCTTTCAACGAACGCCAGCACCACTTCAGGAAAGTACCTATCCATGAGAAATTTATATGGTTCATAAATGGTTGTATCTCGATATGTTTTAACTGCATTAATTTTTTGACGATGCAAATTTACTCAAAAAAAATGATATAACGAGTTCGTATGGGTTAAAAAGATGAAAAGTGAGTCCGACTAATGTTTTTGAATGCATGTTGAGGCTCTTTTCCTTGTGAATACATAGAAAAAAGCACTCTCGTTCAATTGTATTCAGATTTTTTTTGTACATTTGCACGAGAATAACAAAACACACGACTATGAATAGTTTTAAGGAATTGGTGCAGAAGCGCCGTAGTTATAGAAAATTCACAGACGAAGAAATCTGTGCTAGTGACGTGCAACTCATCTTACGTGCTGCATTGATGGCTCCCACATCGAAAAGTCAGCGTGCCTGGCATTTCGTTGTCGTCGACGACAAGACAGATCTCGAGAAGCTCTCCGATGCCAAAGATCTCGGCGGACAGTTGATAAAGGGAGCATCAATAGCTGTGGTTGTGTTGGGTGACCCCCTTCAGAACGACTGCTGGATAGAAGATGCTTCGATAGCAGCCATTTCGATGCAGTATCAGGCAGAGGATCTTGGAATCGGTTCTTGCTGGGTTCAAATGCGCGGACGAGGTCTGAGCGATGGCACGATGGCCGACACGGTGATTCGTGGAATCCTCAATATTCCGGAGAACTTCAGCTGCCTTTGTGTCGTAGCCTTTGGTCATAAAGCCGAAGAACGAAAACCACAGAACGAGGATCGTCTGAAGTGGGAAAACGTTCATGTTGGATCATTCTGACGACAGGTTACAGCTCATGATCAACTATGATCTTTCTTCCATCCGTGCTATCATTTTTGATATTGATGGCGTACTGAGTGCGGAAACCATCGTTCTCAACCACGACGGCGAACCACTACGAACGGTCAACATTAAGGATGGCTATGCTATACAGTTGGCCATGAAGATGGGGCTGCGTATTGTCATACTTACTGGTGGCTATACCGAAGCTGTCAGACTTCGATATGAGCGCCTCGGCGTAGAGGACATATTCATGAAGTGCGCCGTCAAACTTGTTGCCTACGAGGCATTTAAAACAAAGTATGGTTACGAAGACAGTCAAATCGTCTATGTGGGCGACGACATTCCTGACTATGAAGTGATGAGCAGGGAAGGGTGTCCGTGCTGTCCTGCCGATGCATGCGAGGAAATCAAGGCAGTCAGTCGTTACGTCAGTCGTAAGAACGGCGGTTACGGTTGTGGCCGCGATATTATAGAACAAGTGCTGAGAGCCCAAGGTAAGTGGATGGCCGACAAGACGGCTTTCGGATGGTAATTAATAATGTGTATGAACGGTAAGAGAATTATATTGGCCAGCAACAGTCCACGGCGCCGTGAGTTGCTGGCAGGGTTAGATATTGATTTCGAGGTGCGTGTGCTACCCGGAATCAGCGAGGGCTACCCTGAAGGTCTTTCGAAGAGGTCGACTGCAGAGTATATTGCCGAGGAGAAAGCCATGGCCTACAGAGAATCGGTCAATATTGACGAGATTGTGATCACAGCCGATACGATTGTTGTCGTGGACGACGAGATTCTGGGGAAACCCCATGATGCCGAGGATGCACGAAGGATGCTCCGCGAGATCAGCGGACGTACACATCAAGTAATAACGGGCGTCTGTCTGATGTCGGTCGAAAGGAAGCGTACGTTCTCTGTAAGTACCGACGTGACGTTCAAGGAGCTGTCGGAGAAAGAAATCGACTACTACGTGGATCACTACAAGCCCTTCGACAAGGCTGGTGCCTATGGCATTCAGGAGTGGATAGGCTATGTAGGTGTCACCAACCTTTCTGGTAGCTACTTCAATGTGATGGGGTTGCCCGTGCAGCGCATCTGGACGGAATTGGAAAAAATGTAGCGCCGTCTGAACTCCGCACAGGTGATGGCCGTGGCTATGGCAACGTTCAGACTTTCGGCCGTTTCCTTGTCGCCAGGGAAGGCTGGAATGAGCAGTCGTCGGTTGATGTGTCGGGCCACTTGTGGCGAGATACCGTTGCCCTCGTTGCCCATCACGATAATGCCGCTAGGAGTGAGCTCTTGAGCGTAGATGTTGCTCCCGTCAAGAAAAGTGCCGAAGACGGGAATCTCGGGAGGAAGGCTCGCGAAGAGTTGTTCAAGGTCTTTGTAGACGACTTCAACTCTGGCAATACTGCCCATCGAGGCCTGCACGACTTTGGGATTGTAGGCGTCGGCCGAGTCGTGCGAACAAATGATGGTGCTGATGCCGAACCAGTCGGCAATGCGGATGATCGTTCCCAGGTTGCCTGGGTCCTGAACACCGTCGAGAACAATTGTCAGATTGTCGGCCAGTGATTGGATGTTGATATCGGGCTGAGGAATGGGAAACAGGGCTATCACTTGTTGTGGGTGCTGCACAAAGCTCGCCTTTCGAAGCTCGTCGTCGTTGACAAC
>ODAI010326351.1_pt1 | contig 11694 bp, 10 predicted proteins | sample 1539321 | NCBI WGS metagenome assembly ODAI01 (sample SAMN02144231, study PRJEB22623) | gut metagenome | biome: sheep rumen | host: Ovis aries | place: New Zealand
GGACTAGGATGTACATCCTGCAGTGCCTATGTATTCTCAACCAACGTAGTTCGCCTTTCGGCAAACTTAGGCTAGTCACCCAAGGCTTTCACAAGCCTTCGCCTTCAGGCGAGGGTGGTTGACCCCTAACTCCAAAAAAGGTGCAGAAAAGTGATGGTCATTTTAGACCTTTAGTCCGAGCGGGTAGTTCCAGCCGGATGAGAAGGAAACGGCGGACACCCGGGGCCCCGGAGGACACTGTCTGCGCTTGTACTCCGCCCGGTGAATCATCCGGATGACCTTGCGCACGAGTTCTTCATCAATGCCGCCAGCTGCAATTTCACGAACCTGGAGACGTTTCTCCACATAGCCGCGGACGATTGCATCCAGCGTTTCATAGGGCGGCAGGCTCTGCTGATCGGTCTGCCCTTCCCTGAGTTCCGCGCTCGGCGCCCGCGTGATGATGTGCTCTGGAATCACCGGACCGTCCGGCTGCGCATTGCGCCACTTGCAAAGCGCCCAGACATCGCTTTTGAGGACATCGCAGATCGGAGCGAACGCCCCGGCCGTATCGCCGTAAAGCGTGGAATACCCGACCGCGCATTCGGACTTGTTGCCCGTCGTGAGCACAAGACGGCCGAATTTGTTCGAATAGGCCATGAGCAGCATGCCGCGAACGCGTGCCTGAAGGTTCTCCTCGGTCACATCCCAGGAGCGGCCGGCGAACTCCGGCTGCAGCGCTGAAAGAAAAGCCTCGAAAAGCGGCTCGATCGGCGTGATGACATAGGGAAGCGAGCGGCGCCGCACCAGTTCCAGAGCATCCTCCAGGCTGTCCTTGCCGGTAAAGCGCGTAGGCATCAGAACGCAATGGACATTCTGCGGGCCAAGCGCATCGGCAGCAATGGTTGCAACCAGCGCACTGTCGACGCCCCCGGAAAGACCCAGCGTCACCTCGGAAAACCCGTTCTTGACCACGTAGTCGCGCGTTGCAGCCACGAGGGCGCCGTAAAGCATCGACAGTCTGTCTGGCTGCTCCGGCCGCTTGGCCGTCTGAGCAGTCTCCAGCAGATCGACAAGCGCAAAGTCCTCTTCGAAAAAATTGAGCCGGCCGCACACCGCGCCTTCCTTGTCCCGCCAGCAGCTGCCGCCCAGATACACGGCCGAGTCAAATCCCCCGGCAGCATGCACCTCAAGTCGCGGCTTGCCGGAACAGGCCTTGCCTGGCTTTTCCGCCGCTTCGCTCGCTCCGCAAAAAATTTCTGAACTGAAATGGATCTCGGCGTCGAAGGGAGCGGCAAGAGAGATCGCCCGAGCCGAATCAGCCAGAGCAACGGCAACCGACTTTCCCCCTATCTCGACACGGGCCTGAGCGCAGGCATCCCTGCAGCTCAGGTCTCTTTCACACAGAAGACGCGGTCCGCTCCCAGGTTCAAAGAGAACCAGGGAACTGGTTTGCGCTCCCTGCCGGGAAAAAAGGGTTCCGACAATCAGGGCAATCCCAAATTTGCCCAGCCTGACCGACAAGTCGGAGATGACCTCCTCATGGCGCTTGCGAAAATCCCCGCTTTGCAGAAGGTCTCCAAGTCGCCCCCCCGTGAGAGACATCTCGGGCGTGACGAGCAAAACCGCGCCCATCTGCGCCGCTTTTTGCGCGGCCTGAAGGATCTTTCGCGAATTTCCTTCCAAATCGGCGGCAATCCCGTTCATCTGGAAAAGCGCAACCGGAAAGTGTTCTGTTGCTTTCATGCCCCCTCCTCGAGATCCGCTCATTGTATCGCCGCGAACGCGCAAAAAAATCCGCCTCGCAGGTTCTCCCCGGAAGCGGATGGTGTTTCGGCCTGGAATCAGGAACTCAATCAGGCAGTCTTGGGCTTGACGTCCATGGACTCGTACGCCTTGCAGCCCTCAAGGATCAGTTTTGCGGCATCCTCAGGCGACTTCCAGCCCTTGACCTTGACCCACTTGCCCGGTTCCAGATCCTTGTAGTGCTCGAAGAAGTGACGGATCTTGTCGAGGTCGTCAGCAGGCACATCGTCGGCGGTCTTCCACTTGGCGTAGTGATTGCAGACCTTGTTCACGGGCACCGCGAGGATCTTCCAGTCGATGCCGCCCTCGTCCTCCATGATGAGCACGGCAACGGGCCGGCAGCGGATGACCGTGCCGGTCATCAGCGGGAAGGGCGTCATCACGCACACGTCAACCGGATCGCCGTCATCGGCAATCGTCTGCGGAATGTAGCCGTAGTTGCAGGGATAGTGCATCGCCGTTCCCACAAAACGGTCAACGAACAGCGCCCCAGACTCCTTGTCCACCTCATACTTGATGGGGTTGGAATTGGCGGGGATTTCAACAATCACATTAAAGTCGTTCGGGATGTCACGACCTGCAGTCACTCGGGCAAGACCCATTTTCTCTTCTCAAACCTATGAATGTTCAACAAATCCGGAGCAAGACCGTCCGGAAATTTCTTGCGTATAAGGGTGGGTATTTTAGGCGATTTCCTCTGAGTTTCCAACTCTGACGCAAACTCACCAGGCGCTCAGAGACAGATTCCCCGCCAGATGCCTTTTCACACAGGCCGCCACCAGTTCATCATCGGCCCCCGTGATGTCCACGCATTCAAAGCCGGCCTCCCTCAGTCTCTCGGCGCAGCGCGGATGGATCGTGACAGCAACACCGCGGACAAGCCAGTCTCTGGCCTCTGGAACGACGCGAATCGCATGCAGAAGCGTTGCGACGGAATCGGTACTCGTGATGTACACGATGGGAGAGGGACCGCGCACCGCTCGCTGCAGCTGCCCGGTCTGTTCAGGAGAGAGCTCCAGAGGCACACGCACGTAGGCGGCGAGCTTTTCGACATCGGCGCCGAGCGCATTGAGCTGCTCGGAGAGCCACTCGCGGCCAGTCTGTCCCCGCGCGATCAGCACTCTGGAGGGAATCTTTCCCTTTTTCATGAGTGCAAACAAAGCCTCACTGCCGGAGTGCTCAGCCTCTCCCTCGGGATAAAGAACAGGAGTGTCGCCGCCCCAGGCAGCCTTGATCACGCGTGCCGTCCCCTCTCCGACAGTGGCCAGCGTGATGTGCGGTGGCCATTGCCTGATCCAGTGCGCGACGGCGGCAACCGCAGCTGGAGAGGCAAGGACGACCATATCGAACCCATCAAGATGCGAGAGCCTGTAGCTTACCGGCTCCTGATCCTCGGGCAGAGTGATTCGGAAAGCCGGCCACTGCCAGGAGCTGATGCCCTCCCGGTCAAGCCTCTGAGCCAGCCTGACGTTGGCGGCTCCGGGTCTCATCAAAATGACAGGTTGGTTAACACGCGGCATATGCATCAGAGTCTTATTTGCAACGAAAGGCATTCTAAGAAGATCTGCGCCAGCCCCCATGAGCAAAACCGCTCACCCGCAAGTCATTTCCTCATGCCGACAGGGATTTCAGGCAGCCAGCACGCTGGCCAGAACGGCATCGGCCCCCTGATCGCGAAGCGCCTGAACGGCCCTTTGCGCGAGCACCATGGGTTCGCTGATGCTTCCGCGAACTTCGGTTCGGATGACTTTTCCCGTTCTGTGATCGCCGACATGGGCGCGCAGCCACATTGCACCATCCTTCTCGCCGACGGCATAGGCGGCAAGCGGCACCTGGCAGGATCCGCCGAGCGCGCGGGAAACGGCACGCTCAGCCGCCGTGCAGGCGCGGGTCACCGGGTCATTGATGAACTGAAGGGCTTCAATCAGATCCTTTCGGTCGGCCCGCACCTCGATGCCGAGCGCTCCCTGTCCGGGAGAGGGCAGGCTCTCGGCCGCGTCGATCCAGCAGCGGATGCGCTCGGAGAGCTTCAGCCGCTTGAGCCCGGCGCCCGCCATGACCAGAGCGTCGAACTCACCCCGGTCAAGCTTGGCAAGGCGCGTGCCCACATTCCCTCGGATCGAACGGATCGTCAGTTTCGGAAAGCGTTCGCGGAGCATCAGCTCGCGCCTGAGGCTGGCTGTTCCGACAACGGCGCCATCGGGCAGATCCTCCAGCCGCTCGTACCTCGGACTCACAAGCACGTCCCGCGGATCCTCGCGCTCGGACACTGCGGCAAGAACAAACCCCTCCGGAAGTGTCATCGGCACGTCCTTGAGCGAGTGCACGGCCAGATCGGCTTCTCCGGCCAGCATTGCGGCCTCGAGTTCCTTCACAAAGAGCCCCTTGCCCCCAATCTTCGAGAGCGTCTTATCGAGAATCTGATCCCCCCGCGTCGTCATCCCGAGCAGTTCTACGCTCGCGTCGGGATAGCGCTCGCGCAAAAGCGCCTGGACATGCTCGGCCTGCCACAGGGCCAGAGGACTTTCACGAGTGGCAATGATGCAACGGGAGAGCTGAGGCATTCTTTGAATTCCTATCGAAAAAAACGGCGGGCAAGACCAGTGCGGCCTTGTGCGCCGTCTTGCATTTGGCGGGCAATTGTACCCGCCGGCTCTTGTAGAAAACCTTAAGTTTCTGCGCGTCCTGCGACGCATGAGAAAAGCCGGCGGGATCTCCCTTAGAACGTGGTCAGAACGTCGAGCTGAGCGTCGAGGCTTTCATCGGCGGCAGTCTGAGGATCAACCGGAGCAGCGGACTGATCACCACCCTGAGCAGCTCTCTTCACGCTTTCAAAGCGCCCCACCGTCAGCAGGCCGAACGTGTTTCCGCGCAGTGCGACCGTCGCCCAGCGAACCCTGTAGAGCTTGCCGTCCTTGGAATCGATGGACTGCAGTCCGGCCAGATGCCTTGGGATATTGGCCGTGTTCGGATGCACGACCGTCGCGTAAAAGTGCTGGCGATCCCCGTTTCCGCGTCTGAAGAGCCTGACGATATACCGGTCGGAAGAACCGACGCGCGCCTGCGACAGGCAGTAGCCGCCTTCCTTGTTCATCAGAACCATCGACTCTGAATTCCTGCTGTCAGGCTCAGCCTTGCATCCGAGCGCAGAGAGCTTGTCCGTAAAGTCCTCGGCCCAGTCGCCGTACTCGCCTGCCGAATGGAATCCCGGCTTAACAAGGTATGCAAGCACCTGCAGACGCTGCTGAACCGGAACCTTGCGCCCCTTGTTCGCCAGAACGATCCGGCTGAAATCGGGATCGGAATCGAACCTTGACATGCTTCTGAAGCCTGGAAACGAAAACTTGGGAAAGTCCACGGCGCAGCCACTGAGCACAATCGCCGCCCCTGCAGCCAGAATCAGTTTCGCCCTACGCGTCAATGTCAGCATCTGTTTTTCTCCTTCTTGGCACCATCAGAACTTCTGCAGAGCCTGAACGGCTCGGAGGAATTTCCCGGGGATGACATCTTGCCATATTTTTTCGCTCGGCAGACTGTCAATGCCCGAAGCCTTGGCCTGCGCCACGTGCTTCTGGGCAGTGGCAATATTCTGCCGCATGGCCGTGTTGACCGCACCTTCAGCCAAGTACTCTTTTCCAAGCTGCACGAAGCGGCTGCTGAGATCCTCGTCGGAAGCTGTTGCGGCCTCGGCAACACGGGTGCGGTAGAGGTTTGTCGAGGCCTCCAGAATCTGGAGCAGTTCCTGAGCCGTTGCCCGCACCTTGCTTTTGCCCGCCTCGTCGAGCTTGGCCTTGCCGATAATGTCCATGAGATTGAGACAGCGGAAGGCGTAATTCCTGAGCGCAAGCGCCTCGTACGCAATGGAGCGCAACGTTTTGAGCTGGTTCGCCTCGCGCTCTTTTTCAAAGGCCGAATTGTTGTCCTCGATCAGGCTTCTCAGCTGCACGAGATTTCGTCTCATCACGTCCGAGCCCGCCGCCAGGATCACCTTGTCCAGTTCGGCAAGAGGAGTGCCGGAAACATCGATCGCCACCGAGGTGTCAGCCCGAGTCCCCTTCTCGCTCCTGCCGCCTGCGAGCCGCGCGAGCAGATCCTTGATCCTGCTTGCATTGGCCCGCTCATTGCGGGCCTGCTCGGCCTTGGCCGCCCGGGCGGCATTCTGAAGTTTCTGGGCAAGCTCCTTTGCCCCGGCAGTCAGTTGCTGCGAACGTCTTGCGCTCGGAACATTGAGCGATCCGATCACGCAGCGCATGCCGACGCTGCGGGCACGGAAAAGCTCGTAGGACGCGCCGTTCCTCACGTACATTCTCGTCTCGACGCGCCTGCCGGGATAGACATCGGTTTCCGAAGAAGAAAGAAAACTCCCGCCCTTGCTGACGAAGCCGCCCTGAGCCCCGTGCATGCGTCGGACAACAGTCCCGTTTGCCGCATCGGCAATCGTGAAGCGGAAGGACGACTGCACGATCTCGGCAACGTTGCCAGCCATGTCGTACAGGCCGAGGGGATTCGGAAGCTTCGAGCCAACAGGCATCGGCTGCGAATAGCTTGAGCCGAACACAGCATAGTCCTCGACCTTCTTGCCCGTCTCCTTGGGAAAATCCTCGAAATCGAGACGCTCGGGCGGCAGATTTCCGCCGCGTGCGGCAAATTCCCACTCCTCCTCCGTCGGCAGCCTCAGGTACCCAGGCTCGCCATCGATGCCGGGAAGCTCGGCGGCATGCTGTCCAAGCAGCCACGAGTTGTACCGCTCGAGGAACTGCTGCGCCTGCAGCCATGTCATGTTCGCCTTGGGCATGTCCGCCCTGCCCTCAAGCGGAGTTCCCATCACGGCCGCCCATTGGGCATTGGTGATTTCGTATTTTCCGATGAAGTAGTAGTTAAAGCCCTTGCGCTCATCGGCGGGGAGCACCCTCTGCCAGGCCCGAGGCAGATTTTCCGTGACAAAAGGCGCTCCGACATATCCATCAATGCGCCTCTCGTACAGTGCACGGTCCTCGTCCACGTCGTTCACGCCCATGCGGAACTTCTTGTCATAGAGGGCATTGCCGGCAGGGATCGCCACAGCCCGGAAAACCATCTGCAGCCCCCCGGGCATCGGCAGAGCGAGGTCGCCGGCAGCTGCATTGGGATTGAATGCCGCCCGGGGATCGCTCGAAACATTGTCGGCGTTTTTCTTAAGCGCCGCCTGCGCGGTGCCGGCGGCAAGCAGCGCCGCCGCGGCCAAGGCCGCAATCAGTCTGTCATATCGCTTCATCACACGTCTCGAAGAACAGCCGATGGTTCAATATTGGAAGCCTTGATGCCCGGCACCAGCGCGGTGAGCGCCGAGAGGGCCGCCACACCGAGGAAGATCGAAACGCCGTGCACAAACGGCATGCTGCAGACCGCTTCACCCCCTGTAGACTCGGCAAAGAGCAGGTCGATCATTCGCCCCAGCCCCGCATAAAGCGCAAATCCGAGAAGCGCCCCGATCACTCCGGTCAGAAACGCCTGCCAGATCGGGAATGCCATCACGGAGGCCCGGGTAAAGCCCAGAAGGCGAAGCATGCCAAGCGCCTTCTTCTTTCTCTCGACATTGGCTCTGCCCACGCTGAGCATGTACATGACAAATCCGCCGCCAACGACCAAACTGATGAACAGCACGATGCTGCCCAGAGCCTCGTCCATTTTGCGCACGCTCGCAATCTCCTTGGCCTTGGTCCGGACCAGAATATGCTGCCGGTCGAACCAGGCATCAAGCGTCTCGACCCCCTCGAGCGTCTTCGAATACAGGCGGAACGACTCGTAGAAGCGCTTGTCCGGGGCGGCATGCTCGCCCTTCACGCCGAGCACCGGCACGTCCATCGCGTCGCGGAAGTCCTGCACGGCATTGAGCGTCGAGAGCGGCATGAAGGCCGCATCCATGCCCGTTGCCGTCACCGGCAGAACGTCGGTCACGGCAAAGGTGATCGAAAGCCGCTCAACCTTGCCCGAAGCAAGCCGGCGGCTCATTTTTCCCTGAACCTCATCGCCCTTTTTGACGGCAAGACGCCTGGCGGCACTCTGCGAGAGCACCACGCCGGGCTTCTTGGCGGTAAGCGGCTCGGGCTGGCCCGCCCCTGCCTTGGCAAGAAGCGGATCGCCTGATCCGGTCGGCTCAAGCGTCACCGTGAGAAACCGGTCTCCTGCGACAAGCTGCATTTCGGCGGCAACATCGCGCGTGCGGCCGACAACGAAATCAACGTCGCTCTGAGCGCGGATCTTTTCGATGTCCTGTTCGGAAAACCCCGCGCCCCTGCCGCTCAAGGGGACGACAATGAGAATCGAAGGATCGGTCATGAGGCGGGCCTTGAGTGAGGTGATCACCCCCATGTGCACGCCATGGATCACCAGCAGCGGCAGAAGAATGCTTGCTAGCGCGAGCACAGAACAGACATTGAGTCCCCGCTCATGCCACCAGTCCCGCCAGGAAAGCCAAAGAGCACGCAATACGAGTTTCACTTCCGCCCTCCCAGCACAGACCAGAGCTCGCCGCGCTCGTCCTGCATGATTTCCACCGGAGCCTGCCGGAATCCCAGCGACTGAACGAGAGCGAGGTCATGGGACACCACCACAAGCGTCGTGCCCTTCTCCTTGACCATGTCAAGCAGCAGTTCCATGACGATTCTGGCGCGAACCGGATCAAGGGAGGCCGTCGGCTCATCAGCCAGCACGACCTCGGGTTCGGCCGCCAGAGCTCTGGCGATGGCGCTTCGCTGCCGCTCGCCAATCGAGATCTCCGCCGGATACTTGTCGCGCAAGTGAGAAATATCCAGCGAAGCAAGGAGCTTTTCTCCCGCCTGCACGCAGTCGGCGCGATTCTTTCGAACAACCGATGCGGTGAGCAGGACGTTTTCCATGACCGTCAGGTACGGCAGCAGTTCCCCGGTCTGCAGCACATAGCCGAATGCATGCAGCCTGAGCAGACTCATCCGGTCCAGGGCCCCCGCCCTCCACCAGGCGGCAATGTCATGCGCGCGCCCCTGTCCGGAACTGAACACGAAACGCTCGGCGTAGGTCGGCCGAAGAAGCATTCCCAGAATATCAAGGGCAGTACTCTTGCCGCATCCGCTTGGCCCGGTGATGGCTACATGCTCGCCCTTTTCCACCTGAAAGGACTCGATGGCCAGCCTGAACCCACTCTGGCCGTCCTGAGAGCGGACAACCCCGACGCGTTCGAGGTCAAAAATCATTCTCCCTCCTTCTAGGGCAGCATGCTGAGCGGCACGCGGTACACCCACTCATTGGGATTGTTCGAACCGAATCCCTCCCAGTGCGCGCTGTCGCGGTCGTACTCGTCATACCGGGCAATCAGGCCCTTGAGGCGCTTGATGAACTCCTGCTGCTCGCCGGTGCTCATGTTGACCCAGTCATCCTTCTGCATGCCGAGGATCCGGCTCTTGTACGGCAGGCCGTCCAGCACCTCAAGCAGCACGCCTTTCTTTGCGAGGTTCGCATTCGGATCGGTGCTGAACTTGGTCGGGTCGCGGCTCATCTGCGCCGCAGCGGAAACCAGCTGCTCGTAGAAGTTGAAGTTGGCATTGTCCTGCAGGAACGCCTCCTCAGCCGTGGTGATGATGCTCTTGAGCTGCCTGCGCAGCTGCGAGAGCTGGGTCTTGGTCAGAAGCACTGCAGGATAGACTGCAGGCACGGGAGCCTCGTTCGGCTGGGCCTCGAGAGCGGCCAGATCGGTATCGGCAATCCATGCGCGCTTGACCGAGGGAGCCGCGGTCTGCTGCTTGTCGCCCAGGAACTGCAGCTGCATGGCATAGCCGGTGATCGCTGCCAGACGCTTCGCCTTCTGCTCGGGCGTCTCCTTCTTGGGCTCGGGCGCCATCTCGGGCTTTTGCAGCATTTCGCCGGCAGCCGTCGACTCAAGCATCTGCCGGTAGGTGCTCGCCATGGTGCGGCCGACGATCTCAAACTGTCGCGTGCCTTCAGCCGGATCGGTCGCGTGGATGTCGATGTAGCCCGTGCGGCCATTGGACATTTTTGCGAGCGCACGGTAATTGTTCTCAGCAAAGGGATGGTCGCTGAAGCCGGCAGGCGTCTTCAGATGCACCGCCGTCAGATAGATCTGGTTGGTCCGCAGATAGTCGGCAAGGCCTTCGGCGCTCATTCCGGTCTTGGAAAGCGGATCGCCGGCAACGAGAGGACCAGCGTCAGTCAGAAGAAGCATCGCGCGGGAGCTGTAGTTGCCCCAGGAGAGCTGGTCCACGGCATCCTTGACGCCGGCAAAGGAATCCTCGTCAAACGCATGGGTCGACGCCTGCGCCTCTTTCAATCCGTCAAGCAGAGCGACCAGCTCTTCGCGATTCTGGATGCTCTTGAAGTCGCTGATGATCTTGGTCGTATATTCGGTGTCCGGCCTTGCATCGACATTGCTGCGGAATCCCACGACGGCAATGGCGAACTGATCCTTGGCGGGCGAGCGCTGCATTTCATCGAAGATCTCGCCGATCATGCGCTTGGCCTGCTCGATGTACGGCCCCATCGAAATCGTCGTATCGATGACAAAGGCAAGAGCCGTGCTCATGCCCCCTCCGGCTGCGGGCTGTTGCTGCTGCGTGTCACCCTGCGGGTTGCCCGGATCAAGGCAAGCCACCTCCAGAAGCTGTGCGCCGCTCTCCTTGAACTGGGAATCGATGTTCAGGACCGGCAGCAGATAGAAGGAATCGCGCGCAACCTGTCCGGCACGCCCCTGCGGCTCGGCGGCAAGCACCGGGAACTCCTCGGGAAGGGGCTGGCCGGATGACACCTGAGCCGACAGCTTGCTCACATAATCCCGGATGCTCGGGGCCTCGCAGGCCTTCTGCACCTCAGTGTGATTCTTGAAGAACAGGACCGGATCACGGCCCATCTGGTCAGTGAAGACCATCGTCACAGCCTGGGGCCACTCGGTCGACTCGCTCACTCTGAGCCATCCGTCGGCGCGCTCGGCAGAGACGCCAACCCGAAGCATGTCGTCCTGCCGGTCGTAGACGTAAAAGGACGTGAAAGTTCGCGGCGTATAGACAACGGCGCTCTTCGCATTGGCCCGTTCGTAGACCTGGGCGTTGGGGTGCGAAACCACGCGCTGGTACACCGAATGCTTGCCCGGCTGCACAAGCGGCTGCTCGGCCCATGCCTGCATGGACAGCATCCCGGAGAGAGCCACTGCGGCCAATGCTGATTTCAGAATCGCGTTCATAAACATCCTCTTATCGCAAATAATTAATCAGTCCCTGAGCTGCTCGATTGCCTCTGGCGGATTCCTGCGTCGCCCATGCCTTCAGAACGGAAAGTTCGGACATCGCACCCGCCTTCCTGTAAAAAGTCCAGGCTTCAAGGGGATCCTTCCTGATCGTGCCCCACGGCACCTGAGTGGGATCGAGCGCCTTGGCGTACGGCAAATAGGCCGGGGAATGGCTCTGCTGGACGGCGTAGTACCAGAGCCGGAACACAGCATCCTGGTCCTCCTTGCTCTCAGGCTTGATTTCTCTTGCCAAAGCCATGGCGCCCTCCGGAGACCTCTGCTTGGTTCGGAAGAATTCCCTCACGCGGTCGCGAGCCGACTTCTCAGGCTCCGCAGGCTGCACAGCCGGAGCCGGCGCGGACACGGCAGGAGCCTCGGTCTGAGCAGGCTCGGCAGGCTGAGGCGCCGGAGCTGGCGCAGCCGAAGGCTCAACGGGCTGCGGCACGGGGACTGGCTCGGGCGCAACAGAAGGTTCGGGCTCAGCAGGTGCCGGAGCTGGCGCAGGCGCGGGTGCAGCCGAAGGTTCAGGCTCGGCAGGAGCCGGGGCCGGCGCGGGCTCGGGTGCGACTGAAGGTTCAGGCTCGGCAGGAGCCGGGGCAGGCGCAGGCGCGGGTGCGACTGAAGGTTCAGGCTCGGCAGGAGCCGGGGCAGGCGCA
>ODAI011044891.1_pt1 | contig 11694 bp, 9 predicted proteins | sample 1539321 | NCBI WGS metagenome assembly ODAI01 (sample SAMN02144231, study PRJEB22623) | gut metagenome | biome: sheep rumen | host: Ovis aries | place: New Zealand
AAAGCGGCCGCACATCTTGCTGCTCATGTCAAGTGTTTTTATAAAAAAAAGACCCCTATACCATTTCTGATATAGAGATCTTTGTTTGTCATCTTAACTTAATGACATTGAGCCCGGGGCTGTTCTTTTTTTATATCACGCCAATATCTCACGCAGACTTCTTATCTTTAGTTTTCTGCTTGCGGTTACGATCACAAGATCCTCATCCCGGATGCTTTCTGCGCCGGAGGGAAGAATGGCTTCGCCTTCTCTTATTATCGCAGAGATTATGACACCTGACTTTATCTTAAATGAAGGATCCATGAAGCGGATGTTTGCAAGAGGGAAGCCTTCCTCTGCGGGAAGCTCGATGATCTCAACATTGTCATCGGCTGCCATATAGAATTTTCCTATCAGTCTGTCATTGTCTATGCTTTCATAGTATCTTAAAAATCTCATGCATTTAAGAGCGCAGGATGATGTCTGTGATACCGTTATATCAATATTAACCTTATGGAGAAGTCTCGCATGCTCGGGATTTTCCACATATGTCATGATGGCGGGGATTTTGCAGGACCATGCATACATGCTGATGACAAGGTTTGTTTCGTCCTTGTCCGTAAGTGATATGAACATATCGGGATTTCCGATCCCCGCTTCCTTTATGGCTTCTATTACATCATTGCCCGAATACACTATCTTGCACTTGGGAAAACGCTCCATAAGATATGAACATCTGTCCTTGTCTATCTCAAGAACAGTTACGTGAACAGGGTCATGCTCGATCTTTTCCAGGAAATACTCGGCAACTCTTCCTCCGCCGACTATGACGATGCTGCTTACCTTGTGACGCTTTGCGCCCAGCTTTTCAAGTGTTTTTTGCAGATCTTTCTGCACAATGGAGATGGTCAGATTGTCTCCGGACTTTATGGTAAAATCGCCCTTTGGTATGATCAGCTTATTGTTTCTCATGACCGCGGAGATAAGGATCTTCTGACCTTCGCTCTTTCCAATCTCGGAAAGGGTTTTGTCTTTCAAGGGGGAATTGTCCAGTACGTTCAGATCAAGGACTGAGATCATATTTCCGAAAAAGCCTTCGATCTTCGTAAAACCCGGCATTCCGATATTCTGATAGATCTCATCTGCCACATCAAGTCTGGGAGTTATGAGATAGTCGATCCTGTACTGTTTTTTGATATCCTTCGATTCTCTTACAAGGTCAGGGGATACTATCCTTGCGCAGGAATACCTTGTTCCGAGCTTTTTTGCCTGCATGCAGCTCAGCAGATTGATCTCATCCGTGGGAGTAAGGGCTATGATGGCATCTGCGGATTCCGCACCTGCTTTTTTCAAGGTTTCAAGGGAAGCTCCGCTGCCGACAAAACCGTTGACATTGTACTTATCGGTTATGCTGTCAACCATCTTCTTGTCTTTGTCGATGATGATTATGTCGTATTCTTCGTTCGAAAGCGAAGACAAAAGTGTGAGTCCGGTTCTTCCTACTCCGACGATTATTACCTTCATATGAAATCCTTTCGTGATGAGTATATATTGGTAGTCTTTTTACGACCTGTGAATCCTTTTTGTCTTGTGGTCTTCAAGGGCAAAGTATACATTTTTCACCGTCAGACCCTGTACGAGTACGGAGAAGAATATTGCTGTATACGTTGCGGTGAGTATCATCTCAAACAGGTCGTTGTCAAAGATTGATGCCGTCTGCATGGCAAGTGCAAGGGACAGGCCTCCCTTTAATGCGGACCATGTCATGAGACATGAAAATTCAGTAAGATTATATCCTCCGGGGATCCTTTTTCCGGTAAGAAGAGTACTGGAGAGGACTCCGATAAAGCGGGACGTGATCAGTGAGAAAAGTGTTGCGATAATGATGACTGCAAATGCTTTGCAGATGTCCGCTCCGAGGATCGAAAGTCCGATCATTACGAACAGTATGGCGTTAAGGAGGGATTCGAGTATCTCCCAGAAGTGTTCATAAAAATGCTCCCTGTCCACCACCACAGCGACTCTCTTTATCTTATTCATTTCATAAGAGAAGAACAGTCCGCATACAACGGATGCGATGACACCGGAAAAACCGAAGTGTTCGCATATCATATAGACCAGCGAAACATCAAGAAGCGAGATGATGATGTAGTTAATGGGATTGTGGGTGATCTTAAGGAGCGAGAAGAATAAGAATGAGATCACGAACGCCACGATAAATGCACCGAGGACTTCCCGGAGCATGAGAGTGACGAAATTTTCTCCTGCGCCTGAGCTTGTTATCATGGATCTTACAAAAATGAAAAGTGTTACGCCGGTTCCGTCGTTAAAAAGAGATTCGTTTTCTATGACGGAGCATACGTTTTTTGAAAGGCCGATCTTATTAAGGATACCGGTTGCTGCTATGGGATCTGTGGGAGAAACGATACATCCTAAGAGTACGCATGTCCAGAAATCCATCGGCAGTTTGAAGATAATGGCAAAGACATAAAACAAAGCTCCGAAGAAGAACGAAGAAATAAATGTCGACAAAAAAGCCAGCAAAAATATCGGTCTTAAGTTTGTCTTGAACTTTGACATGTTGACCTTGCTGGCTCCCGCAAAGAGCATGAAGCACAGCACGCCGTCCATCAGGTATTCGCTGAATTCGAGCTTGCTGACATTTTCTATATATCTGCTCAGAAAATCGAAACTGATAAACTGCTTTAAGACAAGGAGTATGGCAGAGGATATCAGGGTGAAGAAAATAAGGGCTATGTCACTCTGCATATGAAAAAGCTTTTCGTTCAGAATATTGATACAGACAATATATATGAGAATAACTATGAAAAATAATAATGGATTCATTGTCTTCCTGCTATCGCGTCAATAACGCCGTCTACAACGGGTTTCATATGATCATCGGTGATACCGAAGTCCATCAGCTTGTAATTCCATGCACTTCTTGCGATACCATGCTTGTCAAAACATTTGCAGATCATCCTGTACCATTTTAGAGCATCTTCACATGATGCAAGGTCTATGACACCGAATTCTCCGCAGTAGAGAGGAACGTCTCTTTCCTCTGCAACGCGTACAGCCTCATCGATGAGCTTTTCAAAATACTCGATACCTATGACAGCTTCCGGATCAAAACCGTTCATCTTTTCAAAATATATTCCCAGCTGCGCGTCGATATATTTATCATAATCCTTATATTTTGACTCGAAGGGCATCCTAAAGGAAGTGTCCATGGTAGAGATCCAGTATGCACCCTGGTGCGTAAAGATAAGAGGCTCGTAGCAGTGGAAGGTATATACGATCTTGTCGTCAAAAGGCATTGCAAGGTCTTTAAGAGCCTTGATGCTGTTGTTGAAATAGCCTCCGAAGATGATCCTCATATCAGGGGCATATACCCTGATCCTCTCAACACACTTTCTTGCCACTTCGTTCCAGATATCATTATATTCCTTTTTGGTAACTTCGTTCAAAAGCTCGAAGCACATACGGTCCGAATACTTTCCGTATCTTTTTGCAAATTCCTCCCACAGTCTGTAGAAGCGCTCCTGATATGCGGGAGTCTCGAAGAATCCTTTTTCTCCGTGGTTTTCGTCAAAGCTGTAGCCATAGGTCTTATGAAGATCAAGGATCATGTTGAGATCGTTTTTTTCACATTCCCTTATGGCAAGATCAAGATACTTAAAGCCGTCTTCTATGTAGCCTTCGTTATTATCCTCGAAGAGCTCGTAGTCGACAGGGATCCTGATGTGGTCAAGCCCCCAGTCTTTTACAACCTTAAAATCCTCCGGGGTGATAAAAGTGTCATAATGCTCTTTTTTGTACTCGCATTGTGAGAGCCATCCGCCAAAATCTATGCCGTACATATATCCGTCGAATTTTTTCATATAAATCACCTTTGATTGAGCTTAACAGCGTCTTACTGATAATTATTAGGTAATCCTCAGATTTTTTCAAGTCTTACATTTCTGATGTGAATGGTGGCAGCAGAACCCTGGTTTCCCATATTAAACTCAACTCTTCCGGAGTCATCGCTTTCCTTTGTCATGTCGAACTCAAATTCGAAGGTCTGCCATTCTTTCGTAAGGTCTATGGGAGTGTCCGGGAAATACCTGATCCAGTCCACATTTGGTGCCGTGACCGCAGGTTTCATCTGCCTTTCTTCATCCGCATAGCTTTCAAATGAGAGCTTATATCTGCATCCCTTTTCCATGGGCATTCCAGGCTGTACAAGCTGAATGGAATATTCCTCCGTTCCGAAGTTTTCGGTTTTTATGATGATCTCACCGTCTTTTATCTCGGCAGATCCTATTCCGTCATTGAATTCAAGGAATATCCAGCCTTCTTCATCAGACAGGTCTTCTTCTTCGGAAAAGTCCGGATTAGTGATGAAGTTGCCTGTTTCGTCAGCTTCTTTCATATTCAGGACTTTAACGGGCTTTTCGACATTTTCGTCATATGAATCTTTTTGGAAAAATCTGACATAGTCAACTCTCATCTGGGCTCTTTCGTCAAAGGGAGTAGTCTCGTCAGGGTCTCCCGGCCAGTTTCCGCCTACCGCAACATTTAATATAACATGGAATGGCTGGTTGAAAGGAGCGGGGTACGGCCTGCTTTCAATGCCGTCAGATCCTGTGAACCAGTCATTTGTTTCAAAATACTGATTACCGTCAACGAACCATTTAATGCTTCCCGGCTCCCACTCGATGGCAAAAATATGATATTCGTCTGCAAAGTTTCCGCTTTCAAGCTGGATAAAACCCTGGTTTTGACGATGGGGCTCGCCGTAGTGGACAGTCCCGTAGTTTTTTGAAATATCGTTTCCCAAAACTTCCGATATATCGATCTCACCGCACTTTGGCCACTGGCCGTAGTACTGTTCGTCCTGGGGCATCATCCAGAAAGCCGGTAAAAATCCCTGCCCTTTTGGGAATCTGATCCGGGCTTCGATATATCCGTACTTTATATCATGCTTATTCTGGGTATTTACTCTTCCGGAAATATATGAAACTTCTCCGTTATCATCAACGATCTTGACGGGCTGAATGATAAGTTCGCCGTTTTCAACATATGAGTATTCGGGACTGTCGACATACTGCTGAAGCTCATTATTGACCCATCCTGCAGGGTGGGTCTCCCTTGTCCAGTCTTCAAGGCTCAGTTCGCTCCCTGAAAATTCGTCATGCCATACAAGCTTATAGCCCTCGGGGGCGATGATGTCCGCTTCTGATATCTCTTCAGCCAAAACTTCCGCATTTCCGGTTTCTGCGGTAGTGCTGCCCTGAGTTTCCGCAGCTGACTGTTTCCCGCATCCGGAGAGGATCGCTGTAAGGGAAAGGATCATTGCTGCGCAAATATGTTTTTTCCTGATCATAAATACCCCCTCAAATTTAATGGTCATCTTTAAAGGTCATCTTTAAAGGTCATCCCGTTCCGGATTTAAGAACTACTTCACAATTTTACCATATATGCACATACATTAAAAATATCTAAAAACCATACCTATACCTGTTTTTCTGTGCTATAATCTTTTGACGTAGTTATTAATCGGATTGCGTTGTATCCCCGCATATGGGGAGCTGCAGCAAAGGAGAAAAAAATGAATATCAAATCAAACACCAAAACAATCGTGGGACTCGGACTTCTCACAGCCATCGTAGTTGTACTTCAGGCATTTGCCCTGGGTGTCAAGTTCGGTATCTTCACTGTCTCACTCGTTCTTGCCCCTATCATCATCGGAGCCGCTCTTTACGGATGGATCGCAGGAGCATGGCTCGGTCTTGTTTTCAGCATTGTTGTTCTTCTTACCGATGCGGGTGCGTTCCTTGCGGTAAATATTCCCGGAACCATCATCACTGTCGTATGCAAGGGCGTTGCAGCAGGTATTGCCGCAGGCCTTGTTTATTCGGCCGTTTCCAAAAAGAACAGAACACTTGCCGTTATCCTTTCCGGTATCGTTGCACCTGTTGTCAACACCGGGATCTTTGTTATCGGCTGTATCGTCTTCTTCCTTGACACCATCAGGGGATGGGGAGAAGCCAGCGGATATGATAATGCCATAGCTTATATTTTTGTCGGAATGATTGGTATCAATTTCTTTATCGAGCTTGTGATCAACCTGGCCCTCAGCGCCACCATCGTACAGATCATCGGCATTGCAAAAAAGAGTGATATCTGAACATACCGGAGAAAAAGAATATGATACTTGCATTTGACGTGGGAAACACCAACATCGTCATGGGTGTTCTCGATGAGAAAAAGACTTATTTTCTGACGAGATTTGCTACCGATCCAGGCAAGACCTGGGAAGAGTATGCAGTACTGGTAAAAAATATACTGGAGATCCGCGGAGCCGATATTGACGGCATCGAAGGCGGTATCATTTCATCCGTAGTTCCTCCCATGAATAATATCCTGGATCAGGTCATCAGGGTTCTTACGGGTAAAAGATCTCTTATCGTGGGACCGGGGCTTAAGACCGGACTTAATATCGCTGTGGGGGATCCCGCAGAGCTTGGTGCGGATCTTGTTGTCGGAGCCGTTGCCGCTATCGCAAAATATGAAGCCCCCATGCTGATCATGGACCTTGGAACCGCAACCACCATTTCCGCCATAGGAAAGGATAGGGAATTTTTGGGAGTCATCATCTTCCCCGGCGTAAAGATCTCTTTCGATGCACTGGTGGGAAGGACGGCACTGCTTTCAAGCATTTCATACGACGAACCCGCAAATGTTATAGGAACCACCACAACGGATTCCATGCAGTCGGGACTCATATACGGAAATGCCGCAATGCTTGACGGGCTTGTGGACAGATGCATTGAAGAGATGGGAGAGGTGAAGTCCATAGTCGCAACCGGCGGCATCTCATCAAGGATCGTTCCCCACTGTAAGCATAAGATCGAATTTGACGACGACCTGCTTATAGACGGACTCAGGATCATCTACTACAAGAACGTAAAAAAATCAGGAAAAAAATAAAGACCCGAATGAAAAGGCGCCATCCGATATTCATCGAATGGCGCCTTTAGCAGATGGGCTCCTCATTATCCATTGGCGGATACCTCCTTTTTTATTCTGTTTTCAGTGTGAGGTTAGATTTCCGGTTGTGTCTTTTTACGAAGTCACGTTTCATTTTTCCTACGGCGATCTTCATCTGAAAGCATATATAAACGGTGCGGTCTGCTTATCTTAGATGTTCTGCACTTACCTGTGCCCTATGCCGTGTTTTCACATTTCTTCCAAAGACTGTGTCCGGTACTCTTTTCTTTGTTATAGCCGGTCGGCTTTATTAACTAGTACATTGGACCACCCTCCAAAAACTGTTTCCGGGTTACTGACTTAATGTCCCATTGGACCGTCCTCCTTTTCTAAAAGCTCTTCCTGATCCGTTTTGTTTATCAGGTGCTTTTGTTTTATGTGCCTATAATAATCTAAAAATTTATCCTTGTCAACACTTTTTTCAAAAAATTTATAAAAATATCGAAAATATTTGCGAAAACGTTTAAGTATTTGTGAAATATTCTGACAATTCTAAAACCTCATAAATGTGGGATCCTGACGTTTTGCCCTTAAATACGGGCTTTCAGGGCTGAATCCGTTGCCTTAAGAACCCGGCCTCAAAACTTCACATTTACAGCGTTTTCTGTTATTCTATAAGTTGGTTTTTTGTGTGAAATACAAAGAATTAAAAAGAATTTTCAAAAAAAATTTTAAACACGGAGAAAAAAAGATGTACATTACTTGTCTTGACCTTGAGGGAGTTCTTGTTCCCGAGATTTGGATCGCATTTTCTGAAAAAACGGGTATTCCCGAGCTCAGAAGGACAACAAGGGATGAGCCCGACTACGATAAACTCATGAAATACAGGATCGGCATCCTTAAAGAGCACGGTCTCGGACTTAAGGAGATCCAGGAAACCATCGCAACACTCGATCCCCTTCCCGGAGCAAAGGAGTTTCTTGATGAACTCCGTAGCAAAACACAGGTCCTTATTCTCAGCGATACTTTTGAACAGTTCGCAACACCTCTTATGAAAAAACTGGGATGGCCCACCATCATGTGCAATACCCTTGAAGTAGGAGAGGGCGGTGAGATAGTCGGATACCGCATGAGATGCGACAAGTCAAAGCTTACTACCGTTAAGGCCCTTCAGTCCATCGGATATGAGACCATAGCAAGCGGAGATTCCTTCAATGATCTTGGAATGATAGAGGCTTCAAAGGCCGGTTTCCTTTTCTGCACAACGGATCAGCTTAAGAAGGATTATCCGCAGTATCCTGCATTCGAAGAATATAAAGATCTTTTAAATGCGATTTTGAAAGTGACTGAGGCTTGACCAATTACAAACTGATAATCAGATACGACGGCACGAGATATAAAGGGTGGGAACACCAGCCCGGTGAAGAGATGACCATTCAGGGCAAAATGGAGACCGCCGTTATGAGAATGCTCAACCCTTCCGGGGACGGCAGCGTGATCTTAGGATCCTTCGAAGGCAGGATCCCTGAGATAATCTCAGCAGGCAGGACCGACGGAGGCGTTCACGCTCTTGCCATGTGTGCCAATATGCATCTTGAGACGGACCTTTCTATTGACAGGATCCGGGATGATATAAACAGAAACCTTCCGGATGACATATGTGTCATAAGCGTTGAAGAAGCACCGGACAGGTTCCATGCAAGATATAACGCAACAGGCAAGACCTACAGATACACCTGCTATGCCGGGGATCTTAAGCCGGTATTTGACAGAAAGTACTGTTACGAACTCGGCAGACTTCCCGATATAGCTGCCATGAAAAAAGCGGCCGGTTTCATCATCGGAGAGCATGACTTTAAGTCCTTCTGCGGAAATCTCCATATGAAAAAATCATGTGTGAGGATCGTCGATAAGATAGATATTTCCTATGAGGATGAAAGACTTACCTTTACATATCACGGAAACGGATTTCTCCAATATATGGTCCGTATTATGACGGGGACACTTCTTGAAGTGGGACTGGGGAAAAGGACCCCTGAATCCGTGAAGGAAGTCAGTGAGTGCCGCAACAGATCAAAGGCGGGGTTCACCGCCCCTGCAAGAGGCCTGGCACTTGTTGAGGTTGATTACGAGGAGATATAGATGTCTGAAAAGATCCTCTACATAAGAACCGATATGAATGAAAAGATCGCAACGGGGCATATGATGAGATGCCTTTCTGTTGCTGACTCTGCAAGGGAAAAGGGTGCGGAGTGCATATTCATTACCGCAGACGATTCTGCCGCTTCCCTTATTTCAAAGAGAGGATATGACAATATAGTTTTAGGCTCTGAGTATGATGACATGGACGGAGAACTTGAAAAGATCATTCCCGTCATAGAAAGCAGAAATATAAAAAGGCTCCTTGTGGATTCATACAGCGTTACCGAAAACTATTTTTACAAGCTGGGCGAGCATCTGGATGTTTATTATATAGACGATCTGAACTCATTCCCCTATCCCGTAAAAGGGGTCATTAATTATTCGAATTATGCAAATGATGATTTTTATCCTGTCAGATATCCGGGAACAAAATATTACCTTGGCTGCGGATATGCTCCTTTAAGGGATGCATTCAAAAACCCGGAGCCAAAAAATATTGCAAGAAATGTTAAGAACATTCTGCTTATGTCCGGAGGGTCCGACCCTTACGGGATACTTCCTCGGATAATAGAAAGCATCCCTGCCGGAAAATACGAGACCATAAATGTGATCTGCGGAAGCTACAATAACAAGCTGGCCGAGATCAAGGAAAGATTCGAAGGCAGAAAAGAATTACATGTTTATTCAAGAGTGGAGAAGATATGGCAGCTTTATGCCGAGGCGGACATTGCGGTCTCTGCGGGAGGAAGCACTCTTTATGAACTTGCCTCCATGGGTGTCCCCACAGTCACATATTCTTTTTCCGACAATCAGATACATAATGTAAGTTCCTTTGACCTGGACGGACTCATGCCCTGTGCCGGAGATGTAAGGGGCGGAAATGTTCCTGCAAGAGTTTATTCTTTTATTGAAAAACTTGACAACATGGATGAGAGGCTTGAAAGATCCAGGAGACTTCAGAGACTTGTTGACGGCAAGGGTGCTGACAGGCTTGCCGACGTGGTACTTGATTAAAAATGCGCAAGATAATAAGTAAATTAAATAAGATTCTTTCCAAGGACCAGAAGCATAAGATGGCTCTGCTTTCCGTGATGATGATCATAGGAGCGCTGATCCAGACCGCGGGTGTGGGGATGCTTGTATCCGTGGTAAACATCGTCATCGACCCGGTTAAAAGCGCTGAGAGCAAACCCGCACTTATCTTTTACGATATCATCGGAACGACTCCCGGGGGCGGCTACCGCATCTTCCAGTATGCGGTTATGAGTCTTATGATCCTTGTCTTTATACTCAAGAATTTCTTTTTATATCTTCAGCAGAAGGCCATGTATGCCTTTGTATATAAAAACCAGTTTTCCACATCCGAGCGCATGATGAGGAATTTTGTCAGAAAGGATTATGAATTCTATCTTAATGCCGACACTGCTGTTGTTCAGAGATCCATAACATCCGATGTCAACAATATGTACGCACTGATCCTTTCGATCCTCCAGCTCATATCCGACGGCTTTGTCTCTTTTTGCGTATGTGCTTTTTGCCTGATGCAGAGCGGACTTATGACGGTGGTCCTTGCTGCGGTCCTAATACTTTTACTTTTTATCATCAAAAAGAAATTAAAGCCCATCATGCATAAGGCCGGCGTGGACAATCAGGATTATTACAGCGGACTTTTCAAATGGATATCCCAGAGCGTCCAGGGTATCAAGGAAGTCAAGATCTTCGGGCGTGAGAGATATTTTGTTGATTCATATAATAAGTGCGGTGAAGGATATGTAAATGCCGTGCAGAAATATTCACTCTACAGCAACATCCCCAAGCTCCTCATTGAGGCTGTGTGCGTCGCTGTCATGATGATATATATGATGATCATGATCTATATGGGAAAAAGCTCAGAGTCCCTTATAAGCGATTTTGCGACACTTGCCGCAGCGGCACTTGTGCTTCTTCCCGCAGTTAACCGTATCAATAACCAGATCAATTCCATGGCTTATTTTGAGCCCTTCCTTATGAATGTCAGCGACAACCTCCAGGAAGAGATAGATGAAGAAAATACGGATATGGCCTTTGCTACGGATGAACCAAAGCTTGAGATAAAGGAAAGCATCGCATTTGACGGCATCACCTATTCATATCCCGGAAGCAAAGTCAGGATCCTTGATAAAGCTGATATTACGATCCCCATAGGATCCAGCATAGGAATAGTCGGAACAACAGGCTCCGGAAAAAGCACATTTGTTGATGTGCTCTTAGGGCGCCTTAATCCTTCAGAAGGTACCATCAGAGTAGACGGCAGGGATATAAGGGATAACTACAGAGGCTTTCTTAAAAATGTGGGATACATTCCCCAGATGATATTCATGCTTGATGATACCATAAGAAACAATGTTGCCTTCGGGATCCGCAAGGAGCAGCAGAGCGAAGAGAGAATATGGGAAACACTTAAGGAGGCTGCCCTTGATGATTTTGTAAGATCACTTCCTGACGGCCTTGATACCGGAATAGGAGAAAGAGGCATCAGAATCTCCGGGGGACAGCGCCAGAGGATCGGTATCGCAAGAGCTTTATATTCAGACCCCGAGGTTCTGATCCTAGACG
>ODAI010493386.1_pt1 | contig 11693 bp, 10 predicted proteins | sample 1539321 | NCBI WGS metagenome assembly ODAI01 (sample SAMN02144231, study PRJEB22623) | gut metagenome | biome: sheep rumen | host: Ovis aries | place: New Zealand
AATAATATCACACTCGAGCTCTGAGTCGTCATCCATTGTCAGAATGACTGTACCAAGATCTTCTTCTTCCGGGATTGCGTAATCATCATTAAAAGCCATTCGATATGACCTCCTTTTTATTATTATAAAGAGAATAGCAGATTGAGACCTAAAAAGCAATGGTCATTGATAGGCCTTTGGGGTATAATATAAATTGGAATTTTGGTGTCAATCCACAAATTGAGGGCTATTATATGGTCAAAAAAAATAAAGTTTCCCCCGGCGATCCGCTCGTTCTCGGGACACATGAGACCGCGAAAGGACTGAACTTCGCAGTCAGAATACCGGACGATCTTCCGGCGTCACTTGTTCTGGTGGCGGAAGACGGCATCGGGGCAGCACAGGTGATCGATCTGCCTGTCTTATGGCGCTGCGGTGAGGTGGCTTCGGTGACTCTTTCAGGGCGCCACTCTTCTCCGATTGCGTATTATTATGTGATCGATGGGGTGCGCACGATCGATCCGTGCGCGAGGCGGATCGTCGGAGACGTGTGTTATACGGACCCCGAAAGGTTCAACTGGGGCGATGATATGTCTCCTGAGATTCCTTTCTCTGACATGATCATTTACAAGCTTCATGTCAGGGGCTTTACTAAAGGCAAGGGATCGGGTGTGCTCTCCAAAGGGACGTTTAGAGGTCTCATGCAGAAAATTCCATATCTCAAGGAACTCGGGATCAATGCGGTCGAGCTTATGCCCGTCTATGAATGGGATGAAGAGCTGAAAGTCAGAGTCAGGAAACGCAAGGATGAGGAGGACCTGCCGAAAAAGAATTACTGGGGCTACTCGGAAAAGAACTGCTACTTTGCACCGAAACAGCTCTTCTCATCGAAAGAAGATTCAGTCACAGAACTGAAAATGATGATAAAAGCCCTGCACGCGGCGGGAATCGAGGTCATACTTGAAATGTATTTTCCGGGTGACGCGGACCGGCAGACTGCGCTGACCGCGCTCCATTTCTGGAAAACAGTGTACCGTGTGGACGGTTTCCACGTGATCGGCGCAGGGGTTCCGAAAGAAGCCCTGGCTGCGGATCCGCTGCTCGCCCGCACAAAGCTTTTCTTTGACTGGATCGATACATGGCGTGTATATCAGGGAAAAAGCCCGAAAATACGCCATATCGCGATCTGCAACGGATATTATCAGTCTGAGGCTCGCAGGTTCCTTAAAGGGGACGCCGGCCTCTCGGAAGCATTTCGCATGACTCAGAAGGCCAACCCTGCGACCCATGCGATCGTGCATTATGCTGCAAATGTAGACGGTTTCACACTCGCGGATGCCGTCAGCTATAATGCCCGCCACAATGAAGCCAACGGCGAGAACGGCATGGACGGTACATCCGACAATAACAGCTGGAACTGCGGTGCCGAAGGGCGGACAAGAAAGAAGCCTGTCCTTGAACTGCGGGAAAAACAGATAAAGAACGCGCTTGCTTATGTCCTTTTATCACAGGGAGTACCGCTCATTTATGCCGGCGATGAATTCGGCAATACTCAGGGCGGCAACAATAACGCGTACGCGAGCGACAATGATATCGGCTGGGTATCCTGGAGGCTTGCGAAGAGGAATAAAAGCATTTCGGATTTCGCGAAGAAACTTATCTCGTTCAGGATGGAGCACGGCATCCTTCATACGGAGCAGGAGCTGCGGGGTTCGGATTACAGGGGATACGGTCTGCCGGATATATCCTGGCACGATACGAAGGCCTGGTACACAGATCAGAGCGCGGAAAGCCGCTCGTATGCGGTCATGTACAATGGTGCTTACGCAAAAAAGAGCGATGGATCAACGGACGATATTATTTATGTGTGCTATAACGCGCACTGGGAGTGCCATACATTTGCCCTTCCGCAGCTTCCTTCCGATATGCGATGGACTACCTTGTTCACGACGGATGAAGCGGGCTTTGAGGAAGCTCGGGAAGGATTTATGCGATGGGCTAAGGAAGATGCCCTGAGAGATATCGAGGTCCGCCTCGCAAGGACACTGGCAGGACTGGAAGCCCACAGAGAACTTGTACTTGCGGAGGAGGCAGAGCGCGCCGAAAAAGCCGAAAAGGACACGGAAAAGACGGAAAAAGCAGAAAAGCCGGCGGGAAGGCAAAAGAGTCGAAGAACCTATGACTTTGAAGCCCTCCGTAAGAAGTATATTGCGGACGCGGAGAAGGCAGCAGCAAGGATCGAAGAAGCATTTGAGACCACGGATTTTCCGAAAAATCAGAAATACATTTCGGTGCCGCCGCGCAGTGTTACTGTACTGATCGGAGAAAAATATAGTGCGGGAGAGATATAATGGAACATATAACGCTGCATAAGGCAGCAGGACACCTCCGGACCATCACAAAGCACCACCATCTTGTCATGGGATACTGTTTCCGGGCGGGTCTCTACAGACAGGGCATCATGCACGATATTTCCAAATTCAGCCCGGAAGAGTTCCTTGTCGGTGCCAGATACTGGCAGGAAGGGAAGAGGAGTCCGAATAACGCGGAGAGGGAGGCGACAGGTCTGTCCCGCTCGTGGCTGCACCACAAGGGGAGAAATAAGCACCATTATGAATACTGGATCGACTACTCTCTGGATTCCCCGAACGGTCTCGGCGGCGGAAAGATGCCACGCAGATATGTTGCCGAGATGATTTTTGACCGGGTGAGTGCGTCCAAAGTCTATAAAGGAGATGCCTACACCGACAGCTGCCCGTTAGAGTATTTCATGAACGGAAAGGATAAGTGCTGGTACATTCATAAAACTACACTTGCCCAGATGGAGTTTCTTCTCCGCATGTGGGCCGAACGCGGTGAGGATTACACGATCCGATATATAAAGAAAGTATTTTTAAAAGGCCGCCGATGAGATGGTCTCACCCACGAGACTTGAATTTTAGTAAAAGATTTGTTATATTTTCATGTGCGGATAAAGACAGTGGGAATTCTTACACAGGTGATATGATTTGGAAAAACAGAGAGCGGAATATTATGATTACAATTTAATCGCGGTCATTCTGCTGCTCGTCGGTTTCGGACTGGTCATGCTCTACAGCACCAGTGCCTACACCGCGGAGCTGCAGCACGGCGATGATATGTATTTTTTCGCGCGGCAGGCACGCGTTTCAATCGCGTCGATCCTCCTTGCGGTCGGCCTCTCTTTCGTTGATTATCATTATCTGTGGAATCTGGGCTGGGTGAGTTACATAGGATCGGCTGTCCTTATGCTCCTTGTAAAGACTCCTCTCGGAGTGGAGGTCAACGGGGCGAAAAGGTGGCTGAATCTCGGAATAACCTTCCAGCCGTCTGAGATAGCGAAGATTGCCATCATAATCTTTGTTCCCATGCTGATTGCACAGCAGGGAAAAGCTTTCAGAGGCCTTAAGGCATGTGCGGCACCTTTCATGGCCGGACTGGTCCTGTCACTGATCACCTACATTTTTACAGATAATCTGAGCACAGCGGTCATTATTCTTGGAATTGACGTACTGATCATATTCGTCGCTCATCCGAAGACAAGACCGTTTATCATTGCATTCGCGGTGCTGACGGTCCTGGCAGTCATAGGGACCATAATCATCTGGAGAGTGGCTGAAAACGCTCCGGTGGACTCGTTCCGCCTGCGGCGAATTCTTGTCTGGAAGGACCCGGAGAAATACATTACCGAGGGAGGCTACCAGGTCATGCAGTCCCTGTATGCCATAGGCAGCGGGGGAATTTTCGGAAAAGGACTGGGAAATAGTATGCAGAAGCTCGGCTGGCTGCCGGAAGCTCAGAATGATATGATATTCCCGATCATCGTCGAGGAACTGGGAATCTTCGGCGGAGCAATCGTCATTTTCCTGTTCATCTATATGCTGTACAGACTGCTCTTTATCGCGGAGAACGCGCCGGATCTTTACGGTGCTCTTATAGTTACAGGCGTATTTTCCCATATTGCCCTTCAGGTCGTTCTCAACATCTGCGTGGTCCTGGGAATACTGCCGACAACAGGTGTGACCCTGCCTTTCATCAGTTACGGAGGAACTTCGGTCCTTTTCCTGATGATGGAAATGGCCTTAGCCCTGTCCGTATCGAGAATGATCCGGTCAAAGAAGGCTGTCAAGGACCTCTGGGGTAACGTCGTCAGGAACAGCGAAATCTGAATGCTGCCCCTATACCGCCTGGGCTCTTTGAGCCCTGCGGAGATATTTATACAGAAAATTACGAAGGAGACTACATATGGTCAAGACCAGATTTGCACCGAGCCCGACAGGAAGAATGCATGTCGGAAATTTAAGAACAGCACTCTATTCATACCTGATTGCCAAGCATGAAAACGGAAGTTTTATGCTCCGCATCGAAGATACAGACCAGGAACGTTTCTATGAGGGTGCGCTGGAGATCATCTACCGCACTCTTGAGAAAGCCGGACTCGATTTTGATGAAGGCCCGGACAAGGACGGAGGCGTAGGTCCCTATGTTCAGAGCGAGAGATGCCGGCAGGGGATCTACAAAGAGTATGCGGAGAAGCTGATCGCTTCCGGCAACGCGTATTACTGCTTCTGCACGAAAGAGCGTCTTGAATCCCTCAAGGTCTCAGAAGAAGGCAAGGAGTACGCCATGTACGACAAGCACTGCCTGCACCTCTCAAAGGAGGAGATAGAGGCCAATCTGGCAGCGGGAGTTCCGCATGTCATTCGCCTGAATGTTCCGCGGGAAGGCCGGACCACATTCTCCGATGAGATTTACGGTGATATAACGGTCGACAATAAGGAACTTGACGACATGATTCTGATCAAGTCTGACGGCTTTCCTACCTATAATTTTGCAAATGTAGTCGACGACCACCTCATGGGCATTACCCATGTTGTCCGAGGCAACGAGTATCTGTCATCGAGCCCGAAGTATAATCTTCTCTATAACGCGTTCGGCTGGGAAGTTCCCACTTATGTCCACTGCCCGCTGATCACGGATGAGAATCACGCAAAGCTTTCCAAGAGATCCGGACACTCATCGTTCGAGGATCTGCTCGATCTCGGCATTTTGCCGGAAGCAATCGTGAACTATGTCGCCCTCCTTGGATGGAGTCCCGAGGACAACGAGGAGATCCTCTCTCTGCCCGAGCTGGTCAAAAAGTTCGACTACAGAAAGATCAATAAGAGTCCTGCTGTCTTCGATATGAGCAAGCTCCGCTGGATGAACGGCAAGTACATTGAGAAGATGGACGAGGAAGCGTATCTTGAGAAGGCACTTCCGTATGTCGCAAGGACCGTGACAAAGGTGAAGGACAAGAAAGCCCTCGCCGATCTTGCCAAGAGCCGTATCGAGACGTTCGAGGATATCCCGGAACTTCTCGGGTTCTTCGAGGAAGTGCCGGCGTACGATGAGAGCCTCTATGTACACAAGAAGATGAAGACCACTGTCGAGCTATCCTGCGATGTTCTCACTAAGGTGCTTCCTTATCTTGAAGGCCTTACAGATTACAGCAATGACGCGCTCTATGCGGCCCTGATAGCATTTGCCAAAGACAACGGCCTGAAGAACGGTCAGGTGATGTGGCCGATCCGCACAGCCCTCTCAGGCAAGGCTATGACGCCGGGCGGAGCGACACAGCTCATGGAACTGCTGGGAAAAGAGGAATCCATCGCGCGCGTCAGAGCTGCTGTCAACAAGCTGCAGAAATAACACCGCGGAACTCCTTTAGAAAAGAAGAGCGGATGAGATCCCCGGCGATAAGGAATTAGGAATGACCTGTAAGGGAAAGAAGAGAGTCTGTGTATTCTACATGTACATAGACGAAGGATGCGCGGGAGACGACTCTCGTGTCCGGACAAAACATATAAGTGAAATGGGTGGGAGACTGCTTGAATATGCAGTTTCCCGTCTTTATCGTATAGGTGTCACGGAACTTTCCAGAGATAAGGGAGAGCATGGGAAACCCTGTTTCCACATTCATCCGGAGATCCGCTTCAACATAAGTCACTCCGGAGATCTTGTTATATGCGCTGTCAGCGATTTCGAGATCGGTATCGATATACAGGAGAAATCCCGGATGAATACTGACCGGATCGCCAAAAAGGTCATGAGTCCGGTAGAACATAAAAAATATCTTGAGAGTTCCGAGAGGCAGGATTTCTTTTATCGCGTATGGGTCATGAAAGAATCCTATGTCAAATGGACCGGGGATGGAATTACCAGGGAGCTTCATAGCCTTCCCATGAACGGATGGCATCAGTTTTTATATGTCGATCACCGTTTTGCATCCTGCATTTGGGCGAAAATGCCGCTGGAGGTAGTAGTCGCGGAGGTCCGCGAGCGGGATCTGAATTCATGAGGAGCCATTGAAAATGGCGGATTCCGCGGAAGAACTATATTGACGAGCTTAGTCTTACGAGTGAGACGTGAACATATTCAAAGAAAGGTTTAACATGGACGAAATAACAAAACGCCGAACGTTTGCCATTATCTCGCATCCGGACGCGGGCAAGACAACACTGACAGAAAAATTCCTGCTGTACGGCGGCGCGATCAATCTTGCGGGCTCCGTCAAGGGAAAAGCTACTGCGAGACATGCGGTCTCCGACTGGATGGAGATCGAAAAGCAGAGAGGTATCTCTGTCACATCTTCGGTCCTTCAGTTCAATTACGGCGGGGTCTGCATAAATATCCTGGATACGCCCGGACATCAGGATTTCTCCGAAGATACTTACCGTACCCTGATGGCGGCAGACTCCGCGGTCATGGTCATCGACGGAGCCAAGGGCGTTGAGGCTCAGACCAGAAAACTCTTCAAGGTCTGTGCCCGCCGGCATATCCCGATTTTTACCTTCATCAACAAGATGGATCGTGAAGCCCGGGATTCATTCGAGCTTGTCGATGAAATCGAGAAGGAGCTCGGAATACCCTGCTGCCCTGTGAACTGGCCGATCGGCTCAGGCAAAGCATTCAAGGGTGTATATGACCGCGGAACAGAAAAGCTGCTCATTTTCCATGATACCCAGAAGGGCACAAAAGAGGGTGAGATCGAGGAGATCGAGATGGACAACGCGGCACAGTCCGGCTATGTGACTGCGGAGGAGGAAGAGCTTCTGCGCGAGGAGCTGGAGCTTCTCGACGGGGCGTCCGCCGAGTTCAATCAGGACGAAGTGAGCCGCGGCGAGCTGTCACCCGTCTTCTTCGGATCCGCGCTTACCAACTTCGGCGTAGAGACGTTCCTTCAGCACTTCCTCGCGATGACCAGCTCTCCGCTGCCTCGCATGTCGTCGGAAGGTATGATTGACCCGGAGACGCATGATTTCTCGGCCTTTGTCTTTAAGATCCAGGCCAACATGAACAAGAATCACCGCGACCGCGTGGCTTTTATGAGGATTGTCTCAGGTCACTTTGACGCAAATATGGAAGTTTACCACGTGCAGGGAAACAAGAAAGCAAGGCTTTCACAGCCCCAGCAGATGATGGCTGATGACCGCCACGTTGTCTCTGAGGCTTGGGCAGGAGATATCATCGGTGTGTTCGATCCGGGAATCTACTCGATCGGCGACACTGTGTGCATGCCGGGGAAGAATTTCAGGTTCGGCGGCATACCTACATTTGCACCTGAACACTTCGCAAGGGTACGTCAGGTCGACACAATGAAACGCAAGCAGTTCACCAAGGGCATCGAGGAAATTGCCCAGGAAGGCGCGATACAGGTCTTCCAGGAATTCCACACCGGCATGGAAGAGATCATTGTCGGCGTGGTCGGCGTGCTGCAGCTTGACGTGCTCCGTTTCCGTCTGGAGTCGGAATACAAGGTCGAGATCCGCATGGAAACGCTTCCTTATGAAGTCATCCGCTGGATCGAGGACCCGGACAGTGTTGATGTCGAGAAGATCGAGGGCACGACGGATATGAAAAAAGTCAAGGATATGCGCGGGAATCCGCTGCTGCTCTTTGAACACGAGTGGAGTGTCGGCATGACACTAAATCGCAATAAAGGACTGAGGCTCTCCGAATTCGGAGGCTGGGAGCAGGACGACGAGGAGTAAAAGACTGCTTTACTCAAACCTTAATGGGGAGTATAATCCTCTTGATAAGAGTTTCATGGGAGGACGCAAAATGCCAGAAAATGGAAACATCTATACGATAAGAGAAGATGCTGAGACCGGCACAGTCAGAGTCGCTGATGAAGTTGTCTGCGTGATCGCGGGTCTTGCGGCTACGGAAGCCAAGGGAGTGGCTTCCCTAGCTGGCAATATTACCAACAGCAGTATCCCGAAAAAGGGCGCGAAAGCTCTGTCGAAGGGAGTCCGCGTGAACCTTGAGGACGGAAAGGTCAATGTGGACCTTGCGCTGACGATCGATTACGGCTACAGCGTTCCGGAAGTGAGCCTTGACGTGCAGGAGCGTGTAAAGAGCTCGATCGAGAGCATGACCGGTATTGAGGTGGGTGAAGTTAACATCCGCGTAGAGGATGTCCTCGTGGACGAGAACTGAGAAAATTCGTTCTTGCTCATCACACAATGAGATATACAATTATGCAGGTATATACAGCGGGGTTCAATGATGCCGCTGTATATACTTGTTGTGTTTTTGCGTAGGCATGTTGTCATGGTGCCTGACCAGTGTGCGGCTCGAAGCCGGTCATTTAGGGCATAAATTGAAGGCAGAGGACCTTCACAGTGGATTTATCCTAAAGTTAACAGATTGTTAACGGCTTATGGGTTTGATGTCAGACCCTTTTAGTGTATAATCGACTGAACAAATGTTTTTCAAAATGGAGAAGAAACGTGAAAAGAAGAGAACTTCGAGAGCATCTTTTTAAAATGGTATTTATCTTCGCCTTCACTATCGAGAAAGATATGGAGGAGCAGAAAGCCCTCTATCTGGACGGAATCGATGGCCTTAAGGAGAAGGACAGAGAGTATCTCATGAAGAGATATGACGCGGTCCATGACCATATTCCGGAAATCGACGCAGCCCTGAACCGGGCAGCAAAAGGCTGGAAGACATCCCGCTTCGCGAGCAGTGACCTTGCCATACTTCGGGTCGCCGTATATGAGATGCTTTTCGACGATGATATTCCCGAGAAGGTCGCGATCAATGAGGCAATCGAGCTTGCCAAGATATACGGCGGGGATGATTCGCCTTCATTTGTGAACGGGGTCCTCGGTCAGGTATCCAGAATACACAAAAAGGCCGCTGAGTACGCGGCGGAGAAGGCTGCTTTGAATACGGACAGCGGGGATGTGAGTGAAGAGCAGTGAGGAGCCATATTCCATCTGCGCGGTTCAAAGAAGTCATTATGAGGAGTCAATGAACAACGTATATTCTGTCGGACAGATCAATAATTATATCAGGAGAATGTTTCAGCAGGATATTCTCCTGTCCAGAGTATATGTCCGTGGGGAAGTATCCAATCTTAAATATCACACATCCGGCCACATCTATTTTTCTCTGAAGGATGAGACCGGTACATTGTCATGTGTCATGTTCGCCGGCAACAGGAGAGGTCTTACGTTCGAGATGAAGAACGGGGACAAAGTTATCTGTGCCGGCAATTTTGATGTCTATACGCGAGGCGGTAATTACCAGATGTATGTGAAGGCCATCCGCCTCGAGGGAGCGGGACTCCTCTACGAACGGTATCTGAAACTCAAGGCGGAACTTGAGGAAATGGGGATGTTCGATAAGGCTTATAAAAAGCCTGTCCCCAAATACGCACGCAGGATCGGCATCGTCACGGCACCCACCGGTGCGGCTATCAGAGACATTCAGAATATCAGCCGTCGAAGGAATCCCTATGTACAGCTTATACTGTACCCTGCGCTTGTACAGGGTGAAGGCGCTGCAGTCTCGATTGCTAAGGGAATCGAGAAGCTTGATGAAGCTGGTGTGGATGTTATTATCGCTGGCCGCGGCGGCGGATCTATTGAAGATCTCTGGGCTTTCAATGAGGAAATTGTTGCCAGGGCCATTTTTAATTGCCGGACACCGGTCATATCCGCGGTCGGGCACGAGACTGACACCACGATTGCAGATTTTGTCGCCGATCTTCGAGCACCCACCCCGTCCGCTGCTGCGGAACTGGCAGTCTTCGATTATTTCGAGTTTGCTGACACGATCGCAGTTTACAGGAGACGGCTCGGACAGGGAATCGAACGGCAGATCATTAAGGCCCGCGGCGATATGCGCTACTATGAGGTCCGGCTTGGAGCCCTGAGTCCGAAAAATCGTCTGCGGGACAGAAGAAGGCAGCTTGAGAATATTGAGGAACGGATGAGGAACATTCTTAAGAGCCGGATCGGAGGGGAACGCATGCGGGCATCAGATGTTTCGCGGCGCATGTCCCTTATGGCAGAGCGCACGCTCAGGCAGCGTCAGAAGAAGTACTCGATGCTGGTCGAGCGAATGAGAGGGTTGAATCCGCTCGACCGGTTAAAAGCCGGCTTCTCCTTCGTCTCTGACGAGGAGGGCAGGGCAATCACCCGCATATCAGGGGTGAAGGCAGGACAGATACTGAACATCCATGTGACGGATGGAGTCATTAAAGCCGGTGTGCAGGAAACGAGCGGCAGAAATATCTCAGAGTGAGATTCGGAGGAGTGATATGGCAGAGGAGAAGAAAGAACTGACAATAGAGGAGAGTTTTGCACAGCTGGATGAGATGGTGAAGAAAATGGACAGCGAAGACATCTCACTTGAGGAATCATTCCGCCTCTATGAGGAGGGCATGAAGCTGCTCCTTGCTGTGGGAGGCAAGATCGACGCGGTGGAAAAGAAGATGCAGGCTCTTATGCCGGACGGTGAGGAAGTGCCGTTCGAATGATGCGCAGGGATTCGGTTCGGAATTATGTCAGCCGGCGCTGACCCGAATCCCGCGTCAAGTCTCGCGAACGAGACTTGAATGTAACCGGAAGAGAGACTTGAATCGGAGGATATGATTTGAAGAAAAGACTGGATGTTCTGTGTGTGGAACGGGGACTGGCCGCGTCCCGCGAAAAGGCGAAAGCCATCATAATGTCGGGTATTGTGTACGTTGACGGCGTGCGGGAGGATAAAGCCGGAACTTCATTTGATGAGACCGCTGTTATTGAAGTCAGAGGGACAACTCTGAAGTATGTCAGCCGCGGAGGGCTCAAGCTTGAAAAGGCCATGGAAGTATTTGAACTGGACCTTGACGGACTTACCTGTCTAGATGTCGGCAGTTCCACGGGCGGTTTTACAGACTGCATGCTTCAAAACGGAGCCAGGCATGTATACGCGATCGACGTAGGGAGAGGACAGCTCGACTGGAAACTCAGGAATGATCCCCGTGTCACCTGCATGGAGAAGACCAATATCAGGTATGTTGTACCTGAGGATATCGGTGTTGCGGCGGATTTCTCCAGCATAGACGTGAGCTTTATTTCACTTGTCAAGGTCCTCGGTCCTGTGAGGGACCTGCTGAAGGATGACGGCAGGATCGTGTGCCTCATCAAGCCGCAGTTCGAGGCAGGGCGGGAGAAAGTCGGAAAACATGGCGTCGTGCGGGATGAAAATGTGCACAGAGAGGTCATCCTGAAAGTGAGGGATTACGCGGAGTCAATCGGACTGACACCGATCGGTCTGGATTACTCGCCGATCAAGGGACCTGAGGGTAATATTGAGTATCTGATGTATCTGTGCAAGGGAGACAGCAACGGAATCCGGACATACAGCATTGATGTGGA
>ODAI012086570.1_pt1 | contig 11693 bp, 15 predicted proteins | sample 1539321 | NCBI WGS metagenome assembly ODAI01 (sample SAMN02144231, study PRJEB22623) | gut metagenome | biome: sheep rumen | host: Ovis aries | place: New Zealand
ATAGAGCTTTCCGAAGGAATGAAGGTGAAGTTCAATCTGCTCCTGGCGCTTTCCCACCGGGCTCAGGTGCTGATCCTGGATGAGCCGACCAGCGGGCTGGATCCTTTTTCCCGGGATGAGCTGCTGGAGCTGTTTCAGACCCTGAAAGAGCATGGTGTGACGATCCTTTTTTCAACACACATCATCTCGGACCTGGAGCGGTGCGCAGACAATATCATCTATATCAGTAAAGGCAAGATCCGGGCGGCCTGCTCCGGTGATGCGTTTCTGCAGGGCTATGGACAGCCCGGGGAAAGTCTGGAAGAAAGCTTCCTGAGGCTGGAGAGGGAGGCGAGAGCATGAGCGCATTACTGCGAAAAGAAATTCGTCTGTCTTCGATGCTGCTGACATGGCTTTTCATCGGCTTTGGCGCCATGACATTGATCCCGGGCTATCCGATCCTCTGCGGCGTATTTTTCATCACGCTCGGAATCTATCAAAGCTTCCTGAGCGCCAGGGAAGCAAACGACATCCTGTATTCGGCACTGCTGCCGGTAGCAAAGAGAGACGTGGTCAAAGGGAAATACCAGTTTGTTATGACGGTCGAACTTTGCGGCTTTGTCCTCATGACGATCCTGACTTTGTTTCGCATGACGATCCTGAAGGATGCAGCCGTTTACCGGCATAACGTGCTGATGAACGCGAATTTGTTTTACCTTGGCGCTGCGTTGTTTGTTTTCGGTTTATTCAATGTGATCTTTGTCGGCGGCTTTTTCAGGACTGCCTATAAGATTGGAAAACCCTTTGTCATATATATCATTGCAGCATTTCTGACGATGGGGGTCTTTGAAGCGCTGCATCATTTCCCGGGGCTTGCTGCGGTCAATGCTTTCGGTTTTGACCATATCGTTTTGCAGACGGCATTGCTTCTGGGCGGAGCTCTGCTGTATACGGTAATGACATATCAGTCGTATCGGAAGGCGTGTGAAAATTTCGAGAAGATCGATCTGTAGGGAGGATGCGCACAATGCTGAAAGATAATCTGATGATGCTTCGAAACATCCATGGGTTTTCCCAGGAAGCGATCGCCGAAAAGATCGGGATCTCCAGACAGGCCTATGCCAAATGGGAGACTGGCGCGACGGTCCCTGATATTGAAAAGTGCTTATCATTGGCAGAAGTATACGGAACGACCATTGACAGCCTGGTCCGGACGGAATCCGTAGACGGCGTGGGGATGATCCCTCCTGCACCGAAAGGAAAGAATATCTGGGGGTCTGTTGCGATAGGAGAAAGAGGCCAGATCGTCATCCCGAAAGGCGCGAGAGATCTGTTCGGGCTGACGGGAGGGCAGCGCCTGATCGTCCTAAGCGACGAAACAGGAATCGCACTGATCCCGGCTGAGGCGTTTATGGCGAATATGAAAAGCGCCATGGAACGCAGCCTTGAAAAACAGGAAGGATGAAGTTTAATCTGAAAAGTCATAGAATAAAAGCAGTGCCTCTGAACCGGCAGCGGTTTGGAGGCATTACTTTGTTTTTAGCCTTCGAGGTAGAAAAATACACGGGAGCATGCTATACTTATAAAGCCATAAACCGCCTATATGTTCCTCTCTATTTCTATTCATTTTTCAAATGTGCGAAAAATATTATACGTTATCCCAAGGAAACACCCACAGGTGATACCAGCCTGTCTGCGCCTACGGATAGACAATAAAAGCGCCCTGGCTAAACCCGCGCGGGCTGCCAGGGCGACTTTCTTTTATCGCCAGTATTGTTCGTATGCGCCCATCATAACATTGCAGCGCATATACGCACAGATTATATCGTCGGTATTTTCTTCAGACAGTCTATTGTTTCTTCCCCTGTCTGAGGTATTTACTCACCTTTCGCGTATGCTGTAGCAGAAGCACCGGCGGCAAGCCCGTAAACGAAGGCCTTCGTAAGCGGAGACACAGCGCGGGTTCCGTCACATGTTACGGCTCCACAGGCGAACAGGCCAGGGATGATGGTGTCGTCGGTCGCTATCACTTCCGCTTTGTAGTTAATGACAATGCCTCCGGATGTCGTCTGGACGGACGGGAAAACTTTGACGCCATAGAAAGGCGGGTTATCAAATCCGACGTTCATGAATTTTCTTCCAAATTCGGCGTCCTCTCCTGCCTCAACAAAGCCCTTATAGGTCTCCACTGTTTCAGCCAGTCCGGCAGGATCAACACCGAGTTGTTCAGCAAGCTCTTCGATTGTATCAGCTTTTGCAAAGAAATCTCTGTCCGCATACTGAGCAATGAGGCCGACATTGTCAATCATTGTCTGATCGAATATCATAAAGGCTTCCTGCTTATCCTGCTGTAAAAGGGCCTCAGCCTGAGGAGTATAGGCGCTTTCTTCGTTCCAGAAGCGCACACCGGAATTGTTGACGAGAATTGCGCCGTTGGTACGGAGCGCGGTCAGTGAATACAGTCCCTCATCGCGATACAGTACTGTCGGATTAATCGTGATATTCTCCATATCACCGAGCTTCGCCCCGACTGCTTCGCCCATGATGATACCGTCGCCGGTCTGACTGGGTGAGCTGTTGCATCCAAGCCCCGGCCACCGGGGATCATACTGTGTGACCATTTCATTGTTGTTCGCGAATCCACCGGTTGCGATGACAACGCTCTTCGCGGCAATGGTGTAGTTTCCTTCCGGGGATTCGACTGTGATACCGCAGGCGGCTCCATCGTCATTCATCAGAATTTCAGTTGCCTTGGTGTTCAGTCTGTAGTCAATCCCTCTGGTGTCCAAGGCGTTTTTCATACCTTTCATAATGACCGGACCCGGCGCGCCGCCATCAGCAGGACCATGGCTGTAGATGTTGAATACACGGCCGAATTCAACACCGTTATCGAGAAGCCAGTCAACTGCGGCTCCAGAGTTTTCGCACATGAACCTGGTTGCATTCGGTTCCAGATTCATGCCGGCCCCTTTGCCTGTCATGATGAAATCATAGAAGTCTACGGCAGTTTCGGTCTGGCCTGCTTCTTTCTGTAATCTGGATCCTGCTGCCCACATCTGCGTTGTGGCAATGTTCGTATTACCACCCAGAAGCGGCATTTTCTCAACCAGGATGACATCAAGACCTGCGTCAAAAGCCGTGCATGCCGCGGCTATACCAGATCCGCCGCCTCCGATCACAACGACATCGCATTCTTCATCAGGATGGGTCGCCTCTGTTGCTTCATCCGCAAATCCGATCACGCTGAAGGACAGAAGCATAGACAATACCAGGATCGCTGTTAGTGCTTTTTTCATTTCTGTTCCTCTTTTCTGTGTTGTGTTTTTGGGGTGCTTGCTGTGTTAATTATAGTACTCGGTCTTTGCTTTGTCAATTTTTTGTCTGTGTATAATCCTTCATGTTTCAGATCCTTTAGACATTGCAAGAGACCCGGTTGAGAAGACACTATACCGTTCCAACCCTGATAATACCATTGCGCTCCCTTCTTCTGTCTGGTACAATGACATCAGGGGGGAGTGGCAGATGTTCTGGATACCGTGCTTGTTCATTGGGATCATAATATGGGCGATCTATATGGTTGCCGGGACAGCAAAAGAGAATAAGGATCGCGCCGCCAGAGAAGAGCGTGAGGCGAGGCGCGAGCGTTTCCGTGCCCAATACTGCGATCAGGATCTCGAGGAGCGGCTTAATAAACAGCTGTTTCTCTCAGAAGATCGTGTTAAAGTGATTTGTGATCTGATGGGATATACCGATGACTGGGAGGCCTTCGCGCGTAAAGACCGGGACGCAGCGCTTATGGTTGAACTGGCAAAAGCCGGGAAAGTGCATTGGCTCACTACAGTTGGCGGACATGATATGCTTTCCAAATGGCTGTTTAACCAACCGGTTAAGAATGTACAGTACAACATCAGGTTTTTAAAAGCGTTGGAGGCACTGATGAGGAATAACGGTATCCCGACGTCTATTGTTGTCTACTGTAACGGTACTTACAGATCGGTATACGATATCTCATACGACTGTCATGAGATTAATCCAGGTTCTTTTATGTTTACCTATTCAGATACAGTTCTATAATCTCAAGACACCTCGGATTCACGATAACATCAACAGCTCTCCCGGGTTGAGCCGATGGAAGCTAAGCTGGTGGCATTCATGTACGTGTAGATCAGGGAAGTGCACAAGAACGAAACATGACTGTGGAAGACAGGAGATGATGGCCATGCCAGCGCAGATCCTGGGGGTCCTGCTTCTTTTTCTCGCAATTTTCATCATCGGATTCATCTTTGCTGTCAGGGAGAACCGCCGTATTAAAAGGCAGGGGAAGACCTCTGCCCGTCAATCCCAGATTGTCATTTCTCAGCGTGTCCCTACCGTATCAGAGACCTTGAGAAAAGATACTCAAACAGAGAAGCAAAAATGATTGTTTTCAGTCCATCTGATACCAGAAGGGCTTCGTCATTATTTTAGAAGACGCCAGTGACTGCAGCTGCGGCCAGCATGCATGTATGATGGGATGAAGGATCTCCCGGGAGCTTTCCTGGAGGACTTCAAGGCTGCCGCCGAGGCCAACGGCGACAAACTGAACACGGTTCTCCGTCAGACTATGGAGAGCTAAGTTTAATATTTTTAGGGAGGATCAGAGAGATGAAATGTCCAGGCTGTGGCGTAGACCTGATGGGCGGGATGAAAGAATGCCCGAAATGCAAATATGATACCAGATACCCTGGTGGAGGCGAAAAATACAGAAAGTATAAAGAAGAGCAGTTCAACGCTGCTCAGGCAAAGGCAAGAGAGGAAGAAGACAAAGCGAGAGCAGCAGAACGGCGTGTCACTGCGCAGATGGATGCATATTACAGTATGATAGCCAACATCGACTATGTCACCATCCTGAATTCTGTTATCAGTCAGGAAGGAGGCGGAGGAGTGTATAGAAACTACGTCTATTACAGCCTTCTCGTAGTGAACAAGGACGGGACAAGACAGCTTGTTGAAGGAAAAGAGGAAGATATACACTATCTCCTCCGATTTATCCGCACCCCGATAGATGAGCTCCGCGAGATAAAGCAGCTCCTCCAGAACAGGTAAACAGAGCCCTCCGGGGCTCTTTTTTGCCAATCCGCCGTCAAAGCCGTGTCAATAACCTGCCACGACTTTTGCGGCGGATTCCGCTTTCACAGTCTCAGTGAACCTCTATATTGTCATTCGTCTGGCAGTACGATATCCTTGTGATTGAACATTCTGTAGAGATGGTGGATCAGATTCCTGACGGTCGCCCGGCTGTCGCGCCTGTATAGAATACAGGAGTGCAGATCAAGCGGCAGATGCTGGAGAGGCCGACAGGTAATTGAGTCATCGAGAAATCTGCTGCAGTATTTTTCGGGCATGTACAGGCAGGCTCTCCCAAGCCCGATAAGGTGAGAGATGGATTCGGGGCTGAAGAGGACACTTTTTGTTTTAATCCCGAGATTGGAGCATATCTGCAGGAACTCCTGAGGAAGATAGGAGCCTTCGTACAGCAGTGTCTCACCCTGCAGATCATTCAGGAAATCAATCTTAGGCAAGGCTGCCAGTGGGCTGTTTTTACTCATCAGCAGATTGATCCTGTTTACCCCCTGACCCTCCTCCATTTCGACACGGAGATAATCAGGCGACTCTGAAGTATAGATTGAAGCGATGAGGTCGATCTTGCCTTCTTTTAACAGATGGATGTTCTCAGGGAGATCACCGTTGACCAGCTCAATGGATACAGAAGGATTCAGGTGTTCGTACGAGAGATAGTAGTCGATCTCTTCCGGTGAAAGCGCTACGCTACCTGCGGCAATCCGTATCGTCTCATGATCGGACAGATTGTTGTCCTTCAGCTCCCTCAGGAAGTTAAACCAGATCTCATCCTGAGCGGACAGGCAGCTGAGCAGCCTGTTTCCACTTTCGGTGATCGAGATGCCGTGATTCTGGCGTTCAAAGAGCGTTGTGCCTAGCTCGCGTTCCAGTCTGCTGATGCTTGAAGAAAGCGACTGCCTGCTGATATATAGTTTTTCGGCTGCTTTTGATATACTCCGCGTTTCACAGACTGTGCGGAAGTATTTCTTCTGAGTTTCATCCATTACAGTTTGCCTTCCTTCAGAATGAACAGATATCAGAATAAATATAAACACTTTGAGACCTGGTGTCAAGCTGTACCTGACACCAGGTTTTGACAAAAACTTCTTGTGTTAAATCTGAAATAATACTAAATTTAGATCGTAGAGAGCCCACCATTACGGTGAATATGAATAAAGGAGGAATCAAAGTGCAGGGCACAATTTCCAGAAGACAGTTTCTGAAAGGCGCGGCCGCGATAGCCGGGCTGGCCGCTGTGACACCAGTAGTATCCGGCATCCATACTACGGCATCAGCGGAGGCAGAGGAGGCAAAGCAGGAGAAAGGCTATTATGAGGTGTACCACACCGACCTCATGATCATTGGTGGCGGCAATGCCGGCCTTGACGCAGCGCGTGAAGCCGTGCGTGAAGGGAAACAAGTGATGATTGTGGACAAGGCTCCGTTCCGCCACAACGGTGTCTCAGGCATGTCTTGGGATGTGTTGCTCCTTTGGGGCACGCCTCTCGACTGGCTGCTGGATCCGCAGATCAATCCGGTCATCAAGAAAAAAGCGTATGAGTTTATGGGAGCGGAAAAGTTCAATTCCTGCGTAGATCTGATCAACGCTGGGCAGACGATACCGCACCGCGGCGAGGATGGAGATACATATCCGTATCTCGTACCGGGATGCGCGAACTCCGTGTTCTATCGCCGCGAGATGGATGATATCATTCAGAAGGGCGTCAGCATCATGGATCAGACGATGATTACTGACATCTTTGAGAACAACGGCCGCTGTCTTGGAGCTGCCGGTATCTATCTCCCTACTGGCACATACCGTGTGATTCTGGCAGACGCGACCATAGTCGCGGCAAACGCGGGCATGCTCTTCCGTGGCCATCATAACATCGGCTACTACGGCATCAGCTCTGAGGACTGCACCGGCGATGTTGACATGGCGCTGTTCCGCCACGGCATGACAATCGGCGGGGCGGAATATGCCCAATATGACATCAATGCCATTGAGCCGAAGGATTTCGCCCACACGATGGGAGCTGCCATTATGGCGGATGGCGCGGAGTTGCACGCGATCTATGACAAGGATCATAACCAGATATTCCCCAATGGTGTAGAAGAAGGGGACGGGAACCTGGGCATGATCAAGACCATTGCGAAAGCCGTCAATGAAGAAGGCCGCGGTACTGAAAACGGCGGCATCCTGATTCACTTCGGTGATCATCCGACACGCTATAACTGTACACGTAACGCGGCGCTGGCGGCTGAATACGGGCTCGATCCATACAATGGCTATGTTGAGGCAATGCCGGAGATGTTTGAGCATGGCGGCTCACCCATTATCGATGAAAACATGATGACCGAGTGGGAAGGCCTGTTTGATACACGCGGCGCTGATACCTATGGCGCGTTTGGCGGCGCACGTACCACGACGAACAAGCTCTTCAGCGCTTATACAATGAAGTGCGCGATCGATTATCTCAAGAGCGGAAAAGCAATTGACATTGAGAAGATTGACTGGACTCCGGTTGAGAAGGAATTTGCGCGTCTGGATGAGATCCGTACCCGCAAGGTCGAAGGCGGCAAGAGGCCGCATGAGATCCGTGCCATGATTCAGGAAGCCGGCGCGCGCGGATTTGATGTATATCGTCCGACCGCCTGGATGGAAGAGGCTGTTGCCGAGCTGGAACGCATCCGCAAGGAAGAGATGCCCCTTCAGGTCTGCGCGGATGATACGGTCAACTATAATACCGAGTGGAAGGCTGCGATTGAGAACATCAACCTTCTTGACTGCGCGGAAGTGAGTATCCGGGCTTCCTTGCTCAGAGAGGAGAGCCGTGGCAGTTATCTGCGTCCGGAATTCCCGGGAGTGGATGATGAGAACTGGAACTGCATGCTGACTGCGAAGATGGTAGATGGGGAAATGGTCTTCGCCAAGCGCGAGATCCCTCAGGCATAATCAGGTATTATCCTGTGCATTCTGATGATTTTGGAGGAATAATACTATGAAATGGACTGTCTATAAATTCAATCCCGCGACAGACGCAAAGCCTTATTATGTGACGGGTGAGGTTCCGTATACGAAAGACATGAGCGCGCTCCACGCACTGAAGTACTTTAACGAGAATATCGAGCATGTCAATTATGACTACAGCTGCCGCGGCAGACTGTGCGGCAGGTGTGCCATGCTCCTGAACGGCGAGCCCACGCTGATCTGCACCAAGAGACTTGAGGATCAAGATTATACCATTGAGCCGCTGCCTGGCTATCCGGTAATCAGAGATCTGATCGTAGATAAGAAAACATTGGATGATAACCTGACTGCCATTTATAACCGCATCCGCGTAGAACCGTTCAACGCGGAGACGATTAAGGCAGACCGGTCCAAGTATCCGGATGACATGATGTGGGAGACCTATGGCGCCGAGTTCTGTGCACGCTGCGGAGTCTGCAACGTCAGCTGCCCGGCGATGGCGGCGCACCCAGGCGAGTATATCGGGCCTGCGGGGATGCTTGCAATAGCGTACCGTTACATGGATCCGCTTGACCAGGGAGACCGCGTGATGCAGGCAGTCAGCGGGGGCCTCTACCACTGCATTATGTGCGGCAAATGTGATGAGGTATGCGCTCATCATGATATCAAGCATCTGAATGCCTGGAACAGACTGCGCGAAGCGGCAGAAGAGCGGGGTATCGTTCCGAGCTACGCGAAATAAGAAGATGTCACCAGTACCTCCGTAAACCTGCCAAACGTATAAGAAGCACTATAAGAGGTAAATGAAAAGCCCCGGAATCCCTGCTGTGTAAGCTGTACACAGTTAAGGGCTTCCGGGGCTTCCTTTGTCACTTCAAGAATCCAGTGGGTCTTCCTCCTGTGGTTCAGTTTTTTCCATGCCACCTGTTCACCAGTCATCATCCAGTATCGTGGAGAGGCCTTCCGCCTCATCCACCCAGGATGGTTCATACTTTGCCTTTTTCATTGTCGCGCCGCAGGCCGGACACGTTCTGAACGGCTTTTCGCAGGACCTCCCGCAGGAGGAGCAGATGTATTCGTCAGAGCGGAAGAGATGTGTTTTCTGGATCCAGTGCGCGGTCTTCATCGATGATCCTCCTTTGAGCTTCGAGCGTAGCGGATATCTCATGTATTATACCAGCCTGCGGCTGCGTTTCCAATACCTGTGCGCCGAAAAAAACCCAAGGTCAGCCAACATGCACTGACGCAGAGGGCTCCTTTCATCACTCCTGTGAAGCTCGCGCAGGTCCTTTCTATAACTCTCCTTTATATCCATTTTTTCTTCTATAATAAAAGATTATATAGGAGACTTTCACGACCTTCACACTTTATGCTCTTCTGAAGATTTAGCCGTGTGTCTGTTTCTTTCATTTTCGTCTGAGACCGGTAACCGCCCGCTCTCCGCTGACTGTGATGATTCTCCCCGCTTGACAGGATACACTGCTAGCAGTACAATGAGAGCTGAAATCATACACTGCTATCAGTACAGATTATCATCCTTGAAGGGAGGAGCGAAGAAAGGGAGCTGTCCTTGGAACGTCTGACGAGTCCAGGAACTGGGTGATGAAAAGCTTCCGGCAACCGCGACCAAACCATGTCTCTGACGGAATCCCGCAAAAAAGCCAACCGCAAATGGAATGAGGCCCACCGCGACCGCTACTGGGCATGTTTCGTGCGCTTACCCGCCGCCGACAGACAAGTCATAGTCGAGCGGGCATCCGCTCAGGGCCTGACGGTCTCGGAGTACGTCCGAGGTCTGATCTACGCCGACCTCTCCGCCAATACAGCCGACACCTGATCTACCACAATCCTTTCCCGGCATGATCCCTTAATCCCTTTGCTGCCACGGCCCCTCCCCAACCCTATACAACCTCCTCACCGCCCAACCTGGGCGGTCTTTTTTTGCAAAAAACCTGCAAAAATCGTGCAAAAAACTGGGTACGACATTTGCTTCCCGCCCTGCTACAATGTTTCCCAGAGGAGGTGAAAGACATCGCACCGACCCAGAAACAGATGGATAACCTGAAGAAAGGCGCTGCCTATCGCTTCACCAAAGAGAACGCCGCCGAGAAGGGGAGAAATGGCCAGGTTGCCTCTCAGGCCTCCCACAGGCGGAAGAAGGACATGTACACGCTCACCCGCAAGGTTGCGGATACCCGCGTCAAAAAGGAGGATCTCCGCAGGCAGCTACAGGATCTGGGCCTCGAAGACGAGGAACTGATCAACGCGGCCCTTGTCGTGAAAGGTGTCTTTGATAACGCCGCCGCCGGCAGCATCCCCGCGGTGGACAAATGGGAGGAGTTCCTGCAGCGCGCCGATACAGCGGCCGCCAGTGTCATCGACCGCGCCCGTACGACTCACGCCTATGAGGAATTTGTGAACTACGAGTACGACCGGGATCGCAACGGTAACTTCGTCTCCGGCTACCCCGACGCCAAAAACCATCTCATCGACGCCACCCGCTACGCTCTGGAGAGGCAGATCCGCCAGTATCGGTCAATCGCCTGACCACCTCCGTCCTGAAAATAACAACCATCTTCCCAGCTCGTGGTGACTCTCAAAGAAACACATGCGAAGCGTAGCGCAGCCAGAGCGACGCGCGAGAAACGTGTGACGCAACCGAGCTTGCCAGTGTTATCGGCTGAGAGTTATGACAAAGGATTGGTCCGGCAGCTGATCGAGAAGATCACAGTCTAAGATGACCACCTTGCCTTTGAGCTCAAATCCGGCCTTGAGATAATAGAAGTACAGATGTAAACGCAGCCATCACGCAGGCGCTCCTTCGGGGCGCTTATTCTATTCTGCCCGGTAGAAAAGTCCACAGACATATGGTATAATTATCAAATCATAAGTTGATTTGCACGAGAGGCGACGGGTTGCTCCAAAATAACATGGACGAGCTCGGTTATGATGTGGAGCTGACATATAAGAAAATGACAGCCGACTGAGGCTGCAGCAAATCGGTATTTATCGGGATATCGCTATATCGGGACTAACGAGGCAAAACGGCTCTGGAGCTGTTGCTCCACGTGAATCACAAGTACGGCTAGAGGAAAGCAGATGAAACAAGATAGCAGGCTAAGGAAGAAACGCGTTATCATCATCCTTTTATGATAGTGCATGGTGAAATATATCGGGAAAGGATTTTACGTTATGAGTTTTGGGTTTTCATACATCGGACTGCTCTGGCTGATCATGCTTTTGGTTCCAAATTATATCTGGACGAAAAACAAACCACGGGACTATGAGAAATATGTAATAAATGAGAATAAGGTTCTGCTTACGCTGGAGAGAGTCGGCCAATTCATCGTTACTCCGGCGGCACTTATTTTCTCTGACTTTAACTTTAAGGGATTAAACTTCTGGGCAACGGTGCTTCTGATCTCATTCCTATGCATGGTTCTCTATGAGATCTTCTGGATCCGTTATTTCAAGAGTGAAAAGACCATGAAGGATTTTTACAGGGAAATCCTTGGAATTCCGGTCGCAGGAGCTACGCTTCCCATCATTGCCTTCTTTTTGCTTGGCATTTATGGCGGGTATAAATTTATGTCTGGTCCGCCGGTGGTCCTACCGTTTATGGGTTCTGAGCTTCTTCTCCAGC
>ODAI013142221.1_pt1 | contig 11693 bp, 10 predicted proteins | sample 1539321 | NCBI WGS metagenome assembly ODAI01 (sample SAMN02144231, study PRJEB22623) | gut metagenome | biome: sheep rumen | host: Ovis aries | place: New Zealand
ATCCCGGTTCGGATTGGGTGTTCCCTCATAAAGAATACGGATGGATACATTCCAATATCATCAGTTCATGCCTGAGGAACAAATGCAAACAGGTCGGCCTTAAAAGGAAATATGGAATACATGCGTTTCGGAAGACATTGAATTCCGATTTAAGGAGCAGCGGTGTCCCTGCAGTGCTTTGCGCGGGGATGCTTGGGAACAGTATAGAAGTGAATAACGCCCACTATACCTACGATACTTCCGAGATGAGTACTAAGCGTGAAAGGGTAAGCGCTGTCCATTCGAAGTGGGATTTTCATTGATTTTGTGAGGTGGACAATTTAGTGGACACGCTGTTCCTGACTTCGTAAAATTGGCTTATTTATGGGCTTTTGAGTAGAAGCGTGTGCCGTGAGGTCGCGAGTTCAAATCTCGCTGCCCCGACTGACCGGTGACGCATATGTCACCGGTCTTTTTTATTCTTCATCGCGCAATACTCGTGATTTTAATCGTGAGATACAAGCGCAAAATGAAACATTTCTTCATCGTGAGAACAATCTCGCGATGAAGAATAAAAGCCTCCGGCGAATCGCAGACGCGCGCAGGGTGATATTCATCTTGATCGCGCAGTCCCGGTAAATTCTGCAGTTATTACATTCGAGGTAAACAATGGATAAAAGTAATCTTGTGGAAATAAGAAAAGTCATCAGAAAGAACGAACCACCCATCGACTGGATCTACTCTTTCTATGTCACCACGGATAATGAGCTCGCCTGGGAATCCTTCCGGAAATTCCTGTCCTTCGACGAGGACGAGTCTTTCCGATTCAAGGATATCCTGAAGAAAAGCCTGTCCGGCACACAGGGAAAAGAGCTCTTCTCCGTCACCCTGGATTCCCAGGCGGAAAAGCTTTTTTCGCTTCGGACACTGGAAGAAGCGGACGAGGAGGTCCTTCAGGAGTTTGCCGGTCATGTCATCGCGTCTTACACCCACACAGATCCCTATCTTGCGGTGTGCGCAAGGATCACGTATGATGTTCCCGGCATGGCTTCTGACAGAAGAAAACTCGAGGACGGAGAAGTTGTCTTCCAGAGCATCCTGTTCGCGATCTGTCCTGCAAAGCTTTCCAGCCCGGCGCTCGGCTTTGACGACGCGGAAGGCGTCTCAGAACTCTCCCGCCGCTGGACGATCGGCGCGCCGGTCGAAGGTTTCCTCTACCCATCCTTCAACGACAGGATCGGAGACCTCTCCGAGGTGCTCTACCGTTCGAAAAAGGAAATTAGCAGTGAACTTTTCGCAGAGTTCTTTCACGCCGACCTGCCCGTAACAGCGAAAATGCAAAAAGAAGCCTTCAACACCCTGATAGATTCCCTCAATGTGAGTGTGGAATCAGCCGCCGTCCTCCAGGAGGATTTGGCGCATCTGGATGCTGAAGACATCTCTGTACTCGAAAAAAATGATGTTAAAAAACTGGTGGAGCGCTGTGGAATCGAGACGCAGAACTTCGACGAGTCCTTCGACGATATCATCGGAACGGTCCCGCTCGACATCGCGGCCATCAGAGAAAATGCCATCGTCGTCGCGACGGACTCCGCGACCATCAAGGTCCCCGCGGAAAAATCCCGGTTCATTAAGACCCGCCTGATCGACGGCGTCTCCTATATTCTGATCCCTGTGGACGGGGCCGTCCTTGTGAACGGAATTCCCGCGATTCCGGAGGAGCTCATGAGGACTTTTCAGTCAGAAGATCCCTCGGGGATCACTGACGCTGAAGAACCGGAACCGGCTGAAACAACCGTATTCGACGAAGCAGATACAGCGGTATTCGACGAAGATTTTCCCGAAGATTTCTGATGTCGACGTTCAGGCGCAGACTGACGCAGCGGTATTCGGCGAAGACTTCCCCGAAGATTTCTGACACCGACGCGCAGGCACAGGCCGGAAAGCCGATTTCTGGCAAAAATCTGTCAGAGATATCTGACGTCGGCAAGCCCGCGTGACAGCCCGGTAATCCCGGTCCTGGCGAGCTCTGCGATCTGGTAGCCGTCAAGCATATCGAGCATGGCTTTCAGCTTCGGCTGAGAGCCCGTCAGCTCAATGATCAGGGAGTCCTTCTGCACGTCAATGATATTGGCCCTGAAAATGTTCGCGATCGACAGAATATCCGTCCTGTTCCTCGCGTCCGCCGAGACCTTCACGAGAATCAGCTCCCTGTTGACCGAATTATCCGGCATAAGGACCTTGACGTCCCTGACATCTTCCTGCTTCATGAGCTGGGCCGTGATCTGTTTGAGTACATGCTCATCCCCACGGCTCACGATGGTCATTCTGGAAATAAGCGGATTGGCCGTCACGCCGACTGTCAGGCTGTCAATATTGTACGCTCTTCTCGCAAAAAGGCCGGCAATTCTGGAAAGTACGCCGGACGTATTATCTACCAGCAGTGAAAGTGTTATGTGATTGTCCATGGTATCTCCTTTATTCTATCTGACTTAAAGACTGCCCGTTAATATGAGGGTCCCTGTACGAGGGTCCTCTCCCACTGAAATCAATCAGGAGCGAATTATGCCTTTTCGATATAATATCCCTGAAAAATATCAGAAACTCAATACGCTGCACCTGAAAGTCATTGCCTATGTGACGATGCTGATCGATCACTTTGCATTGGCCGTGATCTATAACGCGATCCTTGTCCCTTCCTTTCCCCTGAAAAAAGGGACGGATATGTACACGCTCTACCTCTTTTACAGATTCCTTCGGGGAGTCGGACGGACCGCGTTTCCCATTTTCTGTTTTCTCATCGTCGAGGGCTTCTTCCATACAAGGAGCCGCGCGAAGTATGCCGTAAGACTCCTCATTTTCGGAATCGTGTCAGAAGTTCCCTTCGACCTCGCGATATTCAGAAAATATTATTATCCGGAATATCAGAATGTGTTTTTCACGCTGCTCCTCGGCCTGCTTCTCATATGGGAATGGGAGCATTTTAAGAACAAATGGTATATCCAGATCCCGCTCGCCGGAATTCTCATTTATGCAGCCGAATTCTTCAACACAGATTACGGCTGGCTCGGCGTGCTCCTGATCTTCATTTTCTATCTGCTTCACGAGTGGCGCACGCCTCAGGTCTTCTTCGGGATCTTCCCGCTGTTCAACGAGCTGCCGGCGGTCCTTGTCGGTTACCTCCTGCTCCTCCTGTACAACGGAAAGCGCGGGAGGTTCCCGAAATATCTCGGATATGCCATTTATCCGGTCCACTTACTTCTTTTCTATCTGCTCTCCGTCTGCCTTCACAATGGTGTCTGACGGAATGACGCCGCGCACACAGGTCGTCGGATAGATCTGAGAATTCTTTCCGACGATCGTGCCCGGATTCAGCACCGCGTTGCAGCCGATCTCAGCCCAGTCCCCGAGCATCGCGCCGATCTTGCGGCGTCCGGTCTCATAGCTCTTACTTCCCTTGACGACGATATTTTTGCGGTCAGCCTTCACGTTCGATGTGATCGAGCCAGCGCCCATGTGTGCGTGGAAGCCGAGGATCGAATCGCCGCAGTAGTTGTAGTGAGGCACTTCACAGTTGTTGGAAATGATAACGTTCTTCAGCTCGGCGGAATTGCCGATCACGCACTTATTGCCGACGAGCGCATCCCCGCGGATAAATGCGCTCTGCCGTACCTCTGTATTTTCACCGATGATGCACGGAGCGCCGATATATGCGGTATCGAAGACTTTTGCGGACTTTGCGACCCAGACATTCTCCTTCACCTCGTCGTAAATGTCCTTCGGAAGAGTCGGTCCGAGTTCAAGAATGTAATCGTGGATCCCTGCCAGAGCCTCCCACGGATAAGTGAACTGCTCGAGATAAGGTTTCGCAATCGTTTCATCCAAAGTAAATAAATCTTTGATCCTGACCTGTTCTGTCTGTGCCATGTGTAACCTCCTAAAAAACTTCAAAATTAATTCCGGTTTTCGGAATTATTCCCATATTACTGATATTGCTGCTGTATGAACCGGAGACGGTGAATTAATCGGTACCGGTCTGATTCTTCCTTCGCCTTCCCGTGCCGGCCGCCGGCTTTGTGTAGAACTTCGCTGCCGCGTCATAGGCTGCCCTGAGCGCGATCTGGTTATTGAGTCCCTTTACTCCCTCAGTCCGCCTCGCGATAAATCCCGTAAGCTTCTCCATATACTCATCCGTCGTAATGTTCCCCTCTGCGACGCCCGTAAGTCCTTTCTCCCAGCTCGCCGTGAGCTCCGGATTCAGGAGAGGCCGAATCGAGGCGTTCACAGTGTCATAGACCATCTCGCCCAGAAGCTCAGGTGTTATGACCTGCGTCTTTTTGTTGAGCTTCAGATAGCGGATGTTGATCAGCTTTTTGAGGATCTCCGCCCTCGTCGCGGAAGTCCCGATCCCGGAACTTTTGATCATCTCCCGAAGGCTCTCGTCCTCGATCAGCTGACCGGCATTTTCCATCGCAAGGATCATGGAGCCGGATGTATAGCGCTTCGGCGGAGAGGTCTCCCCCTCGCGGATACTCAGCGAATCGACAGGGAGGATCTCTCCCTTCTTCAGCTTTTTGAGACGGTTCTCCGTATCCTCGCCTTCTTTTTTCTCGCCCCCGTTCACACGAAGCCATCCTTCTTTTACCAGGACTTTCGAATTCGCGTAAAAATTCTCCTTTCCGAGCCCGATCGTGACGGCTGTCTTATCATACTCGGCAGGCGGATAAAAGATCGCGAGAAATCTTCTTGCTATTGTATCATAAACCTTAGCCGCTGTAGGAGATAAACTGCGAAGATTCTGCAGTCCCGAACCGGTGGGAATGATCGCATAGTGGTCCGTGATTGCCTTATCGTTCGTATACCGGCTGTTCCCGATCGACTGCCATGCCGACCCGGCGAGAACTTCCTGCGCAAAGTCTGCGATCTGCGGAGCTTCTCCGGGACCGGCAGTGCCAAGCTTTGCCAGTCCGTTCAGGTTCCGCGAGATCTCCTTGGCCACCGCGGACGAGAGCACACGGGCATCTGTTCTCGGGTAGGTCGTGAGCTTCTTCTCGTAAAGCTCCTGCGCGATCTGAAGCGTCTGGTCGGGAGAGATCCTGAACATTTTGGAGCAGTCATTCTGCAGCTCCGCAAGGTTGTAGAGCATGGGCGGATTTTTCTTCTCCTTCTTCCGGCTGACACTCAGGACATGCCCCTCATACGGATCTGTCTCTTTCAGCATGCGGATGAACTCCTCCGCATCCTCTTTCTTCCTGAACCCATTGTCCTTATAGAGCTTCGGGAGGAGCGGGCTTTTCGGATCCGCCTTCCACTCCGCCTCGATGCCTCCGAAAACGCCGATAATCCTGTAGAATGGCGTTTTCACGAACTCCCGGATCTCCCGCTCTCTGCGGACGACCATCCCGAGAACACAGGTCATGACACGGCCGACTGCGACGGCCTGCCATTTTCCGCCGAGGTAATTCGTGATCGCATTGCCATACTTGAGCGTCAGGACGCGGGAAAAGTTAATTCCCATAAGGTAGTCTTCCTTGGCCCTGAGATAGGCGGAGTCGCTCAGCGAATCGTACGCTGAGAGCGGCTTTGCCTCCCGGATGCCGCGCGCGATCTCCTCGTCAGTGAAGGAATCGATCCAGACACGCCGACGGTCTTTTTTCGCGACGCAGGGATCGGACATCATCTCGGTAAGACGGTAAATGTACTCTCCCTCCCGCCCGGAGTCGGTGCATACATAAATGGTCCCGACGTCCTCCCTGGCGAGCAGCCGGCTGACAGTCTGGAACTGTTTTGCCACTGCGGGAATGATCTCATATTTGAATTGATCCGGCAGGAAGGGCAGGGTGTCAAGGCTCCATTTTTTATACTTTATGTCATATTTTTCCGGGTAGCTCATCGTGACGAGGTGTCCGACGCACCATGTCACGATATGGGATCCGGACTCGACATAGCCGTCGCGCCGCGGACCGCCGACGCCAAGAGCGCGGGCGAATTCAAGCGCAACGCTGGGTTTCTCCGCTATAAAAAGTGATTTCATTTCTGCCAATGGATTTTTCCCCATAATCTGATACAGGCAGAAGCGGACGGTCCGCTGCTGCCTGTCATAAAGTCCATTACGTAACGCTGCTATTAGATATTTTCTTGGTTTTATTTCGCTGCAATGTATCCGAGCGCTGTCAGCATCTCGGCACACTCGACCGCACCGCCGGCCGCGCCGCGCAGCGTATTGTGGGACAGACCCACGAACTTATAATCAAAGATCGTATCCTCTCTGAGACGGCCGATCGATACGCCCATACCGCCCTCAAAATCGACGTCGGCAAGGACCTGCGGACGGTTGTCCTCCTCGAGATACTGGACGAACTGCTTCGGTGCATGCGGGAGTTTAAGCTCCTGCGGCTTTCCGCTGAAGTTCACAAGACGGTCGATCAGCTCTTCCTTCGTCGGCTTCTTTGCGAAGCTCACGGATACGGCCGCTGTATGTCCGTTCAGGACCGGAACGCGGATGCACTGCGCAGAGATGAGCGGCGCTTCCGCACGGACGATCTCACCGCCCTCAATATGGCCGAGGACCTTGAGGGGCTCGAGCTCAGACTTCTCTTCCTCGCCGCCGATATACGGAATGATATTTCCGACCATCTCCGGCCAGTCCGCAAACGTCTTTCCAGCTCCGGAAATCGCCTGATATGTGCAGACAGAGACCTTTGTCGGCTCAAACTCCTTCCAGGCCGCAAGACATGCGATATAGCTCTGAATGGAGCAGTTCGGCTTGACGGCGATGAAGCCGCGCTTTGTGCCGAGGCGTTTCTTCTGGGCTTCGATGATCTCAAAATGCTCGCAGTTGATTTCCGGGATCACCATGGGAACATCCGGTGTCCAGCGATGCGCGCTGTTGTTGGAGACGACCGGTGTCTCGGACTTCGCATACATGTCCTCGATCGCGCGGATCTCTTCCTTGGACATGTTCACTGCGGAAAATACAAAATCGACATCCGCCGCGATCGAGTCTACCTCGTCGATGTTGCGGACGACCATGTTCTTTACTTTTTCCGGCATCGGAGTATCCATTTTCCACTTTCCGCCGACTGCCTCCTCATAAGTTTTGCCCGCGCTTCTGCTGCTCGCCGCGAGGACGCAGATCTCATACCAAGGGTGCTCGGAAAGCAGTGTGATAAAGCGCTGCCCGACCATACCGGTTGCTCCAAGAATACCCACTCTAAATTTTTCACTCATAACACTTACCTCCACTCCACTGCCTTAAATTCAGGCTCTCGCTTTATCAAGGAATGCACTGCAGGCTGCCAGCTCTTCTGACATCGCGCCGGGCGCTCCTTTTGTCATCCTCTTTCCGACACAGGTCTCAAGAGAAATGGCTTCGTAAATATCCTCCTCGAAAACATCGGATTCTTTTTTCCAGTCTTCAAGAGGAAGCTCGTCCATCGGAATATCCTTCTCTATACAGGTAAGGACCAGTCTTCCGATAATACTGTGCGCGTCCCTGAACGGAACGCCCTTTCTCACAAGATAATCCGCGGCATCCGTGGCGTTGATAAATCCGCCGCAGGCGGATCTTGCCATCCGCTTCTCATTGAAGCGGCCGGTCGCAAGCATTCCGCTCATGAGATGGATGCATCCCTTCGTCGTGTCGATCGCGTCGAAGGTCATCTCCTTGTCCTCCTGCATATCCTTATTATATGCGAGAGGGATCCCCTTCATAACGGTGAGCATTGCGCTGAGCGCCCCGTAGACACGACCTGTCTTCCCGCGGATGAGCTCCGCGATATCCGGATTCTTCTTCTGCGGCATGATGCTGCTTCCTGTCGCGTAGGTATCATCGAGCTCCAGGAACCGGTACTCGTTGGAATTCCAGATGATGATCTCCTCAGAGAGCCGGGAAAGATGCATCATGACGGTCGCCAGAGCACTGAGATACTCGATGACATAGTCTCTGTCCGAGACGCCGTCCATGGAATTGTCGCAGGCGCGGTCAAAGCCGAGCAGCTTGGCGGTGTACTCGCGGTCGAGCGGATAGGTCGTCCCCGCAAGCGCGCCGCTCCCGAGCGGACACACATTCATGCGGGACCGGATCGAGAGCATCCGCTCATAGTCTCTCCTGAACATCTCGAAATACGCTCCCATATGGTGGGCGAGCGTAACAGGCTGCGCCTTCTGGAGATGGGTAAAGCCCGGCATATAGGTGCGGACATTGTCCTTCATGATGTGAAAGACCGTCTCAAGGAGTTCCAGGAGGAGCTCCGCCGTCTCATCGACCTCATCGCGGATATACAGCCTCATGTCGAGCGCGACCTGGTCATTGCGGCTCCTGCCCGTGTGCAGCTTCTTACCAGCGTCCCCGATCCGTTCTGTCAGCACAGCCTCGACAAAGGAGTGGATATCTTCACAGGTATCGTCTATGACAAGCTCTCCACTCTCGACATCCTGCTCGATTCCCTGCAGTCCGTCGAGGATCTGATCTCTTTCTTCCTCCGTCAGGATCCCGCACTTTGCCAGCATCTTTACATGCGCGCGGCTTCCGCGCACGTCCTGCTTAAAAAATCTCCTGTCAAAGCCGATCGACTGATTAAAGCTGTATACCAGCTGGTCAGTCTCTTTTGTGAACCGTCCGCCCCAAAGCTTGGCCATAAAAACCCCCTAATGCAAACGCTGTTTATTTCACTGATGCAAACAATGCAAACACTGCTTATTTAAAAATTCATCATTCCCGAAAGGTGAACTTTCAGCAACTGACTTCAAAGTTTAGCACAATCGTCCCGCTTTGAAAAGACACAGCCGCAGTAATTCTGTCTGTAAAGCCCGTATTCCTTCGAGAGTTCGATTGAGCGCGCGTATCCGCCCTTCTTCTTAAAATCTGTCGGAAGCCACCTGACCCCGTATTCCTCTCCGAGACGCATGCCGATCTCATTTAATTTTTCCGCATTCTTGAGCGGGCTGATCGTCAGAGTCGTCGTGAAGAAGTCAAATCCTCCTTCCGCCGCAATTCGGGCAGCTTCGCCAAGGCGGAGCGCAAAGCAGCGGAAACACCGCTCCCCGCCCTCCGGACAGTCGGAAAGCCCCCTTGCGATCTCAAAGAATTTCTCCGGCTCATAGCGCCCGCGCACAAATTTTACTTCGTGCAGATGCGGCTGTTCCCGGATCAGCCGCCAAAGCTCCTCCTCCCTCTTTACATACTCCCCGCGCTCCGTGATGTTCGGATTATAGTAGAGATCTGTTATGTCAAAATACTGTGACAGATACTCAAGACAGTAGGAACTGCAGGGAGCGCAGCAGCTGTGGAGAAGGAGAGTCGGGACCGTATGCGTCTCTTCATTTTTCCGGATGATCTTTTCGAGCTCCTTCTGATAGTTGATTTTATTCGCCATCGTATATTCAGACGGGACCGCCCGTCCGCACAAAAAAGGCGGGCCCGCACAAACTCCTTTTATTTCTTTATGAACTCTGCTATGATAAGCCTCAAAAAGTATACAACCAATCATGGATTTTGGAAAGGCACATAAACATGGACGTTCTGAAAAGAGCACAGGAAATATTCGAAAATGATCACTACGCGACGGATGCCTGCGGCATCGTCATCGAGGAGGCCTCGGACGGGCATGCGGTCGTGTCCATTGAGCTGGAAGGAAAGCATAAAAACGCGGTCGGGCAGGTCATGGGCGCTGTCTACTTCACGCTTGCGGATTTTGCCTTCGCCGTCGCCTCGAATTACGACCGCCCGATGACGGTCACCCTGCAAAGCTCCATGACCTTTATGAACACCTGCCGGGGCAGCAGGGTAAGCGCCGTTGCAGAACGCATCTCCGAAGGCGGGAGCACCTGCTTTTTCGAGGTCAGCGTGCGCGATGAGCTCGGCACTCCGCTTGCCGGAGCGCAGGTCACAGGCCACAAAATGCGTCCCCGCTTTCCCCATGGGGAAGGCGGGGAGGATCCGTATGCGGAGCAGGCTTATCTCATGAGCCGGGCAATGCACACCTGATCATCCCGCGTGACGGTCCCCGCCGGGACCGGGTATCACTTTGCGCGTATCTCACGCCTGAAGTCGCAAGTATTGTGTGATGAAGGTAAGTTTCACTTTGCGCGTATCGCATGTCTGAAGACACGAAGAAAAGCGCGATGAAGAAGAAAACCCGCAGCAGACGGATCTTCCTTTTCAAAAGATCCGTCCGCTGCGGGTTTTCTTTCCTGTAAAAGACTGCCGGGACATCCTTTCCGCGCCGCTCCTTCATCAGGAACTTACTACACGGAAACTCTGCGCCGGATTTCCTGTTCTCTTACTGAGCAGCTGCCTTCTTTCTTCTCTTCTTTCTCTTCTTCGGAGCGTCGCTGCTGCTCTTCCATGTCATGACAAGATCAGCCGGAATCCCGATGCGTTCTGCAGTGAACTTCGGATTGAGTCCCTTTCTCTTCTGCCTCTCATAGTCATTCAGCGCACCGATCGCGTACTTTGAGAAGATCACGCAGGCCGGCAGGTTGATGATCGTCATGCCGCCCATTGTAATATCGGCAACTGCCCAGACAGCCTCCATCTTGAGCAAAGCCCCGACAAAGATCACAACGACGCAGGCGATATAGAACATGTTCATGAACCGCTTGGACGGCATCTTCTTGTTGTTCATGAAGGCAAGCGCGTTATCACAGTAATAAAGATTTCCGAGCAGAGTCGTGAACGCAAAGAGGATCATGGCAAGCGTGATGAAAACCGGTCCGGTCTTTCCCAGTACCGAGGAAATCGCGTTCTGTACATACGGAGCGCCGGCGACTTCCTTCGTGTGGGCGACGCCCGTGCTGAGGCACATGAGCGCTGTCGCCGTGCAGAGAAGCATCGTATCGATATAGACAGAGATCGTCTGAACGAGACCCTGCTTCACAGGATGCGAGACATCCGCAGACGCGGAAGCGTTCGGTGCGGAGCCGACGCCCGCCTCGTTGGAAAAGAGACCGCGCTTAATACCGAGGACCAGACAGGAACCGGCGATTCCTCCGAAAATCGCCTTGAAGTTGAATGCATCCGTGAAGATATCCACGAACATGGCCGGGATATTCTTAAAATTCAGAACAAGCACAAGCAGAGAAAGAAGAACATACAGGATGCCCATCACGGGAACGACAACTTCCGTGAGGTGCACGATTCTCTTCCCGCCGCCCATCAGGCAGTATCCTGTCAGAAGGGCGAGGACAGCTCCGACAGCGATCTTCGTCCAATGACCGTACCAGCTGTAGGCCATAAAGGTGGACTGCAAATTGTAGGAGGCAAGCAGATTGAAACCGAATGCGTATGTCAGGATCAGGAACAGGCTGAAAATGAAAGCCGGCACCCTTGAATGCATCGCCATCTCGATATAGTAGGCAGGTCCTCCGTAATATCCCCCGTCCTTATCCACGCGCTTGAAGATCTGGGCAAGCGTACTTTCCATAAATGCGGAAGCCGCGCCGATGATACACATGACCCACATCCAGAAGACCGAGCCCGCTCCTCCGAGGCAGATCGCTGTAGCGACGCCGACGATATTTCCCGTACCGACGCGGGATGCGGTAGAGACCATGAGAGCCTGAAAAGAGGATACCGTCTTCTTTCCGGCAGGCGGCTCAAGGATCAGTCTGCAGGCTTCCCCAAACAGTCTCAGCTGTACAAAACGGGTCCGGACCGTAAAATAGAGACCAGCCGCGGCCATAATGATAATCAGGATCGGTGCGTACAAAAA
>ODAI013285339.1_pt1 | contig 11693 bp, 15 predicted proteins | sample 1539321 | NCBI WGS metagenome assembly ODAI01 (sample SAMN02144231, study PRJEB22623) | gut metagenome | biome: sheep rumen | host: Ovis aries | place: New Zealand
AATGGTCAATGTAGGTTTTTACGTAGTCCAGGTAAACCTTGTCCCCGCTTGAGAGATAAAGGCGCAGGATCGCGTCCATTACGTAGCCATGGACATATGAGTACTCTGCCCAGTAGGCTTTCCGCGGATCCGGATACCTTGCCATGTAGCTGCGTACCAGGGGGATGGCCCAGTCTGAGGACATTATGTCAGAGGTGTAGTCAAGGGAGGCTCCGGGGACTCCCTGCGAGGTGGTCCTGCGCATCTTGGTCTGGACTTCCTGGGTGACTTTCCAGGCCGCCCCGTCGGGGTCGGTGATTATGCCTTGTGTCGAAACAGTTCCCTGGGCGAGGGCCGGGCCCCCGAGGGAGATCGCAATCAGAGCGGATAGAAATCTTCTGTACATAGTCATTTGAGGGGATGTTAAGGGCAAACTTACTGAAAAAACCGGAATAATTGTGTAAGTTTGCCTGAAATACCGATCACATATGCGCACCAGAACCATTTCCACCGCCGTTTCCGTTTTGCTTTCTGTCTTTTCAGCGGCATATGCACAAGTTCCCATATGCCCGGACGCCGCGGAAGTTTACAAGGCTTTTTCGCAGGATGACGTCGATGCTTTCCTGTCTCCGGACAAATTGTATTACCCCGAGACCTGGTTCCACTGGGTCGGTGGAAATGTGTCCGAGGAGGGAATAATCGCCGACCTGGAAGCGATGGTTGCCGCAGGTCTTTCGGGATTCCAGTGGTTCCACGGGGATTTCGGGTGGCTCATGCCCGGGATCGACCAGCCGCAAGTTGACGAGTCTATGGAAAAGTATCTTCAAAAAGTGGTAGACAAAACCGAATACAATGCTCTTTATTGTGGTCATTGGCATACGGAAAAGACCGACGGAAAGATCAGAATACTGTTCCATGATATTATCATATTGGGAGAACAAGATGAATGACATTAAGGTTATCAAATGGACATTCGCCGATGATCCCCAATACCCGGAATCCGACTATAAAGACGCGGAACTGGACAGATGCTACGAAACAGCCATAGTTGAATGTCTCAGAGAACACGGATACAAGTTTGACGGCGTAGTTCACCAGCGTTCAAGATTCGGCACTCCCGTTATGAGCGATGGCGTGAAATACACTTGCACCCTTAGGCAATGGGGATCTCTTATGGCGGAAGCACTGGAAAACGAAGGATTTTGGGCATATACCGAATGGGCCTGGTCTAACCCGAAAGAATTTGACCGGGTATTGCCCGACCCTTGCGACTGGTACGATAACGAGGAGGACCTTGTGGCTCAGGAACTTCGGTGGAAACAGTCACTATCTAAAAAGATAAGGTGAAATATATGAGTGAATATCCTGTAAAGCGCGATCTGGACGGTGTTTATTTTCGTATAAAGAGAGATGAACATTATCAAGCGGTATGCTTTAGTGACTTAACCAAAGAAGAACGTGAAACTGTTCTCGAAGGAAAAAACATAGAATGGATCAAAAACCTCGCCTATAGACTAGCCGAAGTTATCCATCTAATTGGCGATGAGTTTGATATAATATATCAATATAACAATCAGGAGGACTAAGAAATGTCAGAGAAAATGCTTGTAACGCAGGCACTTGATGAAAGAGATCTGCTCGTAAAGAAGATCGGAGACAAGATCGAAAGGATCAGATTTACTGATACCAAAGTAATTAATGAAGAAAAAACTATGACCGATCGTGTTACCCCCGATGAATTCAAAGCAAACGCTTCCGCTGCTTTTCAGCAGATAATGGATCTAATAGACCGATACCAGCGCTTAGATGCAGCTATTGTGGCATCCAACGCTAAAACAATGATAGAAACAAGCTATGGCAAGTATTCTGTTGCCGGCGCTATTGCTTTAAGGAATAGGCTTAATGAAGGAGGCATTTACGACGGCGAAGCAGCCTTCGAGAAACGTCTTGTGGATATTATGGAACAGCAGTATAGTAGCGCTGTACAGGCTGCAGAAACCAAGAATAAAAATCTGGAGATACAGGCTTCAAATATGCGTCTTAGTATACTCGGAAGAGATGGCAAAGCAAAGGATGAAAAGCCATTAGCAGTTGTAGACGAGTACATACGCCAGAACACAACAGAAGTCATCGATCCGCTTGAAGTTAAGAAAGAAGCAGCAAAACTTAATGAAAAGATCGATACGCTTATAAAAGAGCTTGATACACAGATCAAGGTCTCCAATGCCACGACCACAATAACATTCTGATACAGTATTTCTGGAATATATGCCTGTCATACGAAAGCTCCAAACCCGCTTTCCCCGCAGTGGGGTTATGCTGCATTGAGGACGTCCGTCCGCAAAACGGACTTAATTGGTCATTTTCAGTAGCCTAACGGCAGGGCACATGAGTGATTTCATGAAGTTGAAGGTTCGAATCCTCCCTGAAAGTTATATGACTATAACAACATGTCAACTGTTTTTGTGAACAGTCAATTGTTAACTGGGAACTATTAACAATCACACAGATCACCTTTGAACAGACAATGGTCAACGTGTTTTAGGCATAGAAATATGCTGAAATCCATGATAACGGTAAGGTGGTAAAGCGGTTGTCCGGGAGCTCCCCGCATGGCTGTATGATAGGCATTTTTATATATAACTGACCGGAGGAAAATCAATGGAAGAATTTGAACCAATAACTTTCTCTATAACCAACAAAGAAGATCTCATAAAAGCAAAAATATTCAGAGAAGAACATATGCGTAAATGTAGAAAGCGTTATCCCGATTTTTCCGGTGCAATGTTTAAATACATAGCTATTCCCACCGGACTTGGCACTTTATATGTTATAGAATGTCCCTGCGGAGCATCAATATCGCTTGAGGGAGATATGGCGTAAGAACCGTTTATTTATATATACGGTTCTTTATATTATACAAGAAAGGCTTTATATATGGAAAACAAAGATCAAGAATTGACTGCTGTACTAATGGATAGGTATCTCTTGCCGTTTAGACGTCATGTGAACCCTTCCGTACCAACAGAAAAGCTGAAACAAACTATAGAAGAGATGGAATTAACATTAAAAGACCTTGCACCTTCAGAGAAAAACGATGAAGTCAAAAAAATATGGTTGATCCTCCCCAGAGGCAGCATATCTGATTATGAGAGCTACGAGGAGTTGATCGAATGTGAAGAAGTTCATAATTATGATGAATACATCCAGCGATGGGAACAAGAATATCCCGATCAGCCTACCTGGTATGAACTGACCTTTGTAAAAACCGATACTTACTGCGGATTATTTATAAATAACAAGCATATTGTAAGCCTTGTCTTGGACAAAGGTACCGTAGACATCAATTATACATTAGAAGCAGCGGAGTCTTTCTTTCCGTTATTGGTCGGAGCGGCAGCCAAAAGCATGGAGATGCTGAAAATTGGCGAGTATAACGCCTTTGTTGAGAAGAATCTGCCTTATTATTACAGAACAGGCGTAATAAAGCGATCAGACGAGTGGAAAGGAGATCCCGGTGCCAAAGAGCGCATTTTTAAAGGGCTTTCCGAAGAAACATATAAGGAATTTCGTCAGTATATCGAGAACGGAGAAAACTACCAGAACCAAATAGGTCGTCTTAAAGAAATGACCGGAAATGACTTTCTTCGCGCATGTTCTGTGGGATATAAGGCTTGCGGGTACAAAGGAACTGATTTGCCGCTTGTAGATCAATATATGATGCACGCAGACGGCCGCGATGATGGATTAACCGGTAAAGGACATACCTTAAACCGCAGCAAAGGTATAGATCTAGATGATCCTAAAGCGTGGGATGAATGGATCGCCAATAAGGACAGAAATATTGGACATCCGTGGGAAGTATGTCGAGGAGGAAACTCTACTCATATCTCGCTATTTGTTTGGCACGACAGCTTTGAAATAGATCATTTTGAAAGAACCGGCAGACTTACACATGAAGAAGCTGAAGAAGCCAGAAAGAATTCCGGATACTACTTTGAGCTTGAAGGAACCGCGTGGACAAGAGCCTGTGAGACAGTAAACTTCTTTGTAGCTTTAAGAAAAGCGGGATATCCTGTGCTGCTTCTTGACGCAGATCCTATTCTCTCCAGATTTAAGGGTGAAGATCTGATCGGTATAGTACCACGACCTGTCACACCTGCATACTGCGAGAGTATGTTTCCTGCATCATTAGGCAGAATACTCGACTTTATGAATGTTTATGATGAAGATATGGAGCTTTTCGGAGACTCGATAGAGTGGCTTCCGATCACTCCTGCAAAATTATTGTGATAAAAGGCAGATAATATGGAAGAGAAAGATCTTGACCTAACTTGCGGTCTGACAGACGACGAGCTTACCGAACGTTTCAAAGAGTCGATTCGTGTCGACAACGAGTTTAGAACTATATTGGGCTTGCCAATAGCCAAATTTGACCCTGATAGTAACAAGGCATACATGGAATATCCTGATGGCAAAAAGGAATATGTTGATGATCCGCATCGAGCGTTCAAAACTGATGACTATAGCCTCACGGTCGATAAATCAGGTGATAAAGACAGTTTAAAACACATTCTTATGAATGAACTGCTAAGATGTTTTCTTGAATCACGGCGAGGATACGCTTTTGTAGCTGACAATTCTCGTGTGAATCTCGACAGCAAGCTGTTTTATATAAGTCTGGTCCTATACAACATACAATTGAGGTGCTTTGTTCTGGTAAGCATTCGTACAACCAGATGTACCGAGCAGGACTATAGCCTTATGGATAGCTGTGTCTGTTATTTTGATGAACGAAGAAAAAGAGCCTTTGAGAACCCCACTATCGGTATTACAATATGTAGCTTCAACGGAAAAACTACCGTCAGGTATGCTATTTCTGAGAATATGGGTCCATCGGTCGCTTTAGAATACGGCTCATCGCTGTTTTCAGCAGAAGAACTGGAAGCTCTGGTTGACGTAATCTGGTCGCACAATAGGAAAAACCCGTCGAAATCGACGGGTTTAGGAGAACAAAACACGTTGAGAAATCCGAATGAATGACACAAGGAGTAATATGTATTATATTGTTGAACTTGAAATGTCTATTGAGCTCAAAGATAAGATAGAATCTATAGTTGCAAAAGAAAATACCACACTCGAGGACTATCTTGCCCGCTGTTTAAGCTATTATACTCTGCACTCGGATGAGCTTGAAAGGATACAGAAAGAATACAACGCTCTCTCGGAGAACGAAAAAGAAACCACAAACAGCATAAGAGTAATTCGTATATATCCTGTGGCTGACGGTGAGACAGAGAATGATGCTCGTGAAAGAGCTATCCGAAATGAAAATGAACAGCATTTGCTTTTGCCGGAGCTATCGGATGAAGAACTCCATGAGCACATTGAGGACGACGACTTTCCCGTTAAATTTGGAAATCCTGTTATTATAAACTGCCACAATGGAAAAAAGCTGGTTTGTATCACATTGCCACTGTTCGAGCGTATGCTTAGGCAGGCTGGGCAGGATGATAAAGCGGATGAAATTAACAGAATTGCTGAAGGAAAGGAACAAACTTCATGACATATGACGAATTTATAGAGTATATCAAGGATAGAGCGAATAAAGAATTATACTACGATCATTATGATTTCTATCCGGAAGGTTATCGTGCTAATGACCCTGCAATATCAGAAATGATAAAGAAATGCAATACAATGTATTGTAATTCGGACACAGACTGTCTTGTTTCAGATTTTTTGATATTGAGCAGAATAGGAAAAAATCGTCCTGTAGGATATCTGCTTATCCCCACCAAAAAATTGTATGAATATGCTGCCAATTATGGTGAAGATGAAGCTTTTAGGCATATATACTCTTCTGAAAGCATACCTAAAATACCAATAGAAAAGCTTAAGGAAACATTCAAAGATTCATATTCAGAATCTAAAGAAAGGCTTATTATTAGGCCACTAAATTACGAGATGTACAAAGAAAGTCTAAGCGGGGCTGTATATAGGCGATTCTCAGATTTTGCTCTTGTCCTTTATGATCTTATTGATGACACACGGGGCTCTATTTCATCAAGGAAAATACTCCAAGACGAATTAAAGGTATGGAATATGGAAGAAAACCAGGAAGAAATAATAAACGAGGCTTTAAAAAACACAGCTCGACTGTTCCCTGCATGTGTATATGATACTCGTACTGACACTGAAATTGATCTGCTTACAAGCGAATTCAACCGGAAGGATGTTCAAATCCTTGGTGAGCAGATATTAGTTACTACATTCAGATCTACAAATGGAGCTGTTGCCCTGTTTTATCCAGGCGTAACAAAGAAACTAATGAAAGTGATGGGCGGTGCTTTTGCTGCTGTATTTATGAACATCAACGATATTATGATAATGGACATCGATGATCCGTTCATAGATAAGTTCGCTGAAGTCGGCAGCAGGACAAATGCCATGGGAGAAATGCTTTCAAAACAGTCGTTTATATGCGATGAAACAGGTATTCATGAGAGATGAGTAGGTGAAATATATGATATACAAGAAAATGGTAGTAAAAATCGAACGAGATGATCTTAGGAAGAAAGCCTATAGTAAAACAGCAGTAATACACCCAAAAACAGATGAAACTATTGAAATTTATGATGACAGCTTTCTTATGGAGATTATTGACAAAGTTCACTGGAAAAGGAATGAAAAGAGTAATAAATGCAGACGCTAGACAAAATGAAATCCAGAGGTATCACTCCCAGAGCGGCTTTGTATGCTCGGTTCTCATCTGAAAACCAACGTGACGAAAGTATTGATGCACAGCTCAGAGCAATAAACCAATACTGCGAACAGAATGACATTTTTGTAGTCAGCGAATATGTAGATAGAGCAAGATCAGCAACAACGGATGATCGCCCGGAATTTCTGCGTATGATTGAAGACTCTGAAAACGGTCTTTTTAACCTTGTGATTGTACATAAGCTTGATAGATTCTCACGAAACCGATTCGACAGCTCATACTATCGAAGAAAACTCGAAAAAAACGGAGTAAAGCTAATTAGTGTGCTTGAAAACCTTGATGACAGTCCGGAAAGCATTATGATGGAATCAGTTCTTGAGGGTATGGCAGAGTACTATTCCAAGAACCTCTCACGAGAGGTCCGCAAAGGAATGAACGAAAATGCCTTGAAATGTCAAACCAACGGTGGTATAGCACCATTTGGCTTTAAGATCAACTATGATACTAAAAAATACGAAATAGACGAGACTGAGGCACCAGCAGTACGGTATATATTTGAGAGCATAGCCAAAGGACAATCATATAAGTCCGTAATGATGGAGCTCAACCGCAGAGGATATAAAACTCATGCCGGAAAGGACTTCGGAAAGAATTCTCTATACAGTATTCTCACAAACGAGAAATACAGAGGTGTATACATTTTTAACCGTCGCCCTGCAAAAGACGAATTTGGCAGAGTCAATAGCCATGCTAACAAATATCCGGATGAGATCATTCGCATTGAAAACGGTATACCCAGAATCGTTTCGGATAAGTTATTCAATTCTGTCCAAAGAATTATGAAGCGCCGATGCAATCTACAACCCATCAAGAAATTCAAGCGTACATACTTACTGTCAGGCAAGATTGTTTGCGGGTTATGCGGTCATAGCTATATTGGCATAGCCAAAACAGCCGGAATGAATAAACAATACACTTATTCTTTTTATTGCTGTTGCGGAAAAACCAATAAAACAAATACCAGTTGCTGTAACAAACAGGTAAGTCAAAACATAATAGAACCTTTTGTAATCAATGAGATCCTACAAATTGTGCTTGCAGATGGACGAATTCCATGGCTAGTAAATAAATACAGAGAGAGTTACACCGAACGGATTTTGGATTCCAACAATGTTATTGCCAATATGAAAGTCAATCTGAAACAGATTACATCTAAGATCGGGAACATAGTAAATGTTATTGGTAAAACCGGAAGCAATGCGCTGCTTGATGAATTGGAATCTCTTGAAAAAGATAAAGCTCGAATTGAAAATGAACTTAACAAGATGAGATCTGGATTGGAAAGCAAATTTTTAAGTGAAGAAGAACTTAAGGATGCGTACGTTTCAGTCAGAAACTCATTTAATGATCTCACCGATGAAGAAAAACGTCAGCTCATTAACCTCTACCTTGATAAGTTGGTAATGTATGAGGATTATGTGGAGATGTATCTTAATTGCGGCGAAGTAGTTGAATACTAATAATGCTTGATTTCTCTTATCAAATGTGGTAGAATAACATTAGCAAAGGCGGAGAGAGTTTTGAGATTTGTATTTATGCATAAAAACAATCCTGTCGCAGAGCTCGAGATAAACGAAAATACAGGATGTATAGAGAAAATATATGATACCTTTGCAGCAGAACACCTCCCCATTTGCGTCAGGTTTAAGAAAGGTATCACAGAACGAGCCGATCTTAATGAATGGTGGATGAACCGTTCGATCCCTGCAAGTCGTTCAGGAATAAGGAATGTCCTTGAAACTCTTGGTATCTCAACCCCGGGTGCGCTTATTACCCGATGCTACGGATTGAGTTTATCCGATCAATACTGGATAAAGCCGGTGAATATGGATATTTCCTGGAACAATGTGAACTTTTATGACAATCCGTTCTCCGATGAAATTGGAGATGTATTGTTTGGGAAACCTGTTAGCGAAAAGGAAATCAGCTTCTTTTCTCCTGATATAACGACAAACGGCAATCTGAAAAAGCGCTGGAAAATGATTGAGGAGAGTAGATGTCTTATAAAGGGCGGCAGCAGACCTTTCCAACAACAGCCATTCAATGAAGCTATAGCTTCTGCGATTATGCGAAGGCTTGGCATCCCGCATATAGATTATAACGTTGTGTGGGACGAGAACATTCCATACAGCACCTGTAACGACTTCATAAATGCAGAAACCGAACTTGTTAATGCATGGGAAGTTATGCTTACAGTTAAGCAGCCTAATGATGTTTCATTGTACAGGCATTATGTCAATTGCTGCGAGAAACTCGGAATAAGCAATATCGTAGATGCACTCAACCAGATGATAACACTTGACTTTATCATAGCCAACGAGGACAGGCATTTTAACAACTTCGGATTGATACGAAATGCTGAAACGCTTGAATGGATCGGTGTGGCGCCCATATTCGACAGCGGATCCTCACTTGGATATGAGCAATTGCCGGCACAAATAAGAAGAAGCGCTATAGTAGAGTGCAAACCCTTTAAGAAGCATCACAAAGACCAAATCAAGCTCGTTACATCGTTTGACTGGCTCGATTTCTCAAAATTGGATGGTATTGGTTCTGAAATATCCGAAATGCTTTCAAATGAGCGTGCTGCGGGTTTTATAGATAAATATCGTATTTCTGCAATCGTGGATGCCGTTGAAAGTCGAATAATGTATGTTAAGGAATTGGCTGTGCGCATGAACGATGGAACGGCAAAGGATAGTGTTGAAGATGATGTTGTTGAGAATATAGCTAAAAGCTATGAATAAAACACTTAAGGCTTTTGATTTATTAATGCTATGTCAAACCGCTTAAAGAAGCCTTTGGATGCAACCGGTGAGATCAAATGATAAAACAAGCAATTATTTTTATAGGAATTCAGGCAAGTGGTAAAACCACTTTCTACAATAAGTACTTCAGCAATTACTTACATATTAACCTGGACACGCTGCACACAAGGAACAAAGAATTAAAAATGCTTGAAGGATGTATCGAGCAGGGACGATCTTTTGTAGTTGATAATACCAATCCAATGAAAGATGACCGTGCAAAGTATATTACGAAAGCCAAGGAGCACGGATACACTATAATAGGATACTATTTCCGCTCATCCATATCGGAAAGCATTAAGCGAAACGAGATCAGATTCGGGAAAGCGCGTATTCCTGAAGCGGCAATAGCAAACACATCCAACAAACTGGAACTGCCGACATTTGATGAAGGTTTTAATGAACTATATTATGTCCACATCCAAAACAATGAGTTCATAGTTGATGATTGGGACGATAGTATATAAGGAGGCACTATGAATTTTGATGATTTTGACGCAAAAATGCGTGTCTATGAGGAGTCGCTGGATCAGTTTATCTTACCGGATATGTACATAGTAGCAAGGCTGGACGGAAGATCTTTTACTCGATTGACAAAGGAAGTATACAAATTCGAAGCACCGTTTGACGTAAAATTCCGTGACCTTATGGAAAACACCGTCAAGATGCTTATGACTGATTCTGGTTTCAGGATCATTTATGGATATACAGAGAGTGACGAGATCTCTTTGCTGTTTCATCCCGAGGAAAACACTTTTGCCCGCAAGGTGCGTAAGATAAATACTACTCTTGCCGGAGAAGCCAGCGCGTACTTTTCTTTGCAGCTTGGTAAGATAGCATCGTTTGACTGCAGAGTATGCCCGTTGCCCAACATCGATAAAGTCATTGATTACTTTTTGTGGCGACAGGAGGATTCACACAGAAATTCGTTAAACGGTCACTGCTACTGGGCGCTTAGAAAAGAAGGCATGACACAGAGAAAAGCTACAAGCGAGCTTGAAGGAAGAGGTGTGGCTTTCAAAAATGAGCTGTTATTCCAGAAAGGCATTAATTACAATGATCTTCCGACTTGGCAGAAACGCGGTATAGGACTGTATTTTAAGAATATTCAGAAAACTGGATACGATCCCATAAAAAAAGAGGAAACTACAGCTGAAAGACGGGTTATTTTCACGGAGTATGAATTACCGACAGGAGACGCGTACAGGGATATGCTAATGAAGATTATGCAGGAGAAGTAGTAATATATCTAAGGAGACCAGCAGAAATGGAACGTGAAGAATTCAGGAGCAATCCGTACAGAGGAATACCGACAGGGCTTATAAGCGGATTTATGTAGAGAGCGATCCTGCTGACCAGTTTTATCTATAACAACCCCGGATTTCAGGTCATTGAGAGAAGCACGAACTATGATGAGGTCAAACAGATCGTCGATGACTGCGTGGCAAAGGGCGTGGAAACATGGCAGGCAAATTTCAAGCTGACACCCACGGAGGTCACGCTTGAAAAGTATTTCCCGATAAAACTGTGAGATGCGGTATGCTGATAGATTTTAACAATATGCAGGAGATCGAGATTGAACATCTTGACGGCGGTGAAGGTGCTATCCCTGCGAAAATGTTTATGAATGAGTACGGAAAAGTCATAGTGAGCAGGATACCGCCGAAATGCTCGATCGGTCTGCATTGTCACAAGTCAAGCAATGACATAAACTTCGTGATAAGCGGAACAGGCAGAGCGATATGCAACGGTGAGGAGGAAGTGCTGACAGCAGGAACTTGTCATTATTGCAAGATCGTACAGGAGCATAGCATGCAATCCTGCCTTACCCACAGTAAAAACTTGACCCGCGCAGCCAAAGTTCGGTTATAGGCTGTGCTTTTTTATTGACAGAAAAGGAATAACGTGATATACTGTATATCGATCAAAGAAGCATAATAATACACAGTGAGGTTTGCAAAAATGCATAAGATCAAAATTGACACAGATAAAAAGATCACAGATATTTCAAAGAGCATTTACGGAATTTTCTTTGAGGATATAAACCGTTCGGGTGACGGCGGGCTGTACGCCGAAATGCTGGCAAACAGAGCCTTTGATGATGGCGTTATCCCCGACAGATG